>Ga0209343_10000848_pt1 | contig 42529 bp, 52 predicted proteins | sample RifCSPlowO2_02_FD_184026 | JGI IMG/M metagenome (GOLD analysis project Ga0209343, IMG submission 184026) | Groundwater microbial communities from Rifle, Colorado - Rifle CSP2_plank lowO2_0.2 (SPAdes) (version 2) | ecosystem: Environmental > Aquatic > Deep subsurface > Groundwater | place...
TCTCGAAAAATTACATTTTTCTCGATCACTCGCTCTGCCATACTTCTCTGCCCCCTTGAGGGTTCCAACCCCCCATGAGGCATTACTTGAAATTTCAATACATCAAGACTAAAGGCAGAGGGTAATATCTTTTTAAACCCTTCTTCGCCTATTTATATTATTCTTCTTAGAATCTATTAAACGGTTGGCGGGAGTACCTTCGCGAAGCGAAGGGGAGTCTCACGCCTCATATTAGAATTCTATTAGTGCTAGAGCTGAAGAGGTGCAAAAGTCGATGGCTAATGGAGAGTTTGCAGGACGCAATTTGGTGCGAAAGCGAAAGGGTCAGCGATGGCTAAGTAAAAAGTGGAAAAGAAGAACGCTTAGATTAAAGAATAAGTTCGATCCATTAGAAGGTGGGCCGCAAGCAAGAGGAATTGTATTAGAAAAGATAGTACTTGAGCAAAAGCAGCCACACTCTGGATTAATTAAATGCGTAAAGGTTCAGCTTATTAAAAATGGTAAGATAGTTACCGCACACGCAGTTCGTGATAAGGCAATTACATTTATTGATGAACATGATGAGATAACTATAGCAGGCTTGGGCGGTTCGCAACGTGGTCAAATGGGTTCAATCCCTGGTGTCCGCTACAAAGTAGTAGCAGTAAACAATATTGATTTACAGATGCTTAGAAAAGGAAGGAAGGAGAAAGCGAAACGATAGTTATGGGTAATGGGTTGTGAGTAATATGACAGAAAAACTATTCGGAAAGTATGATCTTGAAAATATTCAAATAAAAGATAAAAGCTTAGCACAAACAGTATCTTTCAAAGGAATAACTGTGCCGCATACGTTTGGAAGGCATGCAAAGAAACCATTGGGAAAGATAAATCTCAATGTTGTCGAACGCCTAGCGAACAAGCTAATGCGCGGTGGAACAGGAGAGAAAACATCTGGTAAGGTAATTCGCACGCATGGCAGAATGCAGGGCAAAAAACTAAAGGCATTGAAAATTGTTGAAAAGGCATTTGATATTGTCGCAGAACAAACAAAAGAAAACCCAGTACAAGTGCTTGTAAAGGCATTAGAATTCTCAGCACCGAGAGAGGATACTACACGCGTGCAATATGGTGGCGTAAGTTATCAGATAGCAGTTGATTTATCAGCAACACGCAGATTAGACATGGCACTTAGAAATATAACATTAGCTGCAATTATGGGAAGCTTTAACAAGGGCAAGAGTATGTCACAAAGCCTTGCTCATGAACTGATATTTACTGGAAAGGGAGACCAACAGAACAGCTACGCAATGAAAAAGCGGGATGAAACAGAGAGAATGGCACGAAGTGCAAGATAGTGTATTACATAGGTTTATAAACACTTGTGCATATAAATATAATTACGTGTATTTGATTTTGACCAGTCAGAATGTACTATATAAATTTAAAAGAGAGGTATCACACATGAACAGAATTGAAAATCCTGAACAGTTAGATGCTACAATGCAGCAATTGCAAAGTGAAGATGTAGCTGAAAGAAGAGAGGCAGGAAGACAATTAAGCTATATTAATAGATACCAAACAATAGGATTTGAACTAGCAATACCAGTAATATTAGATAAAGCAGCAAATGATTCTGATGTTTATGTTAGAGAACGCTGCGTTGAAGCAATAAGAATGGCTTATTCTAAGATAGCAATAAGTAATACTACTTTAGATGCGATAGTTATATTAGCCCTAGATCAAAAAGCAGATGATAGTAAAGGTTGGGTAAGAGAAAGGGCGCAAGAGTTTCTATTAGAAATTATACACTATGATTCAGATATGCGCAATATAAAAAAGGCATTAGATGCACTGATAAATGCAGCTGGTGGGGATAAACTAACAGGAGAAATAGTAGAAAAATTAGGTATATATAAAACTGAAAAAGATACGCCTCATAGAGTAAGAGAAATGGCTACGCAAATTTTGAATGCTAAAGATGCAAGAGAGGTTAGAACAGAAAGGCTACCCGCTCGAGATGTTGCTGGTGCAGCACCAAAACGTGCAGTAGCAAGGGTAGGATAAATATGATTGGTATAATAGACACAGACCAAAAATTAAGTAATGCTATTGCTTTACTGGAAAGTAATGATGTAAATCATAGAAGAGTTGCAGCAAAAGCATTATGTACTTCTATAAATTATGGTAAGGTTCAATCTGAACCAGCAATTGCAGCATTAACAAATGCACTTAGCGATCAAGATGGGTATGTAAGAGAACGCTGTGCAGAAGCAATAGGTAGGGCTGCTAAATATCTTGTTCTAATACCAGAACATACAATTGCTGTTTTAAGAAGATCAATGAGAACTGATGAAAGTCAAGGAGTTAAAGAAAAAGCAGAACAAGCATTAATAGATTGCGGCAAATTACAAAGAAAAACTACTGGCTCACCAGATCAATTACATTTATTTACATGGAGCAGTATGGGCGAAGGATATGCGCTTTTAAGGCGTATGCAGGCAGCACGAACTCCAGCGACTAAACCAGCAGCTCGAGCAGCGCGTAGTGTGGCTGTTTCTTTGTAAATCTTTAGGATGCTGCATCAATAGCTAAATCTTTATATTCTTTTCTACATAATTAATATTACCTAATTTTAGTCTTAGTTAGGAAAAATTCTATTTGTTTAGAGCCGGTGATATAAACATGGTTAGAAAGGAATTTGTAGTTGAAGAAGTTCAAAGATTAATGGATAATGCTGATCAAGTAAGGAATGTTGCAATAGTTGCGCATGTAGATCATGGCAAAACCACACTTACAGACTCGCTCGTAGCGCGCGCAGGCTTAATCAGCAAAGAACTCGCTGGCGAACAACGGGTCATGGATTTTGATGCGCAAGAACAGGCAAGAGGAATTACTATTAAATCAGCAAATATTTCTCTTGGTTTCAACTTCCATGGTAAAGACTATCTTATTAATTTAATTGATACCCCTGGACATGTAGACTTTGGTTTCCATGTCGTAAGAGCGATGCGCGCAGTAGATGGTGTATGCCTTGTAATAGACAGCGTAGAAGGCGTTATGCCTCAGACAGAAACGAATCTTAGACAGGCATTGAAAGAAAGAGCGAGACCAATTCTATTTATCAATAAAATCGACAGGCTCATCAACGAATTAAAACTTGACTCAAAACAAATGCAGGATAGATTCATAAAAATTATAACACAGGTTAACAAAATTATCGAAGCAAATGCACCAGCTGATAAAAAAGACCTATGGATGATCGAAGTAAACAAAGGAAACGTTGCATTCGGAACTGCGTTCAACAAATGGGCGCTATCAATAAATTCGATGAAAAAGTTCAATATTTCATTCAAGGATATTTATGATAAGTGTATCGCAGGTGATCACAAGTATCTTGTTGAAAAGAGTCCGCTAGATGAAGTATTACTAGAAATGATTATTGTAAATCTCCCAAGCCCAAAAACTGCACAACAATATAGAATCCCGGTATTATGGAAAAATGGTGATGTTAGCACTGAGCATGGAAAAACAATGCTTGCATGCGATGCAAAAGGCATGGTAGTAGGAGTAGTCTTCGGTATAGTTTATGATGAACACGCTGGGGAAGTAGCAGTTGTAAGATTATTCTCTGGTTCTGTTGAAAAGGGAACGCAACTATATGTTTCATCAAAAAAAGTCTATGGAAAAACACAACAGGTTGGAATATTCATGGGACCTGACCGAATACAGGCAGAAAAATTTATCGCAGGGAATATTGGCGCAGTTGTCGGATTAAAGGATGTTTATGTTGGTGAAACATTAAGCAGCGAACCAATTGAGCCATTCGAACAGATAAAACACTACAGCGAACCGGTTATTACTAAAAGTATAGAAGCAAAAGACCAAAAAGACCTTCCAAAATTAATTGATGCGTTAAGAAGTATTTCAAAAGAAGATCCAACAATAAAAATCGAACTAAATCAAGAAACTGGAGAGCACTTAATGAGTGGAAATGGTGAATTGCATTTAGAGATAATAGAATATAAAATAGTAAATGAAAAGAAAGTGCCAATAGTGACATCTCCGCCATTAGTTGTTTACAGAGAAACTATTACTGGAAAGGCAGGGCCAATAGAAGGAAAATCTCCAAATAAGCATAATAAGCTTAAATTTATTGTAGAACCAGTTCTACCTGCAGTATTAAAGGCAATGGATGAAGGAGAAATCCCAGAAGGAAAACCTAGAAAGGAATTATGGGAAAAGCTTGTTGAATTGGGCATGGAAAGAAACGAAGTAAGAAATATTTACCATATTTACAAAGGAAATATGCTTGTTAATGGAACAAAAGGTATACAGTATCTTAATGAAATAGAAGAACTTATGATACAAGGATTTGAAGAGGCAATGAATAAAGGACCACTTGCTAAAGAAAAGGTAACTGGTGTAAAAGTAACATTAGATGATGCAGTACTTCATGAAGACAATATACATCGTGGCCCAGCACAAATGATTCCTACAACCAAAAATCCAATATACGCAGCAATGCTTATTGCCGGCGTGCAAATGCTCGAACCAAAACAAAAAGTACTTATTAATACATTACAGGATTACGCGGGAGATGTAATCAACATGACCAATGGTAGACGTGGTCAACTACTTGATATGCAGCAAGAAGGAGAAAATGCATCGATTACAACTGTTTTACCAGTTGCAGAAATGTTTGGTTTCAGTAATGATCTACGTGGTGTAACACAAGGCAGAGCAATATGGTATCAAGAGTATGCTGGTTACGAGCTAGTACCAAGAGAATTATTGCTAAAAATAGTTAAACAGACTCGTGAAAGAAAAGGAGATAAACCAGATCCACCTACTCCACAGTTCTTCTTGGACCAGTAATTTTTATTTTCTTTTAATTTTTTCTTCTGTTTCTTTTATAAGTGGACCAACCTCAGGTGCAAGATTTGGATCTAATTCGATTAGCTTATTAAAATCTAAAATTGCAGCTTTATATTCCTGCAATCTCATTAACGCAAATGCTCGATTGTAATAAGCATTGACATAACTAGCATCAAGTTCAATGGCTTTAGAAAAATCTCTTACTGCATCTTTGTAATTGCCCATATTAAATTTAGCCATCCCTCTATTATTATAAGCCTTAGAGTAGGAAGGATCTAGTTCAATTGATTTGTCAAGGTCATTTATAGCTTCTTCAAATTGCCTTACTCCAATTTTAGACATACCTCTATTATTGTATGCTTTAGCGTAGGACGGATTCAATTCAATGGCTTTTGTATAGTCCTCTATCGCGCCATTATAATCTTTTAGAGCATTTTTAGAATAGCCCCTAAGGTTGAATTGTTGTGCTACTGTTGGGTCTAACTCAATTGCCTTGTCAAAGCATTGAATTGCACCTTTATAATCCCCTTTATCCATATTTGCACGACCATCTATAAAATAAACAACAGCTTTGGAACTTGCGATATTATCACCATATTAATAGATTTATAATATAATTTATAAAGAGTATTTATAGGGAAAGGATAACATGAAACCTGATCTCACAGAAGGTTCAATTCCAGAGCTAATTAAAAAAATGGCATTGCCTGCGGCAATAGGATTATTCTTCCAAGCAATGTATAATGCTACTGACGCTTATTATGTGGGCCAGCTCTCTAAGACTGCATTCGCAGCTGTATCCATATCTTTTCCAATATATTTTCTAATTCTCTCTATTGGAATGGGATTAGGTATAGCTGCAAACGCACTAGCAGCAAAGGCGCGTGGCGAGAAGAATATTGAACAGGCAAAGAATATTGCAATGCAAAGTATCTTTTTCACAATATTTTTATCTATCATTGCAGGAATTATTGGAGTTGCTACTTCTGAATCAGTATTTGATGTAATAGGTGCAAAGGGTGAGCTAAATATATTGGCAGTAGAGTACATGAATGTAATATATTATGGTTTAATATTTTTCTTTTTAACCATGGCTCTAAACGGAGTTCTAAATTCAGTAGGCGATACAAAAACATTTGGTTATGCGCTAGTCCTTGGTTTTTTTCTTAATATATTCCTAGATCCGTTGTTTATGTATGGTTGGTTTGGGTTTCCTGCAATGGGTGTTGCAGGTGTTGCGCTTGCTACAGTAATAACACAGATAATTGTAACACTAGTTTTATTTTACCAGGTACTAAAAAGAGATTTGCTTGCCTTTAACATAATACCGAATATAAACACATGGATAAAAATATCATTCCAGGCAATACCCGTAACAATACAACATGCATCCGTCTCGCTTGGATTTTTAATAATAACCAAATTCGTAAGCGATTTTGGGATAAATGCAATCACAGTTTTTGGCATAGGCACGAGAGTTGACCAATTGGTTATTCTACCTGCTATAGGCATTGCAACCGCTGTTGTTCCTCTTGTTGGCCAAAATTTCGGAGCTAAAAAAATAGAGCGAGTTATGGAAATTTATAAAAAGGCGATAGAATATTCTATAAAATTTCTAACAGCATCAATATTGCTAGTAATTATATTCGCAGATAATTTAGCTGGAATATTCACAACGGATAAAGAGGTAATTGTTGGTACATCTTATTACTTGAGAATTACTGCAATCGCATATGCAGCAACCGCAGTAGCTATAATATCTGGCTCGGTTTTACAAGGTTTGGCTAAAGCGCATTTATCCCTTATGTTTGCATTTCTTAGATTTTTTGTAATTGGCATACCTGCGATAATGATATTTGCTTATTTTCTAGAACTTAGAGAGATTGGAATATGGATAGCGATACTAGTTGCTAGCATTTTAGTTGCCTTGTTTGGATACTGGTATGTTTTAAGAGAAATAAAAAAATTATCTGCCAAAAAACAATCCTTGTAACCTCGCATCAAATCTTATTTGCTTAAAGCCTACAATTTCCAGCCTCTTTGCAACTTCATTTTCTATTTTTCTACCTGATTCCTTACCAACTGAGCCAACATAATGAAATAACCTTGCTTTGTTTTTTGAAACACGATAAAGCTCTTGATAAAATTGCGAAGAGTAGAGCTGTGGCGCGTGGCTAAAACGAGGTGGGTCATGAATTATCACATCAAACGTTTTATCCTTGAAGCCATTAATCAATGATGAGATATCTCCTTGCTTTATTTCTATATTGTCAGTAAAAAGCTCGCTTGAAAATGGATTCCACTTTGCAAGCTGAAGCACGGCAGTGCTAAGTTCGCAAGTGATTACCTTTTGCGCAAACTTGGCTGCAGCAATTGCTGTATATCCTAAGCCCATGCATGTATCAAGTACGATACTGCTTTTGGCTAGTGGCAAGTGGCTTGTGATTATCTTTGCATAATCTAAGGGCGATTTGAAATCCTTAACCAGTTGCATGCGCAAGCCATCTATTTCTAGAATCGGAACCCGATTGAATAAACGAAGCTTGTAAAAATGGCGATCAAATAGTGCGAGCTTAAATAACTCTCCTTTCTTTTTTGCATAGAGAAATTTGTCTGTATAGTAGTATTCGATGCCATTTTTAGATAAAAAGAATTTCATAAAAAGCATTGCTCAAAGCCCGTGGCTCACAGCTCAAGGCTAAAAACTTACTTCCTCGCATCCCATAAAATCTTGCAAAACATTTGGAACTTGGATAGAATTGCCTTCTTGATAATTTTCGATTATTGCAACCAGCGTCCTGCCAACTGCTAATGCACTGCCATTTAACGTATGAACAAACTGCATTTCGCCTTTTGCACTTCGGAATTTTATGTTTGCCCTGCGGGCCTGAAAATCAGTGAAATTACTACAAGATGATATTTCACGAAATGTTTCTTGGCTTGGAACCCATACTTCCAGATCGTATGTTTTTGCACTGCCAAAGCCTAAATCACCTGTACAAAGTTCAACAACGCGATAAGGTAGTTCTAATGCTTGTAAAACTGCTTCAGCATCACGAGTTAGGCCTTCTAATTCATTAAAGCTTACTTCAGGATGAGCGAATTTTACAATTTCTATTTTATTAAACTGATGCTGGCGGATGAGGCCTTTAATATCACGCTGATATTCACCAGCTTCGCGACGATAGCAAGGAGTATATGCAGTAAGTTTTATTGGTAATTTGGCTTCCTCTAAAACTTCATCACTGAACATATTAGTAAGTGGAACTTCTGCTGTTGGAATTAACCAAAGATCATCGTCCTTGCACTTGTAGAGCTGCTCTGCAAATTTTGGTAGCTGCCCGGTACCTTGCATCATTTTAGAATTAACCAAATGAGGTGGCATAATTTCAAGATAGCCGCGAGATGTTTGCAAGGAAAGCATGAAGTTTATTATTGCACGCTCTAGTTTTGCTATTTCTCCTTTAAGTACTGCGAACCTATGGCCTGCCAGTTTTACTCCACGATCAAAATCAATTAAACCAGTTTTTACACCAAAATCATGATGATCAATGATATCTTTGCTATGCTTATTTGGTTTGCCCCATCTACGAACTTCTTTGTTGTCGCGTGAATCATTGCCTTTTGGTACGGAGCTATGGGGAATATTTGGCAATACAAGTAACAACTGTTTTATCTCTTTTTCTAATTCATCAGTTTCAATGGTAATCTCTTTTACACGTTGCGAAACCTCTCCGCTTCTTTTTATCGCCTTCTGCGCATCTTTTTCCTTTTTAGCTTTTTTCGCATTTATTATTTCTATATTTAATTTATTCCGCTCTGCACGAAGCTCCTCTTCTTCTTTTTTTATCTTTCTCCATTTCTCATCCTTTTTCTTTATTTCTTGAACTGTAGCTAATGCTTCCGCTGGATAGCACCTATCCTTAAGTGCTTTTATCACTAGTTCTGGCGAATCTCGAAATAAATGAATGTCTAACATAAAATCACGATTAATTATCTTGATAGTATACTCTTAAAAAACCCTATAAAACTCAGAATATTATTGTAAGTTATATAAATCGGCGCTTGAAAACAGAATGCAACCTTATCAACATAAGACCATTCGCTCTTCATACGCTCAAAATTCTTTTTAGCATATAAAGCCTCTTTTGCCAATCGCACGCTATAGTATTCACCAAGCTCTGCACGTAGTATTTTTAAATTAAGAAATAATTTCTTCGCGTAGTTAGTTTCTAAAACTGCAAGTTGATTATCTATTCCATAAAGCACTGCTTTTATAGAATATTTCAAACCCTTATTAGGAAAAAGAATCGAAATAGGAAACGCAAATATTGATAGAAAAAATGGAATTAGCACTGCTTTTATTTTATCAATTATGTCCTCTTTTACTTCTATTTCTTCTAAAATATTCCTACCATATAAAATCCTACCTTCTCGCTTAACTTTTTTCGCGAACTGATAGATTGGTGCAATGGCTGCAAATATACCTAAGCCCGGGCTAGTTATTTTTCCTTCTTTCCATTTTATATCATTTGGACCAAGCACCTCGAATGGCTTGTAAAGCTTGACCTTTTGCTCCAAGCCAGCAAATAAATCACCTCTTGATGTTGAACAGACTTTATACAGTTGTGTGCCATGCCTCTTATCCAGTTTCCAGAATATTTGCTCTGCGTATTTCTCGACTTTTGCTATCGTAGCATCGCTCTTTAGCTGGATAATCATATCTACATCGCTTATGCCTGCCCGGAACTCGCCGCGTGCTGCGCTTCCGAAAAGCAGGATGAAGTCAATATCTTTAGCATGCTTTGCAGCAAGTTGTTTAACAAATTCAGATAAAAATGCATTTACTAATGTGCTATCTTTAGTTGGCATGAGAATAAAATGAAGAAAAACAATATAAACCTTTATAAACCTTAAAGATATATAGTAGAATCCAAAGTTGACTCCCATGAAAAAGAAAGTAATAGAAGTACAGCGTAAGCGACCGATCTATGAGGACATACGCTGGCGATTCATAATTAGTCTAGTGCTACTTGCACTTGTAACATTAATGATAACAGAACTATTTATGTATGATGAATTAACAAAAAGTATTACGCCAGATCAACTCGAGATGGCCGAGCTAACGTTATCAATGTTTGTCATGTTTGATCTTTTATTAGTAATAAGATATGTCCCAGACAAAACAGCATTTCTAAAAAAGAATTGGATGAAAGCGTTACTGATTATCCCATCTTGGATGCTAGTCAAACCATTCGCATTAATTGGTTTAGATCAGATACTCCCAACAATAGCATCCCAGCATAATATCGCCCAAATGGGAAGAGGAGTTAATTTTTTTGATAATGTGAAAGATTTTATAGATAAATTGTAAAGTTGCCTTCGGATTTACTATCTCTTAAACCAAAGTTGCCCTTTCTCTTTTTTAGAAAACAACTTATAAATAACAAATAAGATAAGTATAAGAATCAATAAACCAATACCCATCTGCCCTAGGTCTAAGCTGCTTGGTTGCTCTGTGGGTTTCTCTTCTTTTGGCTCTTCTAGTTTAGGTTCTGGTTGAGGTGCTGGCTTTATTCCTAGTGGTTTTGCATTATTTACTAGTTGCAATGCTTCTGCAGCGAAGCCTGCTGCCTTTTCATAATCTCCTTTATTAAATGCATTATTTGCTTCTCTTAATTTTAATTTTGCAGATGTAACATCCTTGTTTTCTTTTTCTGCCTTTGCTATTGCAGATTCAGCTTCATCTATTGTTTTTGATGCATCTTCTTTCTGTTGATTTATTTCTGGTTCAACTATTGGTTGTGGTTCTATTGGCTGCTTTTTTTCAACTATTTCTTCCTCTTCTTCTGGTTGAGGCTCCACGCCAGCAGTACATTTAACAAAATCAAAGAAGACATCATTGGGTTTAGCATAACCTGATTTAGAAGATTCTACTTGATACTTTCCTTGTTTTTCATTGGTTAAATCAAATGTTGCTCTGCCTTCTGCATTCGTTAGTTTCTCTTGTTTAAATCCTGCGTATGGTTCATATAAAATTAGACTAACTAGAACATCTGAGATGGATTTGCCATTTGATATTACTACTAGCTCTAACAAATTGCCAGGGCAGGTAATCTTGGAAGCTGTTGAGAAATCTATACTTAATGATGGGGTGCCTGGGGAAGATCTATCTGGAATGAATTTGCCTTTGAATGCTACTGCACCGAATAGGCTGAAGCTTGTTATGCTATCATATCTTATGCTTCCTGATCCATCAAATACAGATCTCCCTACCTCAAGCCAGCCGTTGCTGTATTTCCCTATATTTACAGTAGTTCTTTCATTGCTGTCATTGAATTCAGATGCATTGAAGTAAATACCTAGATTTATTGTTGCTAAGCCAGAGGTATTTGAAATATTCAGTACTGTATTATACCCATTGAAACTAATCAGATTGCATGACTCAGGTGTTTCAGTGCTGCATAATGATTTGGCTGCTCCTGCTGAGTCATTAGATTTAAATTTTACAGAAACATTGATTGCATTATGGAAGAATATTGTGAGATTTTCACTGGAGAAATTATTGTATGTGGAACCTACTAATGTTGTAACATTAGAACCTCCGGTAATGTTAAGGTCTAATGCTAGTAATAGGAGTGTATTAAATGCACGATTAGTACCTGTAAAGGTTGCATTCGAGTTCTCTTCAAACTGATATTGACTACCCAGATTATTGGTTGCATTGTTTTGGCTAAGATTATTTCCTGTTGAATCACTGAAAGCAAAACCGCTTATAGAGTTATTATACGCCAAGTTTGATGTTAGGTTGTTATTATGAGCAACCTGAAAAATAAAACCAGAATCTGAATTGTTATAAGCTATATTAGAATCTAGATTATTGTTATTGGAACCTGAATCAATTAAGAAACCAAAACGAGTATTATTATATGCAATATTTGATAGCAAAGTATTATTTGATGAAGAATCCAAAGAAAAGCCTACATCTGAATTATTTGATGCTGAATTATTCCATAAAAAGCTATGGTTTGAACTAGCTATATGAACACCGAAACCAGTCCCTCTTTTTACTAGTGTAATATTGTTATGAGATAGATTAGAAGAACTTGCATTATCGAGAATTATGCCAATACTTGCATTTTGAATAATATTTGATGTTATATTTGTACCATTGCCATGTGCTACGCTAATAGCGTAAGTAGTAGTATTGTAAATATTATTTGAAACAATTATGTTATTATAAGAATTTATAAGAAAAGCTGAGTTTGTATTGCTATTAAATGTGTTACCACTTATATTTGTGAAATTAGATGCATTGAGAAGAACACCATAAAGATTAAATTTTAAGGTATTATCGTATACATGATTCATAGTAAGCCCAGTTACAGAAGTAAATACAATACCGTATCCAGGATCAGAAGTATGGTTCTGAATTATATTGTTAAATATTCTATTACCTACTGAAGAACCATTTATCACTATACCATATTGCGTATTATTATATATTAAATTATTAGTAATGTTAGTTTTATTAGCCCCTGTTTGAACAAATATCCCTATTGTGGTATTAAAAATTGTGTTATTAGTTACATTAACACTGCTACCTTCAATAAATATCCCCTTATTTGAATTATTAATTCTATTATTATAAATAGTGGAACTTCTATCCCCGCCAACAGCAGCAACATAAATTCCAATAGAACTATTTGTTATATTATTCTCAAATACAGATGCGTTATTTACAGCAATATAAACTGCTATAAAGCTAGTAGATTGACTGCTTACAAAATTAAAATTACTTAAGTTTGTACCCTGCTCATTTATAAGACCGATTAGATATGATGCTAATGCACCAGTATATGTAATTCTTGTGTTACTCTGGTTTCCATATATATTTAGTGCTCTGTCTACATCAATGTTAGTATCGGTAAAAAGACCGCCATTAGTATCTCCACCTGAATTATTGCTACAAACATATATTGTATCCCCCGCAGCAGATGCTGATATTGCTATAGCTAATGTCTTCTTACAGTCACTGCCACATGCAGTTGCTTTGCAAGTAGTCTCTTTAGTTGCATTTACATACCACGTTGATGCAGCGAAACTAATAGTAGGTAATGTAACCAGATAAATGAGTAAATATAGCAAAAATGCAGTTTGGAGAAAGTTTTTTATGCTAAGTTGCATACTGACTATACAAAGAGAAGATTTATATTGTTTTTTTTTGATCTGAGAGGATTAATTCACATACTTACACGGTTCTTCTGTTATTCAAATGAGCTTTTTAAACAATTCAGACCAAAAGGCAATTTTTCAAGCCCATAAGGGGGCAATGACCCGCTCGTTCCAGCACGTGCGTGCTTCTGTTTGTCCTTTCGGACAAAACTCTCGAAAAATTACATTTTTCTCGATCACTCGCTCTGCCATACTTCTCTGCCCCCTTGAGGGTTCCAACCCCCCACGAGGCATTACTTGAAATTTCTAATACATCAAGTTATAGTAGATCCGCGATCTTCTTGACTGTTTCTTCTAATTTCCCCTGCTTATTATATATTATAACTGCTGGCGCACCAGTAAACGCAGAATAAGCCGCAAGGTAATAACGATTAATTTCATCGTGCTCTGCAACATCATCACTATCACGAATGCGAGAAGGATCGTTAGTTCGTCTTAATTTTATTTCTTCCACATCAGCAGTAACATAAATTAATTTATCAACTTTTAATCCATTCAAAAATTCAAACGGCAAACCAGGATAATACCCGCTTGGTGTGCTTATAGAACAGTGTGTATCCAAAATAAATTTACCCTTTTCCTTTGCTAGTTTCTTTGCAACTAACTTTTGCGCTAACTTCTGTTTTTCTATTGGTAGCTTGCGCATTTCATCTCTGTTTTGTACCCAACCTTTTGCCTTTTCTATATCTAGCATTAGATCTCCGTAATTAGAAATTGTATAATCATTGCGCTTAGAGCGTAAAGCATTTAAGATAGTAGATTTTCCAGATCCAGGAAGACCCATTATGATTATCATGTTTATCGCCATCAGCCGTCAGCCGTGAGCAGTGGGCCAGACGAGTTTCCCGAATCCAGTTTCGCGTTCGTGGGCTCAAGGCTCAATGCTCATTGCTCATGGCTAAACTATTGCCCAACCATTTTCCCTAAAGTTGGATATAGTTCGAACATCTTCATCTGTTCCATTTGTTCGTACATTCTATATAAAATACTAACCGTAAGCAGAATACCTGTACCAGTTCCAAGTGCGCCAGTTAAGTCTGCAATACCTGCTAACATACCAACACTAAAGCTACCTAATACTGTAAGCGGGAAAATGTGCTTATTCAAAATGCTCTCAAGCATGCGCGGATCACGCCTGAAGCCAGGTATCTGCATGCCTGCTTCCGTAAGCTGATTTGCAACACTCTTTGCATCCATGTTTGCTGTTTCAACCCAGAAAATACCGAATAAGATAGATGACAGAGCTAAAAATAGTATATACACTAGCGCATGCACCCATTCAGGAATGCCGTTAACTGGTGTTTTTCCATTAGATAAAAGGTTAAAATGATCCACAGTTCTTAGCCCACCCGAAGCTATGGGGGTTATAAGATAAAGCAAACCGTCAGATAAACGATTGGTTCCTGGATCAACATATCCAATGTATTTGGCAACAAAATTATCCTGTGCCTCCTCAGGGCTTAACTTCGGTAAAAATCCACCAGCTATAAGTTCAACATTAATTAATAATGCGCTAGCAAATATGACCGGAATATTTGAAACATAAAAATATTTTAGCGGAAGCTTTGGTACAAAGCCACGCATACGCTCAAAAGCAATTGGTATCTCTACCTTAATACCTTCAGCATAAACAACTACAAAAAATACAATTACAGTAAATAAAAATGGTAATAATACGAGCAATGCATCAGGCAATGCAGTTGCACCCCCGCCAGAGAGTGCAGCAAGAACGCTATTATTCGGACCAAATACTAGAAGGGCTAGCTGACTGAATATCTGGAATGAAACACCTGCGGCTATAAATAAGCTTATTCCGCTTCCTATGCCATACTTTGAAACTATTTCGTCAAGATATAGCATTATAACTGAACCTAATGCAATTTGCAATATTACTAATGCAGGCAAGAATGGGAATTGTGCATAAAGGTTAGGGTCAATAAGAAAACCCCTAGAACTAACTACAAAAATAGCCGCTTCTAAAAATGCAAGCAGTATTGCAACTACTTTCTGCACTTCATGAAATTTTTGCTTGTCCTTTTTATCCTGAAGATTTAATTTGATTAACCCCGCACCAACAAATAATTGTAAGAATATACTTGCTAAAACAATTGGACCAATACCAGCAGTAAGTAAGCTGCCAGCTCTGCTTGCTGTTATTGTCTGAAGAAAATCAAAACCTCCTGCTTGGTGCCTAATACCAAATGCAGTGACATTATACAGTAGAAAAAATAGAACTAATGCTAAACCAGTCCATAATAAACGCTCTTTAGCAGAAGGAGGCCGCTCAGGATTTTTTACCTCTGGTAAGGATTTTGCTACTGAGTGCAAAAAGTCTATAATCATTCCCATAGCTCACAACTCAAAACTACCTGCTTTTGGCCGTTAGCTCTTAGCCGTTAGCCACTAGCTACTTGCCACCTACCACTAGCTTATTTTAATTTAACTAATTCCCCACCTGCCTTTTTAACCTTTTCTTCTACGCCCTTACTCCATGCAGATGCCTTAATCACAACTGGAAAAGAAAGTTCACCGGTTCCAAGAATTTTTCCATTAAATTCAAAATAATATTTACTTTCTTTTTTCTCTAATTTATTATTCCTTGCTTTTTGATTTATCGCATATAAGTTTATAACATCTGTAATTTTCTTATTTGGTCTAACAAAACCATGCTTTCCAAAATAATCTGGATCGTAACGTGTTATCCAAGTAAACTTATGCTTATGTAAACCAGCTTTACCACGGCCACCCCTGTTACCACTGCCTCTACGATTTTTAACATTGCCTCTACCAAATGAACGCAAGCCTAAGTAATTTTTCTTTTGTCTTTCTTTTCTTCTTGTCATAACTACATCATCCTTCTAATCAATTCATTAATATTATCGCGTTTTCCAAGGTCTCCTTTTGGATAATGACTTTTTATATCTTTATAACCACTACGAGGTGGGTGCAAACGAAAGACTGGGTCGACGCTCTCTGTTTTCCCGTCAAATTCTTTTGAAACTTTTTTTACATCTGAATCAGTGTTTCTTAATAGTTTTCCGCCTTTTTCTCCTCTTTTAAATAGAAGCTTCTCAAATGTTTGGTCATCTATCTCCCCATAAGTAACATAATCTCTTACTTTTTCAATTGCGCCAAGAGTCTGTGGTGTTGCATTAAGGATAACACAATGGTTTGGCCTATGTAATTTTAAATATTCTAAAGCAATCTTTATTTGTGGATCCATGCTTCTAACACCACGAATACGAATCACAGCTATTTTTTCTGTCATATAAATCCTTCCATTTTCCCATTCTTATGGGACCATCGTATTATTAATATTCTCCATAGTGACGCAGTCTAATAAAACCTTAGGCTGCGTCGGCCGTCTTCAGGTTTTCTTATTAAAACAAACGACTCAATGTCAAATATTGTCGGCATTTTTTTACCATGCCGACAATGCTCATTGCTCACTGCTAACTTAATGGTTTTAATTTGTTTATATTATCTAAGGCGTAGATGACTGCCATTGCCATGTTATAAGTATTTCTTCCACCTGAAGAGGAGCTCCAAACATCCTTTATGCCTGCCATTGAAAGTACTTTCTTAACTACATCGTTTCCTGCAAGACCAAGGCCGCGCGGGGCTGGTTTGAGTGTTATAATAGTGCTACCTTCCTTCCCAATCGTCTTTTGAGTTAGAGAATGCTTAACGTTGCATTTGCACTCCCAACTTCCACATCCACTAAGCACGGATATTATATTCTTCTTTGCATCTCTTATCGCAAATTCAAGCGCTGGTTTTATCTCTTCGCTTTTACCAACGCCAATACCAACATGCCCATTATGATCCCCGATAACAACGACAATACGAAATTGCATTCTCTTACCGCTATCAGTTACGCGTTGTGTAGAACCCACATGTAGCGTCTCTGACTCCATATTAGGCAATAAAATATCCATAAGCTCTGGTTCGATAATTGGTTTACCTAGTTGAAATATCTGTTCAACTGATTGAATCTCGCCACTCTTTACCATTTTTCCAATAGTGGTTTTTGGTTGCCATGTTTCTTTATCAATTGTTCTTACCTTTTCACTCATAAAATCATCCGTTAATTTTCTTTTTTGTCTCTTCAAATGCAGCTTTTATAGCATCTGGTGGTGCAGCAAGTTTCGCAGCAGGGATCATTTCCTCGCTGTATGCTGTTTTCAAACCTGCATCCAATGCACCCTTTAATGCTGCAAATAAAACATTCCCTTTTGTTGGCTGATGTAATCCGACGTCAAGAACAAAATCTACAACATTCTTTTTCTTTGCTTCTTTGCCGGCGTACAAACCAGTTAAGTATGCAGTATACACATTTCTCTTTGCAGGCCATGAGAATAGTTTCTTCAATTTTGTTGATGGTACTGTAACCAATGTTTTATCACCATTAAAATCAAAATTAACAAATTGAATTATTATAGAACTATTTGTTTTTCTAACAACCATTCTTGTTTTCCTAGATTTTATTAATGCTAGACGTTTTGCATAGTTTGTCCTGCCTTCTCTGCGACGACGGAAATAAACTTGATATTTTGGTCCTTTTGCCCTTGTCATAAGCTCACTTCTTTTCATTCAGCATATTATTTTCTTTTATATATACGTAAAATGATTTTTTATTTTTGAATATCCCGCTTTTTACCTTTCCGTAAAGGGACCGATTAAATTTCTTATCGATCTGAGCGCTAGTCACGAGCTCGCGTAGGTATTTTCTTTGTGACCTGACTCTTTGCATCCATTCTCTTTTCTGATTTATTGTTCCCTTGCCTCTTCTATGCCCAGCTCCACGACGCCTGCGCTTTTCTTTTGTTCTTCTACCGCGAGCAAGCAATTTGTAAACAATCCCATCTTTTATTAACGCAAGGACATCGCTTCTTGTAAGCGCTTCTTCAGCACGTTTTATGTCTGTGGGCTTAATGCGTATCTTATTCGAACCAACTTGTAAAATATCTGATGCCAATCTTCTTACAGTAGCGACACTCATATTTATCACTCATTCAAAATCGTTAAACCAAGTAACTTTGCTTTTTCAACAATTGTAGCACGTTTTTTTGCACCAACCTGTGCAGCAATTCTTACGAAAAAGTTATTGTCTTTTGCGTTATTAAGATCAAATACATTATTAACGATCATTTCCCTTTTGCCTTTTGGATGAACCCCGCGCAATGATTTCGGATTTCTATAACCTATCCTAGGGGTTGCGCCAGCAAACTTCTTCCTAATGCGTTTTTTGTTATCAACGCCCCTGGGTCTTCGCCAGCGCTTCTTGACACTTTTCATAAAACCGTAATTCGGAACATTGAATTTTGGTTTTTTCCTTTTTCGTATCGACATTTTAATCACATAAATATTAACTTATGATATATACTCCATCTTGAAACACGCGTGGGTCTTTATCTTTTATTCTCATTGCAGCGCGCAAGTTAGCAATAGTTGCACCTACTGCATCTTTATCTGGGCCAGAGATAGTAACCTCTTGTTCTTTTTGTTTTACTTCTAGTTTAGTAACACCTACTAGCTTTGTTTTCCTAGATTGCTTTTCACCCAGAAAATTTTTTATTGTGATATCTTTTCCTTTGACTTCTATTGTAATAGGAAAATGCGCAAATATAAGTTTCAAACGAACCTTGAATCCTTCCTTAACCCCTTTAAACATGTTTCTTAAATGCGCTTCAGTAGTATTTATCAATGCCTTACTCTTTCCATTGACACTAATCTCTTTCCCATTGACATTTACATTTATCAATGGTGATAACTTTCTTTCTACTTCACCTTGCGGTCCCTTTACTTTTAGTAGATTATTTTGTACTTGAACATTAATGCTATCTGGAATCTCCATATTTATCACTAATAAATGTAAGCTAATAGCCTTCCTCCTATGCGCCTCTTGTCAGCATCACTATTTGTCATAATGCCTTGAGGTGTACTTACAATAAGCAAACCAATACCAACACCTGGTATATATTGCTGTTCTACAGTCGCCCAATCAACTCTTTTAACAGGGAAACGTGGTGTAATAACCCCACAGTTATTAATTTTTCCTGCTAGAGAAACATTAAAGTATCCACCTCTTCCATCATCGGTAAATTTGTAATCTGTAATGTAACCACTGGATTTTAGAAGATTTAATATTTCACTTATTAAACGGCTTGCTGGAACTGCGCAATCTCTCTGTCCTACCATCTCATGCGTCTTTATTGTATTTAATGCATCAGCTAGTCTGTCAATTGCCATAAAATATCATCCACCATATTTTCTAAAACCAATACTCTCACCGATTTCTCTAAAACATCGTCTGCATATATTAAGACTATATTTTCTTATTAGCCCTCTAGCATTACCGCAATTTCTACATAGTCTATTTCCTTTTCCCTTAAACTTACTTTCTAATGATTGCATCGAGAAATCACCTAAGACTCTTCTATTTTTGCATTTAGATTAGATTTTACAAATTCTATTGCCTCTTGTTTTGAAACCTTCTGCGCTTTGCCTAGTTTTGAAGATTTTATTCTACGATATTCGACCCTTTTGCCTTTTTTTGTTAGCGAAACACAAACATCAAACCCGAACATACCAATACGTGGATCATACTTTGCACCAGGAAAATCTATGTATTCTGCAACACCAAATGAAACGTTTCCTGTTTTATCAAAATTGTTTGTGCTTAACGGTTTTCTTCTAGCTATCAAGGCCTTACTTATGAAATCATGCGCTATATTGCCGCGTAATGTTACTTTCACACCGATTGGTAACCCTACCCTTAATTTCCAAACAGGATTTCTTTTTTTTGCTTTTGTTTCAACTGGTTTTCTGCCAGTAAGTTTTGACAATAGCTCTTTAGCATAATCTAAGCGCTCGCCTGGCGATCCAACGCCAATGTTTACTGTAACTTTTTCTATCACTACTGCTTGCATCTTGTTCATCATGATACACCGACTTTATCATCAATAACAAATAGGTATTTGGCAACTGTTATGAACTCGCCATCCTTGCTACCAAGCTTTGCCTCAGCTGGTTTGCCCTCTTTTCTTTCTATTATATCAACGAGTTTTGCAGTTGTACCTGCGTGCTTCCCTTCTGTTATCATACACGTTGCGCCTTTTTCTAATTTCAGAACCTTTTCGATTTTCTTATTGCTAAGATTTAACAATAAGCTATCTCCAACGCGCACATTATCTGCGAAAAGATTTTTACCATCGTGCAAGGCAACTGATGTTTTTCCTTTTTTAATAGTAGTCTTGCCAACGACCTTTAAAAGTTTTTTATCTGATTTTTCAATTTCTTTCGGAAGCAATCTAGCTTTGTTATCGATTAGTATTTGATAATATTTATCAGATTTAGAAAAATGAATAATATCAAATAAACCTACTGGAAAATCAGGATCAGTTCTAATGACTCCGTCAATTGAAACTAATCTTGAATTTAGAATATTCCTTGCTTCTCTTGCAGTTTTTGCAAAACCCAAGATATCACGAATAAATAAAAGAAGCGGCGCAGAATGCTTCTTGCTGTGCGGCCCAGGAGAATGATTAATAACCCATACATAATCTTTTTTATTTGTTAATGGGACTGCCTTTGGAATTGCAATGCGCTTAATATGTTTAGATTGTCCTCGTTTAGCCATATTATCAACTCTTTGATTCTACCACTTTTGCATGCTCGACCTTTACTTTTTCATGTGAACTAACAACATCCTGCTTCTGAGTTAGTACTTCTGGCTTACTGCCTACAGCATCCTGCCTACTGCTTACTGCCTCTTGCTTGAATAACTCTTTTCTCTCTTTTGTCATCTCGGTTTCTAGCAAGAGCAGGTTTGAAGGTTCTAAGGCAGTCAGCACCTCTTTTCCACGCGCAGTGCGCTTAGTCACACCTTCAACATAAACCTTTACTTTGTTGTAATTTACATCTGCAACCTTGCCGGTTTTATCGCGTGCAAAGCCCCGCATTATTTTTACTTTATCTCCTTTGTGAACAAGCAAAGAACGTTTTTTTGTCTTTAGCTTCTGTCTAAGGTCTTTGCTTAAATGAACATGCAGAAAGTCTTTTTTCTTATGGATTTTTGCATTATACCTGATTTTTCTTTCTGTATCCGATTTCATATTTACACCTAATAGATTATACTACGCCAGGTGCAATTGCTGCAACCTTTGGATAGCGTTCTGCAACTTCTCTTGCAACAACACCTTTAATCTCTGTACCTACGGGCAAGCCATCATCTGTGATTAAGACAGCTGCATTATCTTCGAATGAGATGCGCAAACCATTTGCGCGTCTAAACTCTTTTTTCTGACGAACAATAAGCGCCTTTACAACCTTTTTTATCATGTCTGGATTACCTTTCTTCACTGAGACAATAACAACATCTCCGATACCGACGCTTGGATAGCGTGAGCGCACGCCCTTAATGCCTTTTACACCAAATATAAAAAGCTCTTTTGCACCGCTGTTATCATTACATACCAAATAAGATCCTGTTGTCAAAGGTTTTGATATGTTTCCTGTTAATCCTTTCATATTTCAACACCAAATAATTATGCTTTTACTTCCCCGCCTAAAATTTCAACAACTGTCCAAGACTTTGTTTTACTAATCTTCCTTGTCTCACCAATGCGAACCTGATCTCCTAATTTTGCGGACATACAAGGAGGGTTATGCGCTGCAATGCGAGAATGCTCGCGTGCCCATCTTCGATATTTTGGAATATAATTAATGATACTTCTTTCTATAATAACTGTGTGCTTACCTTTTGCACTAACAATCTTGCCAGTAAGTCTTCCGCCGCGAACGCGAATCGCACCATGCTTAAAGCATTTTTTATCATCACAGTTTGTAGTCATAATATTACCTAAACAATTTAAACCGCCAAAAATAGGCGAATCTTAAAGGTCACGACCTCTAAGGTGTTCGTTAGATCATTATAAATCAGACGAATAAGTATACAATATTTTGATACTAGGGTTTATAAATCCTCTACATAAGCTTCTTAGCCCGCTCTTCTGGCCGAAAGGCGATTTTTTCACCGCTAATACTAAAGTTAGTGCCATCTTCCAAATTAAAACAAAAAGCACATGAAGTTTTTGGAATCTTTATTTCTTTTCCTCTTTCGCTTTCTATAACAATTAGATTTTTAGTCTCATCAATTATTTTTCCTTTTTTACCAACTAGCTCGCGGCTGCTTGAATTGATAACTTCGGCATCTAAACCAATAAAGGTATGATAAAGAATATTTTGTTTAGTTCTCATATTTACCTTACTTCTATGCTCTCTTTCAAATATCCAAGTTTCTCCAATATAGGCGATATTCTATTCTTATGGTTACCCTGCAATATAATTAGACCCTCTTTTGCTGTACCACCGCATGCAAGCTTGCGCTTAAGCTCGCTAGCAGTATCATCAATCTGTGCCTTATCTATACCTTCCACAACAGTAACTAGCTTCTTAAATTTTTTAGACTCAGTATAGACTTTAATCTTGGTGACTTCTTGCTTATCAAGAACTTCACATACACAAAGATCTTTTATCATTCCGCATTTATTACAAACATCTGCCAAAAGGTATCGACCTCATAATTTATTATAAATGGTTTATTTTATAAATTTAAGCTGCAGGCTTCTTCTCTAACTGATGAATATAAGTTTTCAATCTCGCAATAGCTTGTTTTAATGGCTTGCGCTTTTCTTTCTTGCCTTCACCCATTAGCTCAAGCATAGATTTCTCTAGCTCAACCAGCTTTTCAGCTGCCTGTTGTTTTGACAATTTCTTAAGATCTTTATTACGAAGCACGCTCATTTTCTCAACCAGTTTATGATCCTACATTTTCACTAACTTGCTCTGGCTTTGTCTCTTCATCTATCTGCTCAGCAGCAGCAACAACTTTTGGAATTGGAATTGCCTCTTCAGGTTTCTTATCAGGGAATATTGTACCTGGTGGAACCAAACGAACTAATATGCCAATCACACCAGATTTTGTATTAGCACTTAAGTGCGCAGATTTAACAGAATACTTACCTGGCTCTCCAGATTTTGGAATATAACCTGCAGATACGTGCAGTCTCTTTGCACGCGCGCCTTTTGCACCTATCTTACCTGATGCAACGATTTCAGCGCCAAGCGCGCCAGCTCTAAGAATCTCATGTAAAAAGAAATGTAAAACCGCACGTACTTTTTTACCCATCTCAATATAACGTGCTGCTTTCTTGGCAACAATACGCGGCTCTAAGAATGGTTCTCTCACTTCAATAACGCTTATCTGTGGATTTTCAATACTAAACTCTTTTTTTATTGTATCCGTAAGCTCATTTATTAATCGACCGCGCTTACCGATAATTCTAGCAGGATTAATAACCTCTAGAGTTATTCTTGTAACGATTGGAGTACGTTGAATATCTACACTAGCAAGACCAGCACGATCTAATTTTTCCTCTAAGTATTTCATAATTTGATATTTAATGAAAGGCTCGTTAATCAATTTATCAGTATATAGCATTCATATTCACCTATTTCTTGATTTCTCCTCTTCTTAATTTTGAAAGATCAACCTTTTTTGTTTCTGGATGGGTTTCTTTTTTAATATGATCCTTCTCCTGTTTAACCTCCACTTTGGTTTCGTGGTGTGTTTCTGGCTTGGATTCTGATTTAGATTCTGGTTTGTGTTCTGGTTTTTTTTCAGGTGCTTTAACTTCTACTTTCTTCTCAATAGCAAGTGGTCCTTTTACTATAACCTCAATACGCGCAGTCTCATAATCTGATCTAAATCTTCGACCTTTTGGCTGCATGCGCGGCATTGAATCTTTCTTATTAGCCAAGACATGAACAATAGTTAAATCTTCTGATAACCCTTTTATGCGTGCATTAGCAGCTACACTTTTTATTGCTTTAAGCACTGCGAGCGCTGCCTTTTTTGGATATCTGCCTTTACTGCCGCCTAACTCTCTTCTATGACCAAGATTGGTATTAAATTTCTTATATAATATAGGTATGCTGCCTTCTGCTGCCTTTTGAAGAAAATCAAGTGCCCACGCAACCTTTCTTCCATTGATGCAACCGCATACCTGCGAGAGATCTTTATAAGATGCTTCTACACCTTCTGCACGTGAAAATGCATGATTTTCTAGTTCCTTTTCATCAACAGTATAGCTATAACCTTTCATGTGATCACTTTAGTGGTACGAATTTACTACCCCTTGTAGCTCCAACACCTGGGCCAGAATGTAATACGCGACCAGTAGAATGTGAAAAATCACCCAAGCGCTTTCCTACTTTATCATAAGTAATATCAACTGGTTTGAATTCCTTGCCATTATGAACTGCAAATTTCAAACCTATCCACTCGGGCAATATTACTGCATCGCGTATATGGGTCTTTATTACTTTTTTGCTGTTCTTTAATTTTAATGCGCGAACCTTTTCAATAAATGCCTTTAATCTTGGATTTACATTTAATCTTTTTAATGTCCTACGGGCACGTGAAGAAGCAAATTTCATGAAATCTTCTAGCTTAACTGCTGCAAGTTTATCCTCTTCAAATCCTTTATATGTATCTCTTCTCATGATTCTCCCCCAGCTTCAGTTGCTTTCTTAGATTTCTTTCTCCCAGTTGAGCGCGCTGCTATATGACCTACCTTTCCACCAGGCGGGGTGCTTCTTGCCACAACAGTAGATTTACCAACATGATGCTGCTTACCGCCATGCGGATGTGTATACGCAGATTGGTGTACCCCTCTATTTGTAGGCCAGTAACGATGCCTTGCAAGTTTTTTGTATGATTGATTACCTGCTTTCATTAATGGCTTTTCTAATCTGCCACCGCCAGAAATAACACCTAATTGCGCGCGGCATTCATTACTAATAATCATTGTTTCCCTGCTAGGTAGCTTAATATAAACAAATTCTCCTTCCTTTGCTACGATATTTGCATAGCTGCCTGGCGCTTTAACAAGCTTACCGCCATCACCAGGATTTCTTTCTATATTATATATATAAGCACCATCTGGAATACGATAGAGTGGCAAAACGCTTCCTAGCGTTAGCTTTGCCTGCGCTCCAACCTCTACATAGCTGCCAACCATAATGCCTTCTGGCGCAAGTAAATAACCCTCTTCATTATTATCATATTTAACACGCATAAGCAATGAATCTCTTCCTGCATCATCAACTAGCTCGAGCACTTTTGCACGAAGCACACCTGTTTTTTCTACATCATCATAATTTCTATATGTAAGATTAACCCTGCCAATAGTACTTGGAAATCTATAGGTAGGCGAACCACTTCCACGTCTTTGTTGTTTCAATCGTTTACCCATCGTCTTCTACCATCCTTATGCTCAGCATACTCTAATTCTTCTGTAAGACGTTCGCGCATAGCGCTCCGTCGGCATTTTTATGTTTTTCTTATAGTTAATTATCATTTTCTATCAACCTACATGATTACAAGCACCACTACCTATTACGCCATCTGTTCTTCTTGCAGTTGCCACATCTGAAATTGCTGATGCAACACTTTCTAGAATATCTGCTTCTGCTGTTAAAACCTCTGATGCACGTCTTTTATGTAACGCTGCCAATCTTAAAATCGCTTGAATATCTTCTCTTCTAATACTGTGATCCTCGTGCGAGAAACGCTCGACAATTTGTGCAACAGCTGAATCTGAGACTTCCCCTCTACTAGTTAACAATGATAAAACATGGGTTGCGATTGTACCTGCCTGCGCTAAGCGTATTCTTTGCCTTTGTCCGGCAGCACCATCCACGCTTGGCAAAAATCTTGCAATTTCTTCTCTTAGCACAGCTGATGGAATCCTTGTTTCAAGCCCGCGCATCGGCCCAACCAAATGTTTTACAACAGCTCCATTCATTTTTCATCAACCCAAAACTCATAACCCATGCCCCATAACTAAATTAGGTCACGCCATCTTCAACTTTGTAGTAATATCCTCTGCTTTGAATCCTTTTGCTAATTTTACAAGAGCGCGCTTTTTGCCGCTTGGCATAATAGATGTTTTAACAGAACCTACCTTAACAGCAAATAAGCGCTCTACTTCTTTTTTCACATCTTCCTTTTTTGCGTTTAAGTCTACTTCAAATGTAATTGTATTATTGAATTCTATTTTGCCAATTGCTTTTTCTGTTTTTATTGGTGCTAATAATATCATGATGCTTCACCTTTAATAATTTTCTCCAATTCTCTCAACGAATTTTCGGTAAATATTACTGACCTACCTGGTTTGCAGCCAGGTGCAAGATGCTTAACACGCAATTCGCTTGCTAGAACCGCATCAACGCCAGCTAAGTTACGCGCTGCCTTAATCGCTGAAGCAGAAACAAGAATAACAACTGGTGCCTTTGTTCCGTTTTCTTTTGCGCGTGAAACTGCATCACCAAATTTAAGAGATTCGAAAACATTAAGAACATCTTTTGTTTTCTTTAGATTTTCAAAAGAGTTCTCAACTATAATTTTATTTTTAGAAGCAGAAAGCGCAGAGCGCAATGCCTTCAAATATTCTTTTTTATTTATTTCTTCAACTAATATTTTTTCTGGTTTTGGAGGATGCGCACGACGACCTTTAACAGCATGCGGTACACGCTTAACTTTACCAAACTGTCCTTTTGGCTGGACTTCATGTGGCAGGTGCGGTATACCTTTATTTTTTACTGCGCCGTACATTTCTTTACGACCACGATATTTTGCACTGGTTTCTAAACCTGCCCATCTGTAAGCGCCTTTTGGTTGATACTCCCTACTTTCATCGCTTAGCACTGCTCGTTTAATTAAATCGTCGCGAACTGCTTCACTGAAGAATTGAGGCAAGGAAATTTCTTTTAGAATTTTTCCATCAAGAGAATATAGATTTGCTTTCATTTTTAATCAACTCATGGTCTAGCAATGTACATTACACTAGGTTCTTTTTGCACAGCGCTGGTGCGTACAGCTAATCGCAATTTTATCAATCTTTTTGCAGGCCCTGGAATAGAACCTTTTAATAGGACATAATCATTCTTTACAAAACCATAATTAGGAAACCCACCACTTGGATTTACCTTGTCAATATCAGAACCTATTCTCATAATTTGTTTATTCAGCTCTGTTCTTTGATGATACCCCATCTGCCCAGCTTGCGGAACAGTATAAAGCACATATGCAGGATGCCACTGCCCCAACGTTCCAACATGTCTACGTTTACCTGTTGACTTTCTTCTTTGCACAGCAACACCAAATCGCTTTACTGCACCCTGCCAACCTTTTCCTTTTGTAATAGCAACAACATCTACGAACTCGCCTTGCTTAAAAACATCGCTTGCTTTTAGCTCCTTACCTAAAAGAGATTTAGCATATTCTAATTTTTCATTTGAATCTTTTCCACCAATACCGAGTTCCATTCGCTCAATATGTTTTTTACCAATTGTTGTTTTAGCTGGTTGGGCAAATACGAGTAGGCGGATATCTTTGATTTCTGCATTCGGCATTCGGCCATCAGCCGTGGGCCCATTGCTGACTGCTGAAGGCTGATTGCCTTGGACCTTTGGTTTTCTCACGCCTATCTGTTTCAAAACTTTGTCATCAGCTACCAAAACATCCCCAACAGAATTTCCATTATATAATCTATATCCATAAACATAAACAGGTGGAACCTCAATAACTGTTGCACCACTTACAACCTCTTGACCTTTTGTTGGTGATTCGGTATGGTCAATATAAGAGATATGAGTCATACCTACCTTATACCCAGAAAAACCAAGAATGCGTTTCACGCCAGAGCTTTGCCAAAAAACACTACCGTTTTGCGAAGCTGCTCTCTTTCTTGGTCGAAACGCCATACTACCTCTACGTGGACGATTAAGATCAGTCATTTTATCAACTGCTTTTAGCTATTAGCTTTTAGTTACTTGCTAACGGCTAATGGCTAATAACCCAAATAATGCATTGCCCTCACTAAGAGGGTTGCCTCTATAAAAAGAGTAACATATCTATGAAGAGAAAGGTTTAAATATAATGCCATCAGCCGTCAGCCATGGGCATTAGGCCACGTTTCGTTTGGCTCATTACTAAGTTACATGCTTCTTCTAGTCTTCAAATGCAATGTAGCATTAAATTTTCTTTTTAATAGAAGCTTAGCAGCCTTTATCCTTTCGCCATCCTTGCCAATTGCAATGCCACGATCTTTTTCTTCAACAGTAAGAACAACTGCCTGTTCCCCCATGATATTATTAACCTCGATAGAGATAATTCCTATATTGCTAAAAAGGTTTCTAACAAATGGTTCAAGCTCATTACTATTTGCAATGATGATTACTTTTTTACGGAGCGCAGATTTTAATTTCTCTATATTAAAACCTTTTTTTCCTATTGCCTTGCCTAATTCAGTAGCATCAACAAGAAAAAGCAGCATTGATTCTGTATTTAGATAATCTAGTGGCATAACCCCAGTAATTTTCTCAAAAATAGAAAAATAAGAAAGATCTTCACTGCTAATTTCCACAATATCAACTATTTTTTCTTAACAAGTTCTAATAAATTAGAAGCGCCAACATCATAAACAGAAAGCAAACTTACAGAGAATGGCTTTCCGCATATAGAACCAAGCTCCATATTGTTTCCGTCAAATTCAATAATAGGAGTTTCTGAAGACTTTGAGTATTTGAGTATATCATCCTTTACATCACTTGGAATATTGCTCGCAAGAACAAAAAGTTTTACTTTCCCTAAAACAGAATTTTTCAATCCCTTTCTAGAACCGAAATCTACCTTTCCACTTTCAACAGCTAATCTTATTGCACTAGAAAGCGGATGCTCTTTGTCCTTTTTAGATTTTTTTCTTCTTATTACCCGCTTTTTTGGTTTATAATCATCTTCGTTTTCTTGTTCGGTTGACTCTTCAACTTTTTCTTCGCTAGCTTCTTCAGTATCTTTTGTTTCTTCTTTCTCTTCTTCAGTCATTATAATCACCAAGCTCAATTTCAAGATTCTTTAGTTTTCGCTTTTCTCTTTGCCTTGATAGTTAACCTTATTTTCCCAGTACCAACCGGCACAGTCTGTCCAACAATAATATTTTCAGTAACACCTATAAGATTTTCATCTTCAGCAAATGCACTTGCCTCAATTAAATGCTTAACTGTTTCTTCAAATGCAGCACGACCAAGCACACCAACCTTCTGACCACTTAAACCATGACGACCAATAGACTTCACAACTCCATCAAAAGTCATTGCATCTGCAACAAGCATTATATGTCTTACATCTACATAAAGTTTTTGTAGCTCCATAACATCATTTATTTCTTTTATGATTGCATTTCGAGCTGCTTCAATGCCATAAACGCGCTCAATCTCCTTTATGTTATTTGTATAAACGCGCTTAGGATCAACCGCCTCGTGCGTAACCACTCCAACTATATTGCTTCCAGCAGCACGTATAAAATGCTCACCTTCCCCTCGGACTACTACTGCCCGATTTACCCCAGCAACACCCTTAACTATTGATGACTTTATTTTATTTGCGAGTTTACGAACATATTTTGATGTTATTTCTTTTGGTTTTTCCTCACTCTTTTTCTTCTCTCTTGTTGGATTAAGAATTATCTTTGACTCGATTATTTTAAGATTTGGTGAGTATTCTTCTATTGCCTTTCTTAATGCAGCGAAGCTAACATTCAGCGCTTTGCCATCTTTTTCGCTGTAGGTTATTGATATTGTTCTTTCTGCTAAATCATCCTCAACTTTTGCAATATCTCTAACAAATATGCTACTAATATCGCGGGCTACTTTTTCAGCTTCGCTTTCGCTTCTATAAGCGCTTTTCAAATGTATATCAATAATTGGTTTTTTGGGTGCCTTTTTTGCATCAACAAGTTCAATTAAACGAGGTAAACCAGTTGGTACGTGCTCTGCAACACCAGCGTAGTGGAATGTACGCATTGTCATCTGCGTGCCAGGCTCGCCAATACTTTGTGCAGCAATTACACCAACTGCTTCGAAAGGAGCGATCATTGATTTTTTAGATTTATCATCTTTTTCTGCCATTAAAATCACCATAAATATTACTGCTCATTGCCAATTGCAGTTACGCCGTATCCACATCATCCTGCTTTGTAGTATCAGCTGCTTCTACCTTGCTAGCGAGCATTGGATCCTTGCCATCACCGCCATAAATAAACTGCACAATACTCATATCTGCATTACGAACAGTAAAATCATCATAAACAATCAAATCCTGCAATGCGTTAATCAATCTGCGCTGCATGTAACCGCTTCGAGCAGTTCTAATAGCAGTATTAACAAGCGCTTCTCTACCACCCATTGCATGATGAATAAACTCATACGGGGTTAAACCAAGCTTAAATGAAGAATAAACAAAACCTCTTTCTTTAGGTGTTAATGCGCCTCTCTTAAAGTATGGTAAAATTCTTCCCTTAAAGCCGCGCTTTAGCCGTTGACTGCGCACTGTTTGCTGAGAAACTACTGCACTCATCTGAATCGCATTAAGCAAACTACCACGCGCACCAATCTTTGCCATAATAATTGTAGGATTGCTTATTGTAAAGTCCTCCTCTACAATCTTTCCAATCTCATCTCTTGTTCTAGAAGTAATCATAACAATAAGCCTTTCCAATGTTTCCTTGAGGCTCATGCCAGGCGAGCGCTCTAACGTTTTATTCTTAAACTGCATGATAACATTATCAACTTCTCTATTCATCTTATCAGTTACTTTTGCCATTTCTGCCTCTGCCTTCTTAGAAAGTGTGTAATCCTTTAGTGAAACACTTAAACCAGATCTACTGATGCTTTCCAGGGCAAGTCTTGTTGCCTTATTCAAGAAATTTTTAGTAAACTCAGGACCATGTGTTACAAAAATTCGTTCTAATACCTCGCTTTCTATTGCCTTGCTTTCTACTGCACCCTTGACTAGTTGACCATTGCGAATAATTATTTCCTCTCCTAATTTTGAATGAATCTTCATTGATATATCTTTTGGCAATAGCAAGGAAAACAATAACTTGCCAGAGTATTTGTTATTCTTTTTATCTGGGTCAGGTAACTCAGTTATTCCAATTGCATATAAAATATTTGCAGCCTCTTCTTTTGTAAACTCAGTTTCATCTTTTGTTAAGAAATACAAACCAGAAACATGGTCCTCCTGTGGTTTTATTATTGCATGACCATGCCTTGGCGAAAGAATCTGCTGTTCAACCTTTAGTAAATAAACCGCTTCTGCTTGAGCTTCTTCTGTCTGAATGACATGTAGATTCATCTCGTCTCCATCAAAATCTGCATTGTACGGAGAAACAACAACTGGGTTCACTCTAAATGTTCTGCCACCGAATACACGAACACGATGCGCCATCATAGATGGCCTGTGCAAACTTGGCTGACGATTAAATAATGCAATATCCCCATTGATGATCTGTCTTTCTAGAATCCAACCAACTTTAAGCTGTTCTGCCTGCTCTTTTTTTGCTTCTTCTGTATCACCGACACGCAAACGCTTGCCGTCTGGTCTTATAATATAAATTGCCTTAGGGTATTCAGAAGACATAACATATTTTTTTGCGTCTTCCATCTTCCACTCAGTAATAACCATCGGGATGGTAAGTTCTTCAGCTATTGTCTTTGGCACGCCAACCTCATCCAATCCAATACGCGGGTCTGGGGATATAACTGTTCTTGCAGAGAAATTAACACGCTTTCCGCTTAGGTTATATCTGAAACGACCCTCTTTTCCTTTTAGTCTTTGTGCTAATGTTTTGAGCGGACGGCCACTTCTATGTCTGGCTGGAGGTATGTTTGCAGTTTCATTATCAAAATAAGTAGTAACATGGTACTGAAGCAATTCCCATAGATCTTCAATAATAAGTTGTGGTGCACCTGCATTTATATTTGCCTCAAGCTTCTGATTTATTCTAATAATGTCTACTAATTTGTGTGTAAGATCATCCTCACTACGCTCACCAGTTTCCAATGTAATACTTGGACGGACACTGACGGGCGGCACTGGCAATGCAGTTATAATCATCCACTCTGGTCTTGAGTAAAGAGGATCAAAACGTAGTTCTCGCAAATCATCATCAGGAATTGCTGCGAGCCAGTCACGAACGTCACTTGCAAGCATCGGCTCCTTGCCTTTGTAATATGTTGTTGGTTTTAATAGTTTTATTTCAGGAATTTCTAATTCGCAGCGGTTGCATTTTTTTGCTACCTTTTCCTTTTTTGATTTTTTCTTTTCTTTTTCTTCTTCTTTTGGTTTTTCTGTTAACACAGGTACATCAGGTGTGGCTGCAACCTCAACTGGCAATGGCTTTTCCTGCTCGATAGTTACCTCTTGCTCTACCTCTTTTGCAATCTCTTGTAATTTTTCTTTAGAGATGTAGATTCTCTTACAACTAAAGCATGTACTTTTTAAAACATAAAGAATTTGTTTTGCAAATTCAACATGTAGAACTGGTCTTACCAAATCCAAATGGCCAAAATGACCAGGACATTCTTTAACGCGGCCGCCGCATGTTTTGCATCGCAAACCTGGATCAACAACGCCTAACCTTGTATCAACCAATCCACCATCAATGGGATATCCATCATCATCGTATGTATCTGGAATGATAATCTTTGCAGCACTCATTTTTCTGATCATCTCTGGCGAAAACAGAGAAAACTTTATTTTATCCAAAATTTTTGAAACGTATGTCATATTTTCACCTATCCTTTATCCTTCAATACCAACCTTGGGAAAATACTCATTGATTTAATCTCATCTAATAACAGCTTAAACGCATAGCTGACTTCGATTGGATGAATATTTCCGCCTTGACATACAGGACACAAATCTTTATTACGTGCGTAATCGTGTGTCGCAACACCACCACAATCACTGCAGATTAGCTGCACTGTTTTATCGCTTTCTTCAAGCAATCTTTCTTTGATAAGCATGCTTGCTCCATAACTGATTAAGCAGTCACGTTCCATTTCACCAAAACGCAAACCACCTTCGCGGGCGCGCCCTTCAGTTGGCTGATGGGTAAGCAATTGCACTGGTCCACGAGAACGAACATGCATTTTATTACTAACCAAGTGATGCAGTCTCTGATAATAAGCTACACCAACAAAAATCTTTGCTTTTATTTGCTTGCCGGTAATACCATCATACAGATATTCTTCACCAAATTCATCAAATCCGTTTTTCTTAAGCGCTTCAGTAAACTCTTCTTCACGGTTGCCGCTAAACGCTGTTCCATCAATTAACTTACCTTCTAGAGAAGATGCCTTACAGCCAAGCATTTCTAATAAATGGCCAGCAGTCATTCTACTTGGAATTGCGTGAGGATTCATTATCAAATCAGGAACAACACCATCTTTTGTAAATGGCATGTCCTCTTGTTGCATAAGTAATCCGACAACGCCCTTTTGTCCGTGGCGTGATGCAAACTTATCGCCGATTTCCGGAACCTTAACAGAACGAACGCGCACTTTAACTAAACGATTGCCGCTTGGACCTTCTGTAACTAGAACGCTATCAACGCGGCCGCTTTCACCTGGTTTTAATGCAAGCGAACTCTCGCGCTTTTTCTCTTCAACTGCACCGAATACAGATATTTCTTCTAAGAATCTTGGTGGAGATGTTTTACCAACAAGAACATCCTTGCCTTTTACATCACTTTCTGGCAAAATAATGCCATCTTCTGCTAAATGGCGGTATGTTTCCTCGCCTCGATAGCCTGCAACATCTGGTGTTGGCGCTTCTATTTTGTCTTTTTGACCACCTGGATAAACACGCTCTTCTGTTTCGTATGTTTTAAACATTACAACGCGACCAAGGCCGCGATCAACTGCATTTCTATTAATAACTAATGCATCTGCCATGTTATATCCATGAAAGCTTGCTAATGCAACTACAAAGTTCTGTCCAGCTGGTTTATTTTTTAATTTCATTGCCTTGTAAATTGTTGTTTGAAGAATGGGTTGTTGCGGATAATACATAATATAAGCACGGGTATCATAACGAACATTGAAATTTGTTGTGTAAACGCCAAGGCTTTGCTTTGCCATTGCGCATGCCATTGTAATTCTTGGAGAAGAATTATATTCTGGATAAGGTAGTACAGATGTAACAACACCGAACATAGCAGATGAATCTATTTCCAAATGTGTATGGCCGGGAGTTAGATCTTTTTCGCTAAGCGCAACAAGTGTGTTCTCTTCTTCCTGTGCATCTAAAAACTCTACTACACCCATTTTGATTAGATGGTGCCAATTAAGATCACCATTCTTTAGCTTTTGCAGTATTTCTTGCGTAAGGCGAGATTTGCCTCCTTCAACTACTATGAATGGTCTGCGTACACGACCTTTATCTGTAATAATATGTAATTCATCTAATCTCTCGCTATAATAGACATTTACCTGCGGATTTATTTCATTCATTCTTCTTTTTTCGCGCAAGCGCTGCGCTAGGTCTGCACCATTTGGATGCGAACCAATATATTTTCCATTCATATAAACTGCAGTTTTTGCATCAGGTGATCTTGGTCTTCTTTTCTTACCCATTTTTATCAAACCTCATAAATTAAATCTCAATAAACGCGATAATAATCAAGTTGCGCAGGCGGTTCTACCACCCTAGTTGGCTTTTTTTCTGCTGGTTTACTTGGTTTAAAACCTTTAGGAACAACAGTGTAACCGTGATCTCCAAACCTTGCAGCTTCATCAACAAGCGGTTCTTTTCTTCTAATTTCTCGTCTAGGATTTTCTCCAAGTGTTGAACGATGACCTTCTCCAGGTCTTTGTTCTTTTCCTAAAGCACGAACGCTAGTTCTTGGGGATCTTGCCATAATTCTACCTTTATTTAACATCAAACGCTTTTATCAATCTCAGAATCTCCTCATCATCAATGCCAGTGCTAACCTCTGCCATTACTGATAAATTCTTTACAAGCGAACAACTTGGACCTTCTGGTGTTTCGCAAGGACAGAGTCTTCCAGTATGAGTACCATGAAGATCACGCGCTTTGAAATGCGGATGTTTCTTGCTAAGCGGAGATATAATTCTTCTTAAATGTGAAATAGTAGACAAATAACTAACACGATCTAATAATTGTGAAACACCTGTTTGCCCTGCAATCCAATTGCCTGTTGCCATTGCATAACGAATCCTATCTGCCATTGCATCCTGCCTAACGAGCGTATGTACTTGCAATCTTCGACCGCGCGCATCTGCACGTGATGCCTGATAAACTAAATCCTTAATTAAAAATTGGAACGCATACCTAAACAATTCTTCCATTAATTCTCCAGCTAGCTTAACACGCTTGTTTGCATAATGATCTTTATCATCAGAAGCAAGTTCTCTATAAGCAACGCGAACAGTTTTCTCTGCCATTTTTATCAAAAACTTTGCCTTTTCCAAGCGGTCTGCCTTAGTAACGCCAATGTGTGGTAGCATATAATTATCTAATAGATTTTCCATTCTTGTCAATCTAAACTCAGTGGGCTGTCCTGGAGAAAGCTTTCTACTCAATAAATCAACAGCCTCCTCGCGGTTGCGGCTCTCTTCATTTTCAAGATTAAGAATAATATCATTTTGAATGTGCCTTTCTTGTAAGAACGCCTTATTAATCTCGGAATTGGTTTCCAAACCAAGAACACGCAGCAATTGTATTAATGAAATACCTGATGGTGAAGACGGAAACTCTGCTGTAAATACGCCATCTGCATTTCTTTCAACAACACATCGCGCACGGAAACCAAAATAAGTAGAAAATATTTTTGCTACAATGCCGTTGCGCTCCTTTGTAACCATTAATTTGTTTGGAACAAGATCCTCGATGCTCACGAGCACGCGCTCGCTTCCATTTATAATAAAGTATCCACCAGGATCATCCCCATCTTCCCCATTTTGAACAAGATCATTTTCGCTCATGTTTGCAAGATAGCAGAGCTTTGATTTTACCATGATTGGTAGCTCACCAACAAATACATCACTATATGTTGGTCTTTCAACGCCATTAAATACAGGAATAATTTCCAAGAATATAGGAGATGCATAAGTTAAATTTCTTAATCGCGCTTCTAATGGCAATATCTGTCTGTAGCCACCTTTTACCTCGTAATATCGTGGTTGTTCAATGCGTACTTTACCTAGCTTAAGTTCAAAACCTTCAACATTAGTGTTGATCTTTGCAATCCTAGAAATAACTGCCTGTACTCCATTCTCAATAAATTTATTATAAGATTCGAGTTGCTGCTTAACGACAGTATTGACTTTATAATAAGCTTCTATAAGACCGTTTGAAACCATATTAATCCCGTTATTGGTTTTTGGTTATTAGTTATTGGTCACGCTTGCTAATTACCAACGACCAAAAACTAAACAACTAACTTATAAACTGTATATTTTCCTGTTAAATCTTCACGATTAATTGAAACTATGTCGCCAGCATTTGCCTTTAATGCTTGGATAGATGGATCTGTAACAAGTATTTTTGGTAATTGATTTTCAACAATGCTGAATTTTTTAAGAACTTTTTTCTTTTCACTATCGTCTATTATTTCCATCTTAGGAACCAAAAAATGAGATAATACATCAATTGAACTCGCGACTTTCTTTTTTACCAATAGACCACCTAAGAGACAGATATTAAGCTAACTATTAGAATCCGTATAGTAGGAGATATTAGGAACGAAAGGTTTAAAAAGACTGCATTCTGCCATCAGCTGTGGGCAGTGAGCAGTTATTCTTTCTTTATAACACTTGCTATCACTGATGCAATGAAATAATAATACAAAATAAAGATAATAAAAACAATCCAATCATTTAGAAAATCATAGAGATTTACTCCAATATAACTAAATAGAGTAATAACTGCGCGTCCAACTAGGAATAAAGGCATGGATATAAATGCCCATAGCATAGCGAATAAAGATCCTAAAATAGAAGGTAGAACATCTTGATACTGTTGAAAGATCGGAAGACGAAAGCGCATTGGTCTCTCACTAAAAGGCGCATTATCATGAGACCCAAGAACATGAACAACAACAAAAAGTAGAAATATACCCACGCTCGCAAAGCTAGGTTTTAGAAAGTTAAGTGGATGTTCTTTTTCATTTTGCATATTAATACCTCAACATTTAATTTTTAAAAACCATGTTTCTAATTAGATTATGATACTTATCATAGATAATGGTTCTCAATACACACACTTAATTAAGCGCAATTGCCGTGATCTAGGCTTTGATAGCGAGACAATCAGCAATAAGAAAAAGCTTTCTGAAGTAAAAAATCTTGTAAAAAATGCAGAGAAGATAATTCTAAGTGGTGGGCCAAGTAGTGTTTATGCTAGCAATAATGGATTAGGGGAGGAAATAATTAGAAAAATTGCCTTCGGTCATCAGCAGTCAGCAATGGGCCCAAGGCTCAAGGCTGAAGGCTCAAAGCAACCAATCCTGGGCATTTGCTTTGGCCACCAGCTTATAGCGCATTTACTTGGTGGCAGGGTAGAAAAAGGTACAAGCGCAGAATACGGATTAACAAAAATTTATGTTGATGAAGCAGATGTACTATTTGCAGGCTTGCCAAAGGAGTTTAATGCATGGGCGTCTCATTATGATGAAGTAAACGCATTGCCAAAGGACTTTGTTGCATTAGCACATAGTAATATCTGCAAAATTGAAGCAATGAAACATAAAACACTGCCAATATTCAGCGTGCAGTTTCATCCAGAGGTTTGGCATACAGAAAACGGGGAAAAAATATTAGAGAATTTTCTTAAGGTAGAATAATATGGCCTTGGGCAGTGAGCAGTGGGCAATTAGAGAGGATAGGATGGAACAGTTAATAGAACAAATAAATGAACTTAAAAATAATTCCATAGGCAAACTTGTAAGGCAGCGCATGCAAGAACTAGAACAAAATTTTGAAGATAACAAAAAAACATTCTCAGAGCTTTGTTTTTGTATCACTACTGCGAATTCAAGCGCTGATATGGGAATAAAAGTGCAAAAAGCGTTGCATGGAAAAATTCACAAACTAGACAGAAAGCAAATTAGTAAGGAGTTGAGAAAACTTGGATATAGATTTTACAACAAGCGTGCTCATTATATCCATAGTGCAAAAAAGTGGATTAAAATAAAAAAAATAATCAGCGGATTTGAAAATGGGCAAGAAGCAAGAGAATGGTTAGTAAAAAATATTCTTGGATTTGGATATAAAGAAGCATCACATTTCTTGCGAAATATTGGATTTAAGGAAGTTGCAATATTGGATAGGCATGTAATTAGAACTATGTACGAAAATAACATGATAAAGGATTTACCAAAAACACTAACCAGGAAAAAATATCTGGAATATGAGAAAAAACTAGAAAAACTGTGTAAAGCAACCAAATTAAAACAGGGTGAATTAGACTTTTACTTATGGTATATACGAACTGGGAAGATTCTTAAATGAGGGAAACCCCCACAAGCATGTTAGGTCCTTACGCTCAAAATTTACTCAAAAACCACAAAACGAAATGTTTATAAAAAGGAAAGGTTAGAATAATATACGTAGTGCGTTAATCCCGCGAGTAGGTTTGCACAATGCCTGGTGCGTTGGACGAAATAGGCGGAGTAGCACTACACTTTAATCTTCTTTTAACTTCTCTGTTTTAAATACACCGGTATCTGGAATAGTTATCTGAAAAACGCTTGTGAAATCAACCTCGAATAAATCGGATTTTTTCATAAGTTTAGCTCGAAATGCTCCTGCAATTATGTCTGCCACTTGTATGCCTCGTTCTTTTTTTGAATTAGCCGTTTCTATCGAAACTCCTTTTTTAGTTCCCAAATGGGTTTGAAGCTCATGTTTTAACGACTTTTGGAATTCTTCGGAAAGTTTCTTATCCATAATTATTTTTATCTCCCCTTTACGGTAGTAAAGGAAGGACTTTATACTCATATTAACAAGTAAACTATGTACCATCTGTTTTTGTATTTGTAATTCATATTCTCCAGTAACCATTGTTTTATGGGATTTCTCCAGATCAACAAAACAAATATAAAAATTTCTATATCGTGAATTTACTGTTTGAACTGCCACCTCTTTTTGTAGCGGTTCCAGATCATGGTATTTGACTTCGCGATTATTGATCGGTTTTCCTTTTTTATTACACTTGTCTTTTATCTCAAAAATCAGCTCATCTGCAAAAGCCCTATTATTCATTAAGGCAAAGGCAACTACTAAATATTTTTGCTTACTTTTTAGGTTGGTTACACCTGATTCATCTACGAATATAAACATAGAACCATCTTTCTAATAAAAATGACAAACCAGGACATATAATTTACCTACTAGGTTTCTGTTTCTTAAAGAAATAATTAATAACTAAAATTATAATAACAAAAACAACCAAAGAGAAAACTAAGTATATGCTGCCATCTTGCTGTGCTTGCCTTGGTTTTGCATTTATTGCTAGTGCTTCTGCCTCTTCTGCAAGGTTCAGTGAATTTTCATAATCTGATTTTTTATAAGCAACATCAGCATCTTCAAGCTTTATCTTTGCAGCATCAACATCTTTGTTATCTTTCGCAGCATTCGCAATAGCAGTTCTTGCTTTTTCAATTGCTGTTGCAGCTAATTCCTGCTGGTTTTCTATAGGTGGGGGCTCTGAAGGCGTTGGCTGTGGCTCTGGTTCTAATTTTTTTATACACTGCCCATCTTCGCATATTTCTCCATAAGCACAAGAAAATGTAGAATTTTTTCCTTCATCACCTTTGCAATAAAATTCCAGTAAATCAGATTCTCCAAGGCATTTATCTGTTTCATTACTTGATAATATCTCTGCTTCTCCTTTTATGCCCCATGTAACAGTTCCTATCTTATTTGGATTTTCTCCAAAATCAGAATCATCACAAAATTTAGTTGGCTGCAATTTCTCTATGCATGCACCATCTTCGCATACAAAATTAGCAGGACAATTAATGCCTTTTTCTTTTGCAAAATTACCTTCACAATAAAACTCGCTCACAATATCCTGATCCAAGCAATGATCGGTCAAAATACGATCTCCTTCCTTAACAGTACCTTTAACCTTTGAATCAGCACCATTGTCACTATCTTCGCAAACAGTATTTGGGAGTCTGCATGCGCCATTGCTACATATCTTTCCTCCAACACAAGGAATTGACTCTGGTTTTATTGGTTTTGGGCACGTTCGCTCATTCACTACACTGCCACCAGAACAACTATCATCATAAGATACAGCTTCACCAGATATTAAATCAATATTATTTTCAATCTTATTTGAAGTGATTGACTTTGTAACAACTGTTGTAGGATTATTTGCGTCTTTACCATCTGGATCATCACAAGAAGAAGCTGCATTTATTGTTACTTCGAACTTTACTGTTTTATTAGTTGGGTTAGTACAAGTACACTCTTCTCTACAAAAAGGAAGAAGCGATGCGTTTATGCGATTCACTTCAATGGTTATCTCAACATCTGTTTTGGTTTCATTTTCTTTAACCTTAAATGTTATTGTATCATCCATGTTCATATTAACAGATAGATACGTGTCATCAGAAGTAGGGTAAGAAATCATTACGGTTGAGGTGCCTTCTTCAACATCGCACGCTGCATTATCATAAAAACCCTGCACGCTGATATCTCCTATAATTATAGGTTTATCTTCTATTTTAAAAACAAAAGGGTCTTCAAAACTCGAAACTAGCGGACCATATTTATAAAGATCTGCAAATGCTAAGCTAATAAAAAACGAGAAAAATAGTAGAGATAGTAAAAAACGCATGCTATTCTATAAAAATAAAAGATTAAAAACTAGTATCTAAAAGCGCTAACCGCAGCTTGTTGAAGCTTGGCGCTTAAGGAACGATATTGTGAACCAACCTGCAAACCAATAGCATCAATTGGAACATCCATGTATGCCAAGAGCATCGGAGTACCGTCTTGTGTTACCATTCCGCGAGCTTCGCCCCATCTATTCCTAACTGATACGCCACCAACTGCGTCTACCCTATCAACACCTGAAAGACGCTCATGATAAGCTCCTGCTAAAGCAGATACAACAAGATAACGTAAATCGAGTAACGGAATGCGCGCTAGGCCAACAGTGTGCATATCAACAACTTCTCCATCATATATCGAATCTTGACCAGATGGCACTGCACCTAACAAATGAAATCTTAGGAAATCAACACCTAAATCTAATGTATCTCCTTTAACCAAACTATATGGTAAGCGCGCAGTCATTGATGCTGATGCGGGAAAGAATGGGTCATTAGACACATTACCTGCTAACGATATTGCATCATGCTCGTATAAAAGTTCTCCCCCAACAAATTGACCATTACCATTGACAGTAGAGCTTCTATTTCTTATATTTAAACCAACCTTAGTTTGAGAAACACCAACGAGACCGCGTGCTATGATATCGCCACCTAAAGCATTTAATAAAATCCCTACACTGCCACCAAAAGAATTATGTGAAGTTTCTCCTTCAACTTGAAGCTCGGGATCTGCTGCAAAGCTAATTGTTGTTGTATTAGCGCTTCCGAAAACACTTCCTAAAAATGCGATGCGATCATCTCCAAAGAAGCGTGCAAATGCATGTACTCTATGCTGCATTGCTGTACTTTGTTGTCTCAGTCGTGCGAGAGGAGGTGGTGTTACATTCAGCAAACTGTATTCTACACCGTATCTTGCATCAGAAACATTTCTAGTTATCTGTGGCTCTCTTATTTCTTCCTCAACTGGTGTTCTAGCAACTTCTTCTGCGATAAACGCCTTCCACTTCGCGATAGATTCTTTTAAAGGATCGTATTTTTGTTTTGTTGTAAGTCTTTTCTCATCTGCTGCGGTAGAAAATTGATCATATAAAGATTCTAGTTCTTGTATTCTCTCTCCCGAAATACCATGATTACGCATAGCTGCTAGTAACTGACCATACTCGCCATCAATCTCTTTACGCCATCTTCCAAGTTTCTCTTCAAATGTTTCTGATTTTGCATTTTCTGCCAAGGCTAATGCATTTAACATAATGGAGATTCTGTCATTTTTTGTAGTTTTAGATTCTTGTAACCGATTAAATGCATCAGCAACAACAAGGTCTTTTGCTTCTGCTTCTTTTATTACTAATAATACAAAATCGTATAACAGTGTTTTTGCATATCTAACATCCATTAATGCCTGATCAGGCTTTTTCCTATCAATGTTTTTCTTAGCTGAACTTACAGCACCACGAAATTTCTCAAATGCTGGATTATCGCCATACCTTTCCTTTTTAGTAAGGAATTGAAGAGCGCCATATACTTCGTTGAATTCACGAATAACCTGTTCTTCAGATAATTGTGCCCCATTTCCATTTCTTGGACTTGCCTCTTTTGTTTTTGGTGTTTTTTCAGCAAGTGCGAGCGCTTCCAAAAGAATACGTTTTCTTTCTGATAAA
>Ga0209343_10000849_pt1 | contig 42523 bp, 35 predicted proteins | sample RifCSPlowO2_02_FD_184026 | JGI IMG/M metagenome (GOLD analysis project Ga0209343, IMG submission 184026) | Groundwater microbial communities from Rifle, Colorado - Rifle CSP2_plank lowO2_0.2 (SPAdes) (version 2) | ecosystem: Environmental > Aquatic > Deep subsurface > Groundwater | place...
TTTCTCGCCGATGCCGCGCGCCGGCACGTTGATCACCCGCTCCAGCGCGGCGTCGTTGCCGGGCTGCGAGAGCAGGCGCAGGTAGGCCATGGCGTTCTTGATTTCGGCGCGTTCGAAGAAGCGCTGGCCGCCGTAGATGCGGTAGGGGATTTTCTCCCGCAGCAGGGCTTCTTCGAGGGTCCGCGACTGGGCATTGGAGCGGTAGAGGATGGCGATGTCGCTGCGCTTCAAGCCGTCCTTGCGCAGCGCATCGATGATCGACTCGACCACATAGCGCGCCTCGTCGTATTCGTTGAAGGCGGCGTACAGGCTGATCGGCTCGCCATCACCGCCGTCGGTCCACAGCTCTTTACCCAGGCGCCCCTGGTTGTTGGCGATCAGCGCGTTGGCGGCCTTGAGGATGCCGGCGGTGGAGCGGTAGTTCTGCTCCAGGCGGATGGTTTCGGCGTCCGGGAAGTCGCGGCTGTACTGGTGGATGTTCTCGATTTTCGCCCCGCGCCAGCCGTAGATCGACTGGTCGTCGTCGCCCACCACCATCAGGCTTTCGCCATTGCGCGCGAGCAGGCGCAGCCAGGCGTACTGGACGGCGTTGGTGTCCTGGAACTCGTCCACCAGGATATGCCGGAAGCGCCGCTGGTAGTGTTCCAGCAGGCCTGGGTTATCCCGCCACAAATCCAGGGCGCGCAGCAGCAGTTCGGCAAAGTCGATCAGCCCGGCGCGGGCGCAGGCGGCCTCGTAGGCCTGGTAGATGCTCAGTTGGGTGGCCAGAAACAGGTCGCCGGCCGGCTGGATATGCTGTGGGCGCAGGCCTTCATCCTTCTGCCCGTTGATAAACCACTGCGCCTGCTTGGCCGGCCACTTGGTTTCGTCCAGGCCCAGCTCGCGAATCACCCGCTTAACCAGGCGCTGCTGGTCGTCGCTGTCGAGGATCTGGAAGTTTTCCGCCAGCTTGGCTTCCTGCCAGTGCGCGCGCAGCAGGCGATGGGCCAGGCCGTGAAAGGTGCCGACCCACATGCCCTGGGGGCTGACGCCCATCAGCTGCTCGATGCGCTGGCGCATCTCGGCGGCGGCCTTGTTGGTAAAGGTCACCGACAGCACCGAATGCAGCGAGGCGTGTTCCACCGCCACCAGCCAGGCAATGCGGTGTACCAGCACGCGGGTTTTGCCGGAGCCAGCGCCGGCGAGCACCAACTGACGCCCCAGCGGGGCTGCTACAGCCTGGCGTTGGGCGTCGTTGAGGGAATTTAACAGGGGGGAGAGGTCATCATGCATGGCGCCATTTTAGGCGCGGTTGCCCCTGCATTGCGAGCCGCGCGGGCTGCGCCATGTCGATTGCGGGCGCGCCTGGCGGCGGCTAAAGCTGCTTTGCCGGTCAGTCAGGTGTGACTCGGACGGCCTTGCGCACCGAACCAAAGGTCGGCCAATTTTTGCCGATTGAGGCGCAGAAAAATTTCAGCGCAGCGTCTAGCGCGGGGTATGCTCCGGGCACAGGGCCTGCGCCCGCGCCTGTCGCGCCAGCAGCCCCCAGGCCAACCATTACAAGAACAGAGCCTATGAGCGCTGCTGCAAAACTCTCTGCTGCGATTATCGATAGTGCCGCGCCCGCCTCCCGGCAGGCCGTGATGACCGAACTGGCCGTCGAGCGCACCCGTCTGCTGTACCAAGGCTCGCAAGTGCCGACCCTGCTGATGCTGCTCAGCGGCCTGGCCTGCGCCTATTTGCTGTGGAACCCGAACAACTCGACGCGGCTGGCCGGCTGGCTGGTATGGCTGGTGCTGCTGGCGGTGCTGCGCCTGATTCAGGTCAGCGCCTTTAACGCCGCCTTGCCGTCGCGCCAGGCCGAACCGCGCTGGCGCTGGATGTTTCTGCTCGGCGCCGGGTTGTCCGGCCTGACCCTGGCCTTTGCCGAAATCGCCCTGCTGCCGCCCGATGCCTTCTTGCAGCAGGCCCTGGTCTACGGCCTGATTGCCGCGGCGATGCTCTCGGCCAGCGTCGCCTATGCGGTCAGCTTGCCGGCGTTTCTGTGTTTTATTCTGCCCTGCGTGCTGCCGCCTCTCGCGGTGTTGCTGCTGAGCAACGACCCGCGCCAGGAAAGCTGGGGCGTACTCGGCCTGATTCTCTGCGCCACCCTGCTGCTGGTGACCTGGCAGATCAGCCGGCTGGTGACCCGCAACCTGTTGCAGCGCTTTCACAACCAGGCGCTGATCGCCAACCTGGAACATGCCAAGCAGCAGGCCGAAGGCCTCAACCAGGAGCTGGCGCGGGAAGTCGAGCAGCGCCGCCGCGCCGAGCGCGAGCTACGCGGCGCCCATGACGCGCTGGAGATGCATGTAGTGCAGCGCACCCTGGAGCTGGACGACACCACCCACGCCCTGAGCAAGAGCGAGGCGCGCCTGGCCATGGCCCTGGAGGCCAGCGAACTGGGCCTGTGGGACTGGAATCTGGCCACCGACGAGGTTCATCACTCGCAGTTGCAGGCCTTGTTCGGCCTGCAGCCGGAGGATGTCTCGGCGATGCTCACCGACCTCAAGCCACGCCTGCATCCCGAGGATGTTGGCGTGCTGCGCAAGGTGCTGGTGGAGCACCTCAAGGGGCGCACCGATGGCTATGCCGTGGAATACCGCATGCGCCACGCCGACGGCCACTGGCTGTGGGTCGAGGATCGCGGCCGCGCCGTGGAGCGCGACAGCGCCGGGCGGGTGCAACGCATGCTCGGTACCCGCCGCGACATCACCGCGCGCAAGACCCGTGAAGAAGAACAGCGCCTGGCCGCCACGGTGTTCGAGGCGGCCAGCGAAGGCATCGTCATCCTCGGCCCGGATAGCCGGGTGGTGGCGGTCAATCGCGCCTTCACCACGGTCACCGGTTATGGCCGCGAGGAGCTGCTCGGCCAGGGCGTCGGCAGCCTGATCCACGGCAGCGATGCGCGTCGCCAGTACCGCCTGATCAGCCTGGAGCTGGAGCGCAGCGGCAGTTGGGAAGGCGAGCTGATGGAGACGCGCAAGAACGGCGAGCTGTACCCGCAATGGCTGCAACTGAGCATGATCCGCGACGCCCAGGGGCGGATCAGCCATACCGTGGGCTTCTTCGTTGACCTCACCGCGCGGCGCGAGGCCGAAGAGCGCCTGCGCTACCTGTCCAATTACGACGACCTGACCGGCCTGGCCAACCGCACCCTGTTCAAGGAGCGCCTGCATGAGGCCGGCCAGCGTGCCCGGCACAGCGGCCGCAGCCTGGCCTTGCTGCATATCGACCTGGACCGCTTCAAGGTGCTCAACGACAGCATCGGCCACGAACTGGCCGACCAACTGTTGCGCCAGATGAGCCGGCGCCTGGCGCAGACCGTGCCCGAGGCCGAGACCCTGGCGCGCCTCTCCGGTGATGAATTTGCCGTGCTGCTGGACGCCTACGGTAGCCTGTCGAGCCTGGCTCGGCTGGCCAGCCGGGTGCTGAGCAAGCTGCGCCTGCCGATCATGGTCGGCGACCAGGAGCTGGTGGTCAGTGCCTCGATCGGCATCAGCCTGCTGCCGGACAACGCGCGGGAGATTTCCACCCTGCTCAGCCAGGCCAACATGGCCGTGCAGCACGCCAAACACCTGGGCGGCAATACCTTCCAGTTCTACACCGACAACCTGCAGGCCTGCACCCTGGAGCGCCTGCAACTGGAAAACCAGCTGCGCAAGGGCATCGAAGACGGCCAGTTGGAGGTGTTCTACCAACCCAAGCTGGGCCTGCACGATGACCGCCTGGGCGCTGCCGAGGCGCTGGTGCGCTGGCGCCATCCGCAGTTGGGCCTGGTGCCGCCCGGCGACTTTATCGGCCTGGCCGAAGAGACCGGGCTGATTGGCCCGCTCGGCGAATTTGTCCTGCGTCAGGCCTGCCAGCAGGCGCGCAGTTGGCAACTGGATGGGCTGGCCGAGGTGCGCGTTTCGGTGAACATTTCCGCCCAGCAGTTGCGCCAGGGCAACCTGGTCAGCCTGGTGCGCCAGGTGCTGGATGAAACCGGCCTGCCGGCGCGCCTGCTGGAGCTGGAACTGACCGAGAGCCTGCTGTTGGAGAATGTGGAAAGCGTGATCAGCACCTTCCAGCAATTGCGCAGCCTGGGCATCCAGTTGGCGATCGACGACTTTGGCACCGGCTACTCATCGCTCAGCTACCTGAAGCGCTTCCCGGTGCATTACGTGAAGATCGACCAGACCTTTATCCGCGACATCTCCACCAACAGCGAAGACGCCGCCATCACCAGGGCGATCATCGCCATGGCCCACGGCTTGGAACTGAAGGTGGTGGCCGAGGGTGTGGAAACCCAGGCGCAGATGGATTTCCTCAAGGCCCAGCGCTGCGATGAGCTGCAGGGCTACCTGATCAGCCCACCATTGCCGGCCAGCGCCTTCGCCCAACTGCTGCGCGAGCAGGTGCCCGAGTATTAAGGTTCTGTACCTGTTGCGTGTTGCAAGGCATTTACCTCGGTGCCGATGGTTGTGTTTGGCACCGCAGTGAGTCGCCGAAGTTAAAAGCTTCGCGATCAAGATCGCTCCCACGGATTTTCAGGCGCCTCGGTCCCCTGGTCCCGTCAGGAGGCCGAGTGGAGGTGCTGTGGAGAGGGGCATTTGGCATGGATGCCAAATGAGTCACGATGGGCCAGGGATGGCCCACCGTGACGACCCTCGGAACAGTGCCGGAGCGAGGGAAGTTTCGCGCAGCGAAACCCGGATGCCGGGTGCGCTTTCTCTTTGGTTACTTTCTCTTTCGCGCAAGCCAACGTAGCGCAGCGGAGTAACAGCCGCAGGCTGGCCCGCAGGGCGAGCGTAGCGAGTCAAGAGAAAGTGACTCGGCGTAAAGCCGAAACCGGTAGTGGCCAAACACGCAACACATAACGGGTACATAGCCAGTATTAAACCCGGCGCGTAGCGAAGCGTTCGCCGTTACCGCTTAGCCGCGGCTGCTGCCGCCATCCAGATGGCGCATCAGCAGCGCGTAGTTGAGGTCGACATCTTCCGGCACCGGCAGGTACAGGGTGTGGCCGTCGCCGGGGGCCACCTCGACCTTGTCGCCGTTGCGCTTCTCCAGGCCGTCGAGGCGGAAGTTCAGGTTGCCTTGCGGGGTCATCAGCTCCAGGCGATCACCCACGCCAAAGCGGTTTTTCACCTTGACCTCGGCCAGGCCGTTGACCCGCTCGCCGCTCAGCTCACCGACGAACTGCTGGCGCTCGGACACCGAGAAGCCCTGCTCGTAGTTCTGGTATTCGTCATGCACATGGCGGCGCAGGAAGCCCTCGGTGTAGCCGCGATGGGCCAGGGATTCGAGGGTGTCCATCAGGCGCATGTCGAACGGCTTGCCGGCCACCGCATCGTCGATCGCCTTGCGATACACCTGGGCGGTGCGCGCGCAGTAATAGTGGGACTTGGTGCGGCCCTCGATCTTCAGCGAATGCACGCCCATCTGCACCAGGCGCTCGACGTGCTGCACGGCGCGCAGGTCCTTGGAGTTCATGATGTAGGTGCCGTGCTCGTCCTCGTAGGCGGACATGTATTCGCCTGGGCGAGTGCTGTCTTCGAGGAGGAACACCTCCTTGCTCGGTGCGCCGACGCCGAGGGTCGGTTCCACCTGCTGCACGGCAATCGGTTCATAGACATGCACGATGTCGCCGACTTCGTTTTCCTTCGCCTCGTGAGTCTTGTATTCCCAGCGGCAGGCGTTGGTGCAGGTGCCCTGGTTGGGGTCGCGCTTGTTGATATAGCCCGACAGCAGGCAGCGCCCGGAATAGGCCATGCACAGCGCGCCGTGGACGAACACTTCGAGCTCCATGCCCGGCACTTTTTCGCGGATCTCGCCGATCTCTTCCAGCGACAACTCGCGCGACAGAATCGCTCGAGTCAGGCCCTGGCCCTGCCAGAACGCGACGCTGGCCCAGTTCACCGCGTTGGCCTGCACCGACAGGTGGATGTGCATATGCGGGAAGTGCTCGCGCACCAGCATGATCAAACCGGGGTCGGACATGATCAGCGCATCCGGGCCCATCGCCACCACCGGCTCCAGGTCCTTGATAAAGGTCTTCAGCTTGGCGTTGTGCGGGGCGATGTTGACCACCACGTAGAACTGCTTGCCCTGGGCGTGGGCCTCGTTGATGCCGAGGGCCAGGTTGGCGTGGTCGAACTCGTTATTGCGCACCCGCAGGCTGTAGCGCGGCTGCCCGGCGTACACCGCGTCGGCGCCATAGGCGAAGGCGTAACGCATGTTCTTCAGGGTGCCGGCAGGCGAGAGCAACTCGGGTTTGAACGGGGCAGACATGGCAATAAACTCGGGATGGCGCACGAAAGGGTGGAGGATTTTACGGAAACTCGACCCTGGCGGGTATTAATTGCGCTCGGCCCGCCCTAGGTTCGGCGACGGGCGGGCGATAGCGCTCTAGCCTGCACGGCTGATTGATGGAGAACCGCCCATGCTGCGTCGCCTTGTTGTGTTGTCCCTGTTACTGCTCGCCGGTTGCGCGCAAAACCCTGCCGGCTTGCCGCTCTGGCAGGCCAAAGAGGTGGCGCCGCCGAGCCTGCAATACCTCGGCGTGGCCGGTTACCTGCTGCGCTGGCAGGGCGAGGCGCTGCTGTTTGCGCCCTCGTTCAGCAACCCGGCGACCCTCGGCCAGCCGCCCATGGGCGTACAGGCGGACGCGGCGAAGATCGACTCCTTGATGCCACCAGCCCGCGACGTGAGCATGCTGCTGGTCGGCCATGCCCACTACGATCATTTGCTCGACGTGCCGCGGGTCATGCAGGTACACACGCCCAACGCCAAGGTCTATGGCTCGCAGACCATGGGTCATATCCTCGCCGCCGCACTGCCGCGCGAACGCATCGTTGATGCGGAGAAACTCATGGCCGCCGGCGCTACGCCTGGGCAGTGGTTCTATTCACCCAAGCGTCAGTTGCGCGCCATGGCGATCAAGAGCGAGCACGCGCCGCATATTTTCGGCATCAAGTTCCTCACCGGCAGCTATGACCAGGACCTGACGGAGCTGCCGCGCAGCACCTTCGGTTGGAAGGAGGGCCAGACCCTGGCCTGGCTGGTGGACCTGCTGGATGAGCAGGGCCGGCCGCTGTATCGCATTCACTATCAGGACGCCGCCAGCACGCCGCCGCTGGGCCTGCCGCCGGTGCTCAACGACGGCAAGCGGGTCGATGTGGCGGTGCTCTGCGTCGGCGCCTGGAATCAGGTGCCGGCCTATCCGCAGGTGCTACTCAAGCGCCTGCAACCGCGGCTGGCGATTCTCGGCCATTGGGAAGACTTCTTCGGCAACGACCCGCGCCAACCCCAGGGCCTGCGCCTGCAGGACATTCGCGGCATAGTCGCCGCCACCCGCGCCAACCTGCCGGCCGATGGCGAATTGAAGCTGCCGGTGCCCTTCGCCCAGATTCCGTTGCCCAAGGTCCGACCTTGAGCGCGGTGGAGGCAATTAGAAGGTTTGGCTGCCCAGACCCATGCCGGGATCACTGAAGCTCGGTCGGCCGTCCTCCAGATGCCCGCTTAGACGGCGCAGAAAGAGCGTGCTGTTGGTCGCGCTGATCGAGAAGTCATACCAGTTGGCGCTGCTGCGTAAGTAAAACTCCAGCGCTTGGGAGCCTCCGGCCGGCACGCTTAGTTGTTGGCTGGCACCATCTCGGTAGAGGTTGTCCTTGACCGTTATAAGGCTCGCCAGGCTGCCACGATTGTGCAATTGCAGGAGCAATTTAGCGCTGGCCGGTTCGACCTCAATGCGCACTTCCGGGGCGGCCAGCAAAGCGCCCAATGGCCGTTGCAGGCTACCCCGGAAGTGGCGCAGGAAACCGTTGGGGCCAAACACTTCAAGGTCATAGTGGCCATGCAAATTGGCCAGCCAGCGATCGCTCAACTGCGCGCCGGCGGCGACGGTGAAGCGCCGTGGCGGTAAGAGCGGATTGTGTCGGTCGTAGACATGCAGCACCGCCCCGGCCTGTCCTTGATTGACAAAATTGAGGGCAATGCTGGGGTAGCCCGGCAGGTAACGTGCATGCACTTGAAGGTTGTAGGGCAGGGGCCGGGCCGGACGTACGCCCATCGCCTGTACCGGCATCTGTGCCTGTAGCGGCGGGTGCGGCTTGGGTAGTTTGAGTTGGCTGGCGACGATGGCGTCGGCCTGGCTGGTGTCTGGTAGTGGCGGCAGATTGCGGTCATCGGCCTGGCTAAAATCGAACAGGCTGGTCAGGTCACCGCACACGCAGCGCCGCCAGGCACTGATATTGGGTTCCATGACGCCAAAGCGCGCCTCAAGAAAGCGAATCACCGAGGTGTGGTCGAACACTTGGGAGTTGACCCAGCCGCCCTTGCTCCACGGCGAAATGGCATACATCGGCACACGCGGGCCGAGACCATAGGGGTGCTGGCGATAGAGCAGATCGCCCTGCGTGTGGTACTCGCCACGGGTATCGACACTGCTCTTGCCATAACGCAGCTCACCAATGGCGATGCTCGGTGGCGCCGGAGGCGGCACGTGGTCGAAGAAACCGTCGTTCTCGTCGAACATCAGGAGCAGTACAGTCTTGCTCCATACCTCGGGATTGGCGGTCAGGGCGTCCAGCACCTGGGCGGTGTGCTGCGCGCCCCACAGCGGACACGACGGCCCCGGATGCTCGGAATATTTGGCCGGGGCAACCAGCCAGGAGACTTGTGGCAAGCGGTTGTTGAGTACATCGTCGCGCAGGTTGTCGAGGGTCCAGGTGCTCAGGCCATTGCGCTGCAGTGGCGAGTCCGCAGTGGCGGCGCGGAAGCTGCGGAAACCCACCAGTGGATTGTCGGAGAAGTTGTCAGCCATGTCCTGATAGATGCGCCAACTGATGCCGGCCGCCTGCAGGCGTTCGGGATAGGTGGTCCAGGTATAGCCTTGCTCGACCGGGCCGAGGCTGTCGTGATCGTTGCTGGTAACCGGGCCGCCATGCTGACCGAGTGGGTCGTTGCTGCCGCTCCAGAGGAACAGTCGATTGGGGTTGGTGCCAGCTTGCATCGAGCAGTGGTAGGCATCGGCAATCGTGAATGCGTTGGCCAGGGCGAACTGGAATTCGATGTCTTGTTGCTGGTAATAGCCTAACGAGCGCACGGTTTTGGCCGTCTGCCACATGTCCATGCGGCCGTCACTCCAGGCCAGTTGGGCGTCCGGCCAGGTATGGGGCGTGCCTTCGACGCGCTGAGCGCTGGTGGTCTGGGTGTCGAAATGATAAGGCGGGATAGCTCCCAAGATGCCTTTCTGTTGCCAGACACGATCACCATCCGGCAGGGGGATGGTGATTCGGTCGCCAAAGCCGCGCACGCCCTTGAGGGTGCCGAAGTAGTGATCGAAGGAGCGATTCTCCTGCATCAAGATCACCACATGCTCGACATCCTGCAGGGTGCCGGTGCGACGGTTGGCAGGAATTGCCAGGGCTGCCTGGATGCTCGCGGGCAATAGGCTGCTGGCCAGGCCGGCGGCGGTGGCGCCGGCGCTCAACTGGAGAAAGCGTCTTCTGCTTTTGAAGGTCATGGGGGATCTCGGGCCTTAGCTGGTTATTGGTGTAGCCCAGACAAATTCGGCTCTAAACGCCGCAAATACTCCGGATGTGCTGAAAAGTAGAGGCCTAAAGCGACGGTTTAATGGCTGAAAGATGACGGCGTTGAGCGTGGCGTGGTTTTTTTGCGCTGGTTTGCATTGCTGGTATATCCCATCGAAATGAAGGCCCTCCTTCGTGCAGTTGAGTCGTCCACAAGGGCTGGGCTACTGTGCGCGCGGGCCGTATGCGACGAGCCCATCTGTCCAGCGAGGCCCTGATGAGCGCAGACGATCGTCCTTCCCACGCCAGCCTGCTTCTGCTGGCCTCGCTGTACTGCGCCCAGGGCTTACCCTCTGGGCTGCTGGCCCATTCGCTGCCGGTGCTGCTGCGCCAGCATGGCGTCGACCTGGCCTGGATCGGCCTGCTCAAGCTGCTGGCCTTGCCCTGGTTGCTCAAGGTGCTGTGGGCGCCCTGGGTCGACCGCCTGGCCTCGCGGCGTTTGGGCCATCACCGCGGCTGGATTCTGCCCTTGCAGGTGCTGGCCATCGGCGTGCTGGCCAGCCTGGCCCTGATGGCGCCCGAGCGGCTGTTCGGCCCGGCGTTGTGGCTGCTGCTGAGCCTGTTGCTGCTGGTCAACCTGGCGGCCGCGACCCAGGACGTGGCCACCGACGGCCTCACCGTGCGCCTGTTACCGGAGCGCTGGCGCGGCCTGGGTAACAGCCTGCAGGTGGGCGGCTACAAGATCGGCATGCTGGTCAGCGGCAGCGGCCTGTTGCTGGCCATGGACTGGCTGGGCTGGAACCTGAGTCTGGGTCTGATCGCCGGCTTGCTGCTGTTGCTGACCGTTCCGGTGGCCCTGTTTCGCGAGAATCAGCAGTTGCCGCATTGCCCGAACCTGCTCGAACCGGCCGGCCCGCACCTGTTGTGGCGGCATTACCAGGGCCTGCTGGCGCAGCCGGGGATGCTGTTATGGCTGGCGGTGCTGCTCAGCTTCAAGCTGGGCGATGCCCTCGGCTCGCCGATGATCAAGCCGATGCTGGTGGACCAGGGCTGGAGCAATGCCGAACTCGGTCAACTGACCCTGATCAGCAGCCTGGCCGGCATCGGCGGCGCGCTGCTCGGTGGCGTGCTGTATGCGCGCCTGGGGGCTTTGCGTTCGCTGCTGCTGTTCGGCGCGTTGCAAGCCGTCGGCATAGCCGCCATGGCTGTATTGGTCAGCCAGGGCGCGCCGGGGTTGCTGGTGTATGCCGTGGCGCTGTTCGAGCAGTGCGCCGATGGCATGTCCACGGTGGCGCTGTTTGCCGTGATGATGCGTCAGTGCCGCCCTGAACACGAAGGCGCCGACTTCACCCTGCAGGCCTGTGTGCAACTGCTGCTGGCCGGAGTGGTGGGCGCCATGAGTGGCGTGCTGGCCAAAGTGCTGGGCTATCCGACGCTGTTTCTCAGCGCCGGCGTGCTGGGTTTGCTGGCGCTGGCGCTGGTCGGTTATTACTTCGCCCGGCAAGCGGCGCCGCTGCAGGGGGCGGCTCAGAGGTAGGCTGGCCAAGCCATCCCGGCCTGTGCATAAATCTGGTGCTTATCCCCGCTGCGCTTGGATATAGCTGTGGATAACCTGTCGGTGTTCTGCTGTGAGCCTTGATGGCTGGGCCTTTCCGCCTTCCGATCAAATTTCATTCAGTTTCAATCAGTTAGCGAAAAAGTTAAACACAGCCGCTGTGCAGTCCCCTGTGGATAAGCTGTGTGGCCCTGCCGCCAGGCAGCGGCGGCTAAGGGCTGTAGCGAGTTGGTTGTTTTTTGCTCAGTTCCAGTGCTGTTATGCCTGGTCGCAGTTAGCCCGCTGACACCTCGGCCTCGGTGTTTGTCGGCGTGCTCGGTTGCCAGCGTTTGAGCAACCGCCCAACCCGATAACCGCGCCAGCCGAGCATCCGGCTGGCGGTCAGCACGCCGGCCATCAGCGCGCCGCCGACCCCGGCAGTGACGGTGTCGGCGCCGGTCAGGTAGAGGCCCTTGATCGGCGTCTGGCTGTGAATCCAGTGCTGGTCGAAGCGCTTGACAGTGTGATCGATACCGTAGATTTCGCCCTGCACGTTCCACTGGAACCATTCGGTCGACAGCGGCGTGGCCAGCTCGCAGAAGTCCAGTTGGCCGCGCAGTTGCGGCTGGTGCTGGTAGAGGGTTTCCAGCAGGTGCTCGGTCAGTTCCGCCTTCAGCGCTTCGTAGTCGGCGCCGCGCTTGCCCCAAGTGCTGCCCTGCCACTGGGCGAAGCGCGCGGGCAGGGTGGCGGCGACAATTTCCACCGTGGCCTTGTTGGGATAGCGGGCATCCCAGGATGGGTCCTTGGCCGATGGGAAGGATATGTAGATGAGTGGCATCGGCGCATCGGCGCTGTTCTTGAAGGCGCTGATATTGGCGTCGTGATCAAAGCTCGGGTAGACCCAGTAGTTGGTCTTCGGCAGGCCCAACTCGGCGGCGCTGCCCTTGAAGCCGGCATACAGGCACAGGGTCGCGGCGGAGGGTTCGACCTGTTGCAGGGGGGCCAGCAGGTTGTGCTGGGCCGCCACGTCGGTCGGGATCAAGCGGGTGTAGGTGGGGATCAATCCGGCGCAGCTGACGATCTGTGGCGCCCGCAGCTCGACGCCGTCTTTCTGCAGGCGCACGCCGACAGCGCGGCCGTTCTCGATGATGATTTTGTCCACCCCGGCGTAGGTAAATACCTGGCCGCCGGCCGCTTCGATCACCGGGATGATGGTCTCGGCGATACGTATTGCACCGCCCACCGGGTAATTGCCGCCGGTGATGTAGTGCTTGGCGACCATCGCGTGCATGACGAACGCCGCTTGCGCCGGTGGCAGGCCGTAATCGCCCCATTGGGCGGTGAGCAGGCCGATCAGCTCGCGGTTGTCGGTCAGGCCTTCGAGTACTTCCAGGGTCGGCTTGAAGAAGTAATCCGGCAGCCAGTAACGGCGCAACTTGCTGTAGAGCACGCCCAAACTGCGCGGCAGCGCCTGGCCGGCGAAGAAGCGTGGGACCTTGGCGCTGACCTCGCTGAGCAAGTCGACATAACGATCGATGGCGGCCGCCTCCGCAGGGAAGTGGCGCTTGATCTCGGCCTTGAACTCGTCGCGGCCGGCGACGTAATCGTAGGTTTTGTCGCCGAGGATGATGCGGTCGTAATGAGCATCCATCGGCGCCCAGTCGAGGTTGCCGTCGCTGATCACATCGAACACCCGGCGGATCATCGACCAGGGTTTGTGTACCTCGCCGATGTAGTGGACGCCCACATCCCACTCGTACCCCTCGCGCTCGTAGCTGTGGGTGTAGCCGCCGGCGGTGTAGTGCTGCTCCAGCACGCACACCCGTTTACCCAGTTTGGCCAACAGCGCGGCGGTGGTCAGGCCGCCGATGCCGGAGCCGATGACGATAGCGTCGTAATGGTCGTGGGCCAGGCGGGGGCGGAAGCGGGTGCCGGTGCGTTTCATCGAGGATCTCCGGTTATTGTTATTATGCAATGTTTTGCATACTAGAGCGAAGATTTGCCTTTATGCAACTCCTTGCATAATCCGTATACTGCCGGGCACTTACCGTCTTATGCCGAATTGCCCGCCATGTCCCTCAAGCACGCCATTCTTATCCTCCTGGAAACCGAGCCTGGCAGCGGCTATGACCTGGTCAAGCGCTTCAAGGCCGGGCTCGGCTATTTCTGGAATGCCAAGCACCAGCAGGTCTATCAGGAGCTGAAAAAACTCAGCGAGGCGGGTTGGCTGGCGTTTGCCGAGGAGACCCAGGAGACCCGACCAGATAAGAAGGTCTACCGGCTCACGCCTGCCGGCCACAGCGAACTGCTGCGCTGGCTGAGCGAGCCGGTGCAACCGAACAAGATCAACGATGCGTTGCTGGTGAAGCTATTCGGCGGCGAGCTGACCAGCGAAGACAACCTGCGTACCGAGATGAGCCGCCATGTGGCCGTACACCGGCAGACCCTCGACAGCCTGCTGGCCATCGAGCGCGATTACCTGGCCTTGTCCGCCGCCCAGCGCCAGGGCTGGCGCCTGCCTTACCTGACCCTGCGCCGCGGTATTTTGGGCGAGCAAGCCTGGCTGGCCTGGGCCGATGAAGTGGCGCTGGCGCTTAAGACGTAGCCGGTCGCGCGGATGGGTTCGCCGCGCAGCGGCGTAACCCCTCGCTACATGCGCTGTTGATGGGGATCGCTGCGCTTAACCCACTAGGATTTGGCTTTGCGCAGGCGGTTGCGCAGTTGCGGCCAGAGCAGGTTCAGGGCCAGGCCGCTGATCACCAGGGCGGCGGCGCCGAGCTTCCAGGCCGGCAGGCCTTCGTTTAGCCACAGCGCCGCGCCGCCCATGCCAAACAGCGGTATCAGCAGGGCCATGGGCGTGACGGTGGCTGCTGGGTGGCGGGCCAGTAGCCAGGCCCAGGCCGCATAGCCGAACAGCGAGTTGCCCAGCGCCTGCCAGGCCACTGCCAGCCAGGTATAGGCATCGGCCAGCAACAGACCGCTGCGGATTGCTGGCCAACCTTCCGTCAACAGTGACAGTGCAAACAGTGGCGGCGCGGCAAACAGGCTGGACCAGACCACGTAGGCAACCATATTGACCCGCCCGGCCTGGCGCGCCACCAGATTGCCACCGGCCCAGCTCAGCGCGGCCAGCAGCATCAGGGCCAGGCCCAGCAGGCTGGTGCTGCCATCGGTGTGCTGGACGATGATGGCGATGCCGCCGCTGGCCAGCAGCAGGGCCGGCCATTGGCTGCGTTGCAGACGCTCGCCGGAAAAATACATGGCCAGGCCGATGGTGAAGAACACCTGCACCTGCACCACCAGCGAGGCCAGACCGGGGGAGATATGGCCGTTCATGGCGACGAACATCACGCCGAACTGACCGACGCCGATCAGCAGCCCGTAGGCCGCCAGATTGCCCCAGGCCACCGGCGGGCGCGGCAGTAGAAACACCGCCGGCAGGGCGGCCAGGGTGAAGCGCAAGGCGGCGAACAGCAGCGGCGGCAGGTGGCCGAGGGCCAGTTTGATCACCACAAAGTTGGTGCCCCACACCGCCACCACGGCCAGGGCTAGCAGCAGGTGCCTGAGCGGCAGACCGGGGCTCATCGGCGGCCTCGCATGTGGCAATCAGTCATGCCATTCGCGTCCGGCCAGCTCCAGCAGGCTTTGCGCCTGTTCCGGGCCGTTGCTGCCGGCCGGGTAGGGGCGCGGCGTCTGGTAGGACTCGTGCCAGCCCTTGATGATCGGGTCGACCCAGCGCCAGGCGGCTTCCACTTCATCGCGGCGCATAAACAGCGTCGAGTCGCCCTCGATCACATCCAGCAGCAGGCGCTCGTAGGCGTCCCAGCGGCGGTTGTGCGGGAACACCTGGGCCAGGTTCAGGTCCAGCTCGATCGGCGTCAGGCGCATGCCCTTGCCGGGGCTCTTGCCCATCAGTTGCAGGCTGATGCGCTCTTCCGGCTGCAGGCGGATCAGCAGGCGGTTGGCCTGGCTGGCGTCGAACAGGCGATGCGGCACCGGCTTGAACTGGATGACGATCTCCGAACACTTCTTCGCCATGCGCTTGCCGGTGCGCAGGTAGAAGGGCACGCCGGCCCAGCGCCAGTTGTCGATTTCGGCCTGCACGGCGACGAAGGTCTCGGTGTCGCTGTCGTTATCCACGTTCTTCTCGAAGTAATAGGCCGGCACATCCTGGCCGCCGATCTTGCCGGCGGCGTATTGGCCGCGCACGGTCTTGTCCTGCACGTCGAGGCCGCTGATTGGCTTAAGGGCCTGGAGGATTTTGACTTTTTCGTTGCGCACCGCTTCGGCGTCGAAATGCACCGGCGCTTCCATCGCCACCAGGCAGAGCAACTGCAGCAGGTGGTTTTGCAGCATGTCGCGCATGGCGCCGGTGTGGTCGTAGTAGGCGCCGCGATTTTCCACGCCGAGGGTTTCGCTCACGGTGATCTGCACATGGTCGATGTGTCCGGTGCGCCACACCGGCTCGAACAGGGCGTTGGCAAAGCGCAGGGCCATGAGGTTCTGCACCGTCTCCTTGCCCAGGTAGTGGTCGATGCGAAACACCTGGGGCTCGCTGAACACGCTGCCGATCGCGGCGTTGATCTCTTTGGCCGACTCCAGCGAGTGGCCGATGGGTTTCTCCACCACGATCCGCGTGTGGCTGTCGGTCAGTCCGGCAATCGCCAGGTTGGCGCTGATGCTGGCAAACAAATCCGGGGCGGTGGCCATGTAGCAGATGCGCCCGCGCTGGCAGGCGTCGCCGAGCTTCTTGTGCAGGCGGCCGAATTCGGCGCTCTGGCTCAGGTCCATGGCGAAGTAGTCGAGGCGCTCGGCAAAGCCCTGCCAGGTGGCCAGGTCGAAGTCGGCGCGGGCGACTTGCACGCGACAGTGCTTTTCCGCCATGGCCCAGTAGCTGGCGCGATTGAGGTTGTTGCGCGCCAGCGCGAGGATGCGCATATCGGCCGGCAGGCGGCCGTCGCGGTGCAGGTGATAGAGCGCCGGCAGCAGTTTGTGCAGGGCCAGATCACCGGTGCCACCAAAAACCAGCATGTCGCAGGGGATGTTCACGGGATGCTTTGCCTGTGCGGAAAACAGGGGCATGTAGTATAACTACAAGAACGCTACAGCCCAGTATTTGCCGATCATAACCGAGTCCAGCCCTGTGAACCTTTTGCAGCACATCGCCCAATCCCGTCATCTGTTACGCAAGTCGGAACTCAAGGTGGCCGATCACGTGCTGCTCGACCCGGCCGCGGTGATGCACAGCTCCATGGCGGACCTCGCCCATGACGTCGGCATCAGTGAGCCGACCATCGTGCGCTTCTGCCGGGCCATCGGCTGCAGTGGCTTTCAAGACCTCAAGCTGAAGCTGGCGCAGAGCCTGGCGGCGGGGGCCAGCTTCGGCCAGTTCTCGATCAGCGAGAGCGATTCGGTGGCTGACTTCAGCCTGAAGATTTTCGACACCACCCTGCACACCCTGATGGAGGTGCGCGAGCGCCTCGATCCGCTCGCCCTGCAGGCCGCGATCAACGCCATGGCCCATGCCCAGCGCGTCGAGTTCTACGGTTTTGGCGCCTCCGGGGCAGTGGCCGCCGATGCCCAGCACAAGTTCTTCCGCCTGCTGCTGACCGCGGCGGCGTACTCCGACCCGCATATGCAGGCGATGTCGGCGGTGACCTTGAAGCCCACCGACGTGGCGATTTGCATCTCCCAGTCCGGGCGCTCCAAGGACCTGCTGATCACCGCCAACCTGGTGCGTGAAAGCGGCGCCACCCTGATTACCCTGTGCCCGAGCCAAACCCCGCTGGCCGAGTTGGCCACGGTCAACCTGGCCATCGACGTGCAGGAAGACACCGACATCTACACCCCGCTGACCTCGCGCATCGCCCACCTGGTGGTGATCGACGTGCTGGCCATGGGCGTGGCCATGGCCCGTGGCCCGGACCTGGTCAACCATCTGAAGAGCGTCAAACGCAGCTTGCGCAGCCTGCGTCTGTCGCCCAAGTCGGTGAAAGCGCTGGACGACTGAGTGATCCCAGGCCCGTCCGTCGCCTTAGTGCGGCGGGTATTGGGCCAGCACTTTGGCCAGCGTGGCGCGAATCAGCGCCGTGCGCTCCGCGGGGCTCTGCGGCTGCTCGCGAACGGTCTGTTTGGCACTGCCGCGCCACACCAGCTTGCCGTCCTTGGCGTCGAACAGGTCGAGTTGCAGGGTGGCGACCTGATAGTCGATGCGGCGCGTCTCGCCATAGCCAGGCGCCGCCCAATAGTTGTTCCAGCCGCCCCAGACGCCGCCATAGTGGGTGCTGATCTGCTCCTGACGGTCATCGACGATCAGCCAGGCCTGCACCTTGAGATCCGCCGTGCTACCCGGCGCTGCCGCGCGCAGGCCGCGCTGTTCCAACTGCTCGCTGAGCGCAGCGCGCAGCCGCTGTTCGGTGAGATCACTGCGCAGGCGCGGATCGTCCGGGCGGTACTGCAGTGCCGGCTCTTGCCAGCTCCAGCTGCGGTAGGCGGCGAAGTCGCGGCTGCTGTCGTAATCGCGGTTGACCGAGTTGTTCTGGCAGGCGGCTAACAGTAGCAGTAACGAGGTCAGGCATAGGCGCGCAAGCATGGCGAAGTCCTCAGGGTCGAATGCCTATCCAAACGCAAGAATGGGCTGCCGGCAAGGAGCAAAGTGCGCTTCATGGCAGTTTCATCTGTCTGCCGCGAAATCGTCATCTCTCCCGACGATGCTGGTACTCCCGCCTCAGCCTTGGGAGAGATGAAATGTCCCGGATTGTTGAAGAAGCCGCGTCTGTCAGCCCCGCCCGCAAGCGTCGTGACCAGGAAGATCGCAAGCGCATGCAATACCGCCGGGCGATTGAAGAGTTTTCCGAGCGTCGCCGCTTGCAACTGGAAATCCTCGATTATCCCGACCTGATCGCCGCCAATTACCTGCGTACTTCTGCCCTGCAGCCGCGTGGCTAGCCGCCGCACCGCGCTGCGTTAGTGTGCCGTCGGGCAGTAGCCGCTAAAGCTCTGGCCGAGGGCGCTGATCTGGCTGCGTTCGCTGCGGATATAGTCGACAAACGCCTGGGCCACCGGTGACAGGCGTTTGCCGCGGGCGTGTACCACGCACCAACTGCGGTACAGCGGCAACTCCTCGACCGGCAGCTCCAGCAAACGGCCGTTGGCCAGCTCCTGGGTCACGCTATGGCGCGGCAGCAGGGCCAGGCCGAGGCCGGCCACCACCCCCTCGCGTACCGCCTCCAGGGAGGCGATCTCGGATTTCTGCGGGAAATGCACGCGTTTTTGCTGGAAGAACTCCTCGCAGGCCTTGCGCGTGCCCGAGCCGGCCTCACGAACCAGCAGCGGGTAGGGTTCGAGGTCTTTCAGGTTGAGCGTGGTGGCCTTGCCCAGCGGATGCCCCGGCGGCGCCACGGCAACGATCGGGTAGTTGAGGAAGGGCAGGAACTCCAGGGCCATGTCCGGCGGCACCAGGGACATGATCACCAGGTCGTCGCGGTTGTCGGCCAGGCGCTTGATCACCTGAATACGGTTGACCACCATCAGATTCAGGTTGATGTCCGGCTGCTGCTGCTTGAAGGCGGCAAACAGGTGCGGCACAAAATACTTGGCGCTGGACTCCACCGCCAGGCTTAGCTGGCCCTGCAGCGAGCCCTGCAGGTCGCTGAGCTGCATGTCGAGGCTTTCCAGGCGCTGGAAAATATCCGTGCTGGCGCGCTTGAGGGCTTCGGCGGCATCGGTCAGGTAGAGCTTCTTGCCGACGTATTCAAACAGCGGCTGGCCGACCAGCTCTTCCAGCTGGCGAATTTGCAGGCTGACTGCCGGTTGGGTGAGGGCCATGTCCTCGGCGGCGCGGCTGTAGGAGCGGTTGTCGCACACCGCGCGGAACACCTGAATCTGCCGTAGGGTCAGGCGCATCAAGGATTTACGCATGCTTTGGTTCTCGCTTTGCGGCGCGTGAAAAGGCCCTGGAGGCCTGTCGATTCGGCGACTATAAGTTTTTTCTGATGAGTAACCCAATAATTATTGATTTGGGTTTATCTCTCTGCCCGGCTAGGGTAAATGGGCGACTGGACCAACAGGTCCGGTCAGGTGCTGACCGCTGCGCCGGTCCGCCCGTTTATTGGCCGAGGAACAGACTCGTGATCAAGAAGATTCTCATCGCCAACCGTGGCGAGATTGCCGTGCGTATCGTGCGCGCGTGCGCCGAGATGGGTGTGCGTTCGGTGGCGGTGTATGCCGAAGCCGACCGCCATGCCCTGCATGTGAAGCGCGCCGACGAGGCGCATTGCATCGGCGAAGAGCCGCTGGCCGGCTACCTGAACCCGCGCAAGCTGGTCAATCTGGCGGTGGAAACCGGCTGCGATGCGCTGCATCCGGGCTATGGCTTCCTCTCCGAAAACGCCGAGCTGGCGGATATTTGCGTTGAGCGCGGGATCAAGTTTATCGGCCCGTCGGCCGAAGTGATCCGCCGCATGGGCGACAAGACCGAAGCCCGGCGCAGCATGATCGCCGCTGGCGTGCCCTGCACCCCCGGCACCGAGGGCAACGTCGCGGACATGGCCGAGGCCCTGCGCGAGGGTGAGCGCATCGGCTACCCGGTGATGCTCAAGGCCACCAACGGCGGTGGCGGGCGCGGCATCCGTCGCTGCAACAGCCGCGAGGAGCTGGAGCAGGCCTACCCGCGGGTGATCTCCGAGGCGACCAAGGCCTTCGGCCGTGCCGAAGTGTTCCTGGAAAAATGCATCGTCAATCCCAAGCATATCGAGGCGCAGATTCTTGCCGACAGCGTCGGCAACGCGGTGCATCTGTATGAGCGCGACTGCTCGATCCAGCGGCGCAACCAGAAGCTGATCGAAATCGCCCCCAGCCCCCAGCTGACCCCCGAGCAGCGCGCCTATATCGGCGATCTGGCGGTGCGCGCGGCCAAGGCGGTGGGCTATGAGAACGCCGGTACCGTGGAGTTTCTGCTGGCCGAAGACGGCGAGCTGTACTTTATGGAGATGAACACGCGGGTGCAGGTGGAGCACACCATCAGCGAGGAAATCACCGGCATCGACATCGTCCGCGAGCAGATCCGCATCGCCTCCGGGCTGGAGTTGTCGGTCAAGCAGGAAGACATCCAGTACCGCGGCTTCGCCCTGCAGTTTCGCATCAACGCCGAAGACCCGAAGAACAACTTCCTGCCTTCCTTCGGCAAGATCACCCGTTACTACGCGCCCGGCGGTCCCGGCGTGCGCACCGACACGGCGATCTACACCGGTTACACCATTCCGCCCTACTACGACTCGATGTGCCTGAAGCTGATCGTCTGGGCGCTGACCTGGGAAGAGGCGCTGGACCGCGGCCTGCGTGCCCTGGATGACATGCGCGTGCAGGGGGTCAAGACCACCGCCGCCTACTACCAGGAAATCCTGCGTAATCCGCAGTTTCGCAGTGCCCAGTTCAACACCAGTTTCGTTGAAGAGCACCCGGAGCTGACCGAGTACTCGATCAAGCAAAACCCATCGCACCTGGCCCTGGCGATTGCCACGGCTATTGCCGCCCACGCCGGCCTTTAACGCATCGTCACCCGGATGTAATCCGGGAAGCCGCGGCACCGGATTACATCCGGGCTACAGGAGAGCAGAGCACATGAGCAAGAACCTTTCTGTTAACAAAATACAGGTCACCGACACCATCCTGCGTGACGCCCACCAGTCGCTGATCGCCACCCGCATGCGCAGCGAAGACATGCTGCCGATCTGCCCCAAGCTCGATCAGGTTGGCTACTGGTCGCTGGAAGTCTGGGGCGGCGCCACCTTCGACGCCTGTGTGCGCTTCCTCAAGGAAGACCCGTGGGAGCGCCTGCGTCTGCTCAAGGCGGCACTGCCCAACACCCGTCTGCAGATGCTCCTGCGCGGCCAGAACCTGCTCGGCTATCGCCACTACAGCGATGACGTGGTGCGCGCCTTCGTGGCCAAGGCGGCGGTGAATGGCATCGACGTATTCCGCATCTTCGACGCGATGAACGACGTGCGTAACCTGCGCGTGTCCATCGAAGCCGTGAAGGCCGCCGGCAAGCATGCCCAGGGCACCCTCTGCTACACCACCAGCCCGGTGCATAGCGTGCAGGCCTTCGTCGAGCAGGCCAAGCAGATGGAAGCCATGGGTTGCGACTCGGTGGCGATCAAGGACATGGCCGGTCTGCTCACCCCTTATGCCACCTTCGAGCTGGTCAAGGCGCTGAAGGCCGAACAGGGCCTGCCGATCTTTATCCACAGCCACGACACCGCGGGCCTGGCGTCCATGTGCCAGATGAAGGCCATCGAGGCCGGCGCGACCCATATCGACACCGCCATCTCCAGCTTCGCCTGGGGCACCAGCCACGCCGGCACCGAGTCGATGGTCGCCGCCCTGCGCGGCAGTGAATACGACACCGGCCTGAACCTGGAGCTGCTGCAGGAGATCGGCCTGTACTTCTACGCCGTGCGCAAGAAGTACCACCAGTTTGAAAGCGAGTTCACCGCCGTGGACACCCGCGTGCAGGTCAACCAGGTGCCGGGCGGGATGATGTCCAACCTGGCCAATCAGCTCAAGGAGCAGGGCGCGCTGAATCGCATCAACGAAGTGTTCGCCGAGATCCCACGGGTGCGTGAAGACCTCGGCTTCCCGCCGCTGGTGACGCCGACCTCGCAAATCGTCGGCAGCCAGGCGGTGTTCAACATCCTCGCCGGCGAGCGCTACAAGACCATCACCAACGAGGTCAAGCTCTACCTGCAAGGCCGCTACGGCCGCGCGGCCGGCACCATCAACGAGCAACTGCGCAAGCAGGCGATCGGCAGTGAAGACGTGATCGACGTGCGCCCGGCCGATCTGCTCAAGCCGGAAATGGCCAAGCTGCGCGAGGAAATCGGCAGCCTGGCCAAATCCGAAGAAGACGTGCTGACCTACGCCATGTTCCCCGACATCGGGCGCAAGTTCCTCGCCGAGCGCGCCGCCGGCACCCTGACCCCGGAAGCCCTGCTGCCCGCCCCGGAATTTGGCGGCCTGTGCCCAATGCCGGGCGAGGGCGTGCCGACCGAGTTCATCATCGACGTGCATGGCGAAACCTACCGCGTCGACATCACCGGCGTGGGCGTGAAAACCGACGGCAAACGGCACTTCTACCTGTCCCTGGACGGCATGCCTGAGGAAGTGGTGTTCGAGCCGCTCAACCAGTTCGTCGCCGGCGCAGCCAACAAGCGCAAGCAGGTCAGCGCGCCGGGCGATGTCAGCACCACCATGCCGGGCAATATCGTCGATGTGTTGGTGCAAGAGGGCGATAAGGTCAAGACCGGCCAGGCCGTACTGATCACCGAAGCGATGAAGATGGAGACCGAAGTGCAGGCACCGATCGACGGCACCGTCAAGGCCATCCATATCGGCAAAGGCGACCGGGTGACGCCGGGCGAAGTGCTGATCGAGATTGAAGCGTAAGTCCCCTGGGGGAGCGCAAGCTCCCCTTTTTTTGTCTGTGATTTAACCTGCGGAGGTGCGTGCGGTGGGGCTCGACCCGGTGGTGCTGTTTTTTGTCTTTGGCCTGACGGCGGGTTTGCTGAAAAGCGAGTTGAAGCTGCCGCCAGCGCTGTATGAAACTCTGTCGATCCTGCTGCTGTTGGCCATCGGTCTGCACGGCGGGGTTGAGTTGGCCGAGCAGGCCAGTGTCCGCCTGTTTGGCCAGACCGCGCTGGTGCTGGGCCTGGGCGTGCTGCTGCCGGTGCTGGCCTTCGGCCTGTTGCGCGGCCTGCGCTTTGACCGGGTCAATGCTGCCAGCGTGGCGGCGCACTACGGTTCGGTCAGCGCCGGTACCTTTGCCGTGGTGGTGGCCTATATGACCGCCCGTGGCATCGAGTTTGAAAGCTATATGCCGCTGTTCGTGGCCATTCTGGAAATCCCGGCGATTCTGGTCGGCATCCTGCTGGCCAAGGGCATCGCCCGCGACACCGACTGGCGCGCCCTGGGCCGGGAGATCTTCCTCGGCAAGAGCATCATGCTGCTGCTCGGCGGCCTGATCATTGGCGCGGTGGCTGGCAAGGAGGCGATCAAACCGCTGGAGCCGCTGTACACCGGCATGTTCAAGCCGGTGCTGGCGTTCTTCCTGCTGGAGATGGGCCTGATCGCCTCCGGCCAGCTCGGCGCCTTGAAGAAGCACGGCCTGCGTCTGGCGGTGTTTGCCCTGCTGATGCCGCTGCTCGGTGCGCTGCTCGGCGCTCTGCTGGCCCGTAGCATGGGCCTGTCCCTGGGCGGTACGACGATCCTCGCCACCCTGGCAGCCTCGGCCTCCTATATCGCCGTACCGGCGGCCATGCGTCTGGCGCTGCCGGAAGCCAATCCGTCGCTGTCGCTGACGGCTTCATTGGGGATCACCTTCCCCTTCAATATCCTGTTCGGTATTCCGCTCTACCTGTTGCTGGCCGAATACCTGATGGCGTGGGGAAACTGATATGAGTGCGCATCTACGCACCTTGCTGACGGTGATCTGCGAGGCCGCCCTGGAGAAGAAATTGCTGGCCGACCTTGAGCAGCTCGGCGCTCCTGGCTGGACCATCTCCGACGCCCGTGGTCGTGGCGGTCGTGGCGTGCGCAGCGCCGGCTGGGACACCGACGGCAATATCCGGGTGGAAATCATCTGTGCCCGCGATGTCGCCGAACGCCTGGCCGCGCACCTGCAAGCCAAGTACTACGCCAACTTCGCGATGGTCTGCTACCTGGCCCAGGTGGAAGTGCTGCGCCCGGAAAAATTCTGAGCCGCGCGCCGCGTAGCGCGGCTGTTTCGCTGCATTCGGGTTGTGCTCAGCGGCCGCTGCCAAGCGTCTAGCAAGCATCGCCCGGCGCGTCTGCCGGCCCAGCCACGGACCCAAACATGCAAGCGCTGTTGAATGAAATTCTCGATGAAGTCCGCCCTCTGATTGGTCGCGGCAAGGTGGCCGATTACATTCCCGCCCTGGCCGATGTGGCGCCTGGGCAACTGGGCATTGCGGTGTACAGCAACGACGGCGAACTGTTCAGCGCCGGTGATGCGACCACGCTGTTCTCCATCCAGAGCATTTCCAAGGTGTTTAGCCTGGTGCAGGCGATCGAGCATTCTGGCGAGGCGATCTGGCAGCGCCTCGGCCACGAGCCGTCCGGCCAGCCGTTCAACTCGCTGGTGCAGCTGGAGTTCGAGCGTGGGCGGCCGCGCAACCCGTTTATCAATGCCGGTGCCCTGGTGATTTGCGACATCAACCAGTCGCGTTTTGCCGCCCCGCTGATGTCGATGCGCGACTTCGTCCGGCGCCTGGCCGGTAACCCGCAGATCAGCATCGACAGCCGGGTGGCCGAGTCGGAATACCAGCACCGCGCACGCAATGCGGCGGCGGCCTACCTGATGCAGTCGTTCGGCAATTTCCACAATGACGTGGAGGCGGTGCTGCGCAGTTACTTTGGTTATTGCGCCCTGCGCATGAGCTGCGTCGACCTGGCGCGGGCGTTTTGTTTTCTCGCCAACAACGGCCACTGCCTGCACAGCGGCGCGCAGATTCTCAGCCCACGGCAGACCAAGCAAATCAACGCGATCATGGCCACCAGCGGCCTCTACGATGAGGCCGGTAACTTCGCCTACCGGGTTGGCTTACCGGGTAAAAGTGGCGTGGGTGGCGGGATTGTTGCCGTGGTGCCTGGGCGGTTCAGTGTGTGCGTGTGGTCACCGGAGCTGAACGCCGCCGGCAACTCCCTGGCCGGCATGGCCGCCCTGGAGTTGCTTAGCCAGCGGATTGGTTGGTCGGTGTTTTAACCAGCTGCCTAGAGGCGCCTAAGCCGTTATCGGTTGCGCGTATGGCCACTACCGATTTCGCCTTTACGGCGAGTCACTTTCTCTTTGCTTGCGCGAAAGAGAAAGTAACCAAAGAGAAAGCGCACCCGGTATCCGGGTTTCGCTGCGCGAAACTTCCCTCACTCCGGCACTGTTCCGAGGGTCGTCACGGTGGGCCATCCCTGGCCCATCGTGACTCGTTTGGCATCCTTGCCAAACGCCCCTCTCCACAGCACCTCCGCTCGGCCTCCTGACGGGACCGGGGGACCGAGGCGCCTGCACGATCCGTGGGAGCGGTCTTGACCGCGAAGCTTCTAACAGCCCCCGCTCTCTGTGGTTTCAAACACAACCATTGGCGCCTGTGCGAGTGCTTTGCAAGCCAGACCTGCGCACGCCAGGTTTAACCCTCAAGCAACTCGCCACACAGATCGAGGCTAAACCAGTGTTCGACCTCCGTCTGGCTCAGGCCGGCGGCGAGTAGGGCGAACAGCTTGCCCAGGGCTGCTTCGCGGGTCATGCCGCCGCCGCTGAGCAGGCCGCAACTGGCGAACTGGCTGCCGGCGGCATACACGCCGAACTCGACGTGGCCGCTTGGGCACTGGCTGATCGCCGCCAGCACCACACCCTTCGCATGGGCGCTGTGCAGCGCGGCCAGCAGTTCGCTGTCGGCCGCCGGGCCGGTGCCGCTGCCGTAGCACTCCAGCAGCAACGCCTGCACCCCGCTATCCAGCAGCCCACGCAGATGGGCGGCCTGGATGCCGGGAAACAGCGGTAGCACGGCGAGATTCACCGCCTGGCGTGGCTGGCGGTAATCCAGGCGAGCGGGCAACTCGGTCGCCGCAGTGCCGTGCCGCTGGCGCGGCAGTACACGGAAGGCATCGAAGGCCTCGCTGTGCCATTTGCTGGCGCGAGCGCCATGCAGCAACTGACCGTGAAAATACAGTTGCACGCCACTGACCAGGCCTTGCTGCAGCGCGTCCATGGCGCCAAACAGGTTGCTCCAGGCATCGCTGCCCTCGGCGCCTGCCGGCAGCATGGCACCGGTCAGCAGCACCGGCACCGGCAGGCCGAGCAGCAAAAAACTCAGGGCTGCGGCGCTGTAGGCCAGGGTGTCGGTGCCTTGCAGCAGCAGCACCGCATCGCAGCCATCCTCCTCGACGCCGGCGCGGATCGCCGCAACCATCGCCAGCCAGTGCCCGTGGGCCATATTGGCGCTGTCGATCGGTGGCAGCAGCTCGCGAAACAGCCATTGCGGCCGCTCGCGGGCGGGTGTCAGTGCCTGTTGTGCGCGTACCCGCGCCTCAAAGCCGGTCGCCGGGGCCAGGCCATCGGCGCCCATCTGCATACCAATGGTGCCGCCGGTGTAGAGCAGCAGAAGTTTTTTGCAACGCATGCGTGCCTACCTTGGTTCGGATAAAAAAACAGGGGGCCAAGCCCCCTGTTTATTACAACTCACTCAGCGTCTTAGCGCTGCTGCTTGGCGGTCGGCGCCTGGCTGTCGAGCGGCGTCCAGGCGGCGTGATCGAGATCCAGGTCAGCGAAGGCCTTGGGATCGAAGACGGGCGACTTTACCCCAGCCTTGATCTGCCGGTCATAGTCGTTCATCAAGCGCAGGCCGGTCTTGAACAGCAGGAACAGCGCGGCCAGGTTGACCAGCGCCAGCAGGCCCATGGTCACGTCGGCGAAGCCGAACACGGTGGACAGATCCTGCATCGAACCCCACAGCACCAGAGCGATCACCAGCACACGGTAGACCTGCACCAGCGCGCGCTTGCTGCTGAAGAAGCTCAGCGCGTTCTCGCCCAGGTAGTAGTTGTACACCAGAGTGGTGAAGACGAAGAGCAGCAGGGCCATGCTGACGAACACCCGGCCCCATTCACCGACTTCGGCGGCCAGGGCGGCCTGGGTCAGCACCACGCCGGCCTGTTCCATGCCCGGCTGATAGACGCCCGACAGCAGAATGATCAGTGCGGTGCTGGTACACACCAGGATGGTGTCGATAAACACGCTCAGCGACTGCACGATACCCTGCGCGGCCGGGTGCTTGACCTCGGCCACGGCGGCGACGTTTGGCGCACTGCCCAGACCCGCCTCGTTGGAGAACAGGCCGCGCTTGACGCCCATCAGGATGGCCGCGCCGATACCGCCGGCAAAGGCCGGCTCCAGGCCGAAGGCGCTGCGCACGATCAGGCTCAGGGTTTCCGGTACTTCGCTGATGTTCATGCCCAGCACCACCAGCGCCATGCCGATGTAGGTGAAGGCCATGATCGGCACCAGCACGTCAGCCATGCTGGCGATGCGCTTGATACCGCCGAAGATGATCAGACCGATCACGCCGACCAGGGCCAGGCCGCTGATCCAGGTAGGCAGGCCGAAGGTGTCGTGCAGCGAGGTGGCCACGGTGTACGACTGCACGGCGTTGAAGCCGAAGCCGAAGGTCACCAGCAGCAGGATCGAGAACACCACCGCCAGCCAGCGCTGGCCCAGACCGTGGAGGATGTAGAAGGCCGGGCCACCGCGATAGGTGCCGTCAGCCTCGCGGCGCTTGTACAGCTGCGCCAGGGAGCATTCGAAATAGCTGGTAGCCATACCGAGCAGCGCCACCAGCCACATCCAGAACACCGCACCGGGGCCGCCGAGCATGATCGCCACCGCCACCCCGGCGATGTTGCCGGCGCCAACGCGGCCGGCCACGGAGAGCATCAGGGCCTGGAACGAACTGAGCTGGCCCGGTTTGCGCTCGAAGGCTTCGGCGAAGATGCTGAACATGTCGCCGAAGTAACGAAATTGCACGAAGCGTGAGCGAATCGAGAAATACAGGCCGAGACCGACCAGGGCGACGATAAGAACCTTGCTCCAGAGCAGGTCGTTGAGAATATCGAGCATGATGAGCTTGTCTCTCTTGTTGTTTTATCGGAAGGAAAAAACGGCGCCACCGGGTGACCCCGCCATGGTTTAGTAAAGACCCCGTGGGAACAATTTCGCGGATCGCGGCGACTTGGTGCGAGTTGATGCTAGAATCGCGCCACTCGCATCATTAGTCATCAGGAGTGGCGCCATGGCGGAGCATCTAGGCGACAACCTCAAACTGCTGTGCAGCCACTACCGCTCGATCGCCGAGGTGTGTCGCAAACTGGCGATCAACCGCGCCCAGTTCAACAAATACCTCAGCGGCCAGAGCCGGCCGACGGCCTACAACCTCAAGCGTATCTGCGATTTCTTCGGCGTCGAGGCCTATGAGCTGAGCCTGCCCGGCGAACAGTTCGCCAGCCTGATCGGTGCGCGCAGCAGCGACCAACCGGCGCGCGCCCTCGGTGATCCGCTGCTGGAGCTGGTGCAACCCTTGCGCCAATACTCCGGCAGCCTGGCGCGCTATTGCGGCTACTACTTCGAATACGCCAACTGCATGTCGGTGCCGGGGCAGATTTTGCTGTCGCTGGTACACCTGCGCGAGGAGCGCGGCAGTTACCTGTTCGAGCGCCAGGAGCGCCAGGAGCCGGCTCGCGGCGGCAGCGGCAAGGCCGACGACTGGGTGCGTTGTCGCTACCTGGGCGCCGCCTTCAACCTGCAGGACCGGCTGTTTCTGATCGACTACGAATCACTGACCGGCAACGAGATGAGCCAGACCATCCTCATCCCCAGCTTCAAGAGCCGGATCAACCGCCTGAATGGCCTGAAGACCGGTGTCTCCAGCGGCGACCGGCGCACCCCGGCCTGCACCCGCGTGGTCTGGGACTACCTGGGCGCCGACATCAACCGGGTCAATGCCTATCGCCAGGTCATGCTCTACAGCCCCGACGACCCGCGCATCGACGCCGACATCCGCCAGCGCCTGGCCTCCGCGCATATCCGCGATGGCCTGTTTGAGATCGATTAAGCCGGCGTTGAAACACCTGTTGAGGTTGGCAGCGCAAGGCGTGAGGCTTATTTGACCTAACTGGTGATGGATCATGCTGGGCTAAGCGCTGCGTAGATTCTACGGGCAGCAACCGACCAGGAGCGGACGCTCAATATAGAAAATAAATCCGTCCCCTTTTCCCTCTTTTCCCCTAATAGAACAGCCGGCGCAATGATCCTTTACTGTGGCGCTGGGCAGCTCTTGGCGGCGGCCTGGAGCGCTTTGGCGTAGTCCACGTAGGTCTCGGGATCATAGGGTTCGGCGGTTATATCAAAGCTCGACTCGCCGTCGTAGCCGATCTCTTGCCAGACTTCCAAGCCCCATTTCCGACCACCATGCGATGCTATCAAGTCAAAAGTATGGCTATTTAGATCACTACTTTCTCCTAGGACGGAATAGCGGTAGCGCAGGCTCTTATACCAGTCGGGCATTGCCGTAACAGCTCTGATGACAGCCTTCGCGAGCTTTTCGTCAGCGTCACTCAAGGCGTACATATCGCCAATAGTGAGCTTATTGGCTCGTTCCAGCTCCGCCACCGGCACGGGCAGCTGCTCGCGACTGATCAAGCGTGAGTACTCGCAGTCAAACACCCAGCGACCGCTCTTCACATAATCGTCGGCATAGATCACCACGCCGTTGCCCAAGTCTTTCTTGTATACGCTCGTCATCACCTTGAATCCGTAGTTGGCCGCGATCAGCAGCAAGGGAGAGAAAATGGCGAAGGCAATCCAGAAGCCTTTACTTCGGTAGAAACTCAAAGTGGCCTCCCGGTACGCCAAGAGGCGTGTCACCTGAGATCACGGGGTTAATGGCTCCCATGGTCTGGTAGGTAAACTTGAGTGCGCGAAGGCTATTCTTGCGCTCCTTGGCTAGCTCCCCCCATTTCCTGCACCACTCCTTCCCAGGTGCTGCGTTGTCACTGATTCCACAAAGATCGCCCATGCGGCGCTCTTCGAGCGAGCCCCAGGTGTTCTTGTAGTCGGACCGGCGAATGTAAGCTCGCACCTTGATCTGCAAGTGATCGGCCAGCAGTTGCGCCAAGCTCTCGTTGGTCTGCGGGAAGAACTGGATGCCGTCCTCGATGGGGAACTCCGAGCGGTTGCCCATACCGGTCCGACAGGCGTAGCTGTCGATCCGCGCCGAGCTGGAAAATGCCAAGGGCGAAATCTGGTTGTGGCTCAGCACATCGAGGGACATCTGGAAGTCCCCGGCGAGCTGATGGCCGAAGGCGATCCGCTGCGGTACACCATGGCTGAACAGCGACAGGTGCTCGATGGGCGACTGCTTGCGGTCCTTGCCTCGGTTCAAGTAGTCGATCAGCTCCTGGGCATTCGTTACCTCCACAAAGCCCGCACCATAAGCGTTAGCAGAACTGCGCGCCGCTCTGAGCATCGTGGGGCTATACGACGGCGTGAACACCACCAGCGTCCGTGTAAGAGCAGGCTTGTTGCGTTTGAATTCGGCCAACTCGCGCACGGCCTGGCCGATGAACATCATCTTGTTGCCCGAGCCTTTGTCGTGCTGGCTGCCGGCGGCGGCGATCAGCTCGGGAGTCAGCGGTTTCTTGGCGGCCGTAGGGGCGGAACTGCTCGGTTGCACCAGAGCACCCGAGAGCAGGGCGCGCTGCTCCAGTTGCGGAATGTCAGCCAGCAGCTCAGCCATGAGCTGATCGTCCACCGAACCATCCGGGCGCACGGCGCCGAGCTTGGCAAAGTCAACGATGGCCTGGGTTGCCGCGCCGCCGAACTGGAAACCACCGAAGGTGTCAGGGCTACCCGAGATGATGCTGCCGCCATGACTGGTCGGACTGCCCAGATACGCCAAGGGTCGGTAGTCAACGATGATGGACGGAAAGCCCGTGGTGATGACGGCGCCACAGCCGCAGACATCGCCAACGCGAGCGGCCCCCAAGAAATTGATTTGGGTATCGGGTGAAGCGGAAGTGATGGGCGAGGTGCCGTGGCCGGAGATCGGGCAAACGTGCATATCGCCAAGTCGAGCGACGGAGATCATGCCATTCCTTGGGAAGAGTCGACGAGCGGCCGAATGATAACCGCTCAGGACTGCGCAAACAGCAAACCCCTGCGCAACTAGCCTGTGGCAACGCCTTGGGAGCCTTCAAAGAGGGGGAGCTTAAATGCACTTTCTGTTCGATTGCTCCCCAAGCCCCACATAGGCGTCGGCATCGCTGAAAATCGCCAGCGCCTCGGGTTGCTCGGCAAAGGTTCGTCACTGTGGATTGGCGCGGGCGAAATGGCCGTACAGGGTGCCGCAGCGCGTAGGATGGGTATCGCAGGCTCAACCCATCCTACGGTTGTGGCGCCTGGGAGAGGTTGGGCAAAAATTTTAATGTGCGCTATCCATTGCCAAGTCGCTTGCCCCTTCAGGTGTGTTCGCGCAGGTCTTGTAGGCGTTGCCGCTGTTGGCCTTGTTCGGTGAAGTTGTCTGCCGCCAGCCAGCGTTCGAAGGCGCTGCGGCAGGCCGGCCACTCATGGTCGAGCAGGGAGAACCAGGCGGTATCGCGGTTGTGCCCCTTGACCACCCGGTGCTGCCGAAACAGCCCCTCGTAGCTGAAGCCGAAGCGTTCGGCGGCGCGCCGCGAGCGGGTGTTGGCGGCGTTGCACTTCCACTCCAGGCGCCGGTAGCCCAGCTGCTCGAAGGCCCAGCGCGCCAGCAGGTAGACGGCCTCGCTGGCGCCAGGCGTACGTTGCAAGGGGGCGCCGAAGACCACGTGGCCGATCTCGCTGCAGCCATCGCCGGGCAGGCTGTTGAGCAGGCTGAGCAGGCCCACGGCGCGCTCGCTGGCTTGCTCGATGACGACGAAGAACCGCGGGTCGTGACTGGCCGCGCAGTCCGCCAGCCAGCGGTCGAAGCTCGCGCGGTTGGCGAACGGGCCGTAGGGCAGGTAATCCCACAGCCGCGGGTCGGCGCCCGGCCCCTGCAATGCCTGCCACAACGCGCCGCCCTGCTGCGCCGGGTCGAGCGGTTGCAGGCGGATATAACGGCCACTCAGGCAGGTGGCCGTGGGGAGGCGTGCCGGTTGCCAGTCGGGCAGGGGGATCAGGGTCATGTTCGACTCCATAGGGGCTGTTGCTCAGTTGAACAACTGGCGGTACTGGATAAACCCCGAGCGGCTGGCGATGCGCTCGTACAACTGGCGGGCCTGGGCGTTGTCTTCCTGGGTCAGCCAGTGTACGCGGTTGGCACCATGGGCCTGGGCGGCGGCGTACACCTGCTCGATCAGCGCGCGGCCGACGCCGCCACCGCGTACGGTCTCGGCCACGTACAGGTCCTGCAGGTAGCAGTAGTCGCTGACCGTCCAGCACGAGCGATGCAAGATCCAGTGCGCCAGGCCGACTGCCACGCCGTCTTGCCAGGCCAGCGCGGCAAACATCGGCTCGGCCGGGTCGAGAAAGCGCTGCCAGGTGAGGGCGCTGACCTCGGACGCAATCTCGGCGTTATAGAAGCGTTGGTAGCCCTGCCACAGCGGCAACCAGGCGGCGTGATCGGCGGCGCTGACGGGGCGAATCTGCAGATTGGACATGGACGTTCCTTATAGTGGGTGACTGGGCTGCATGTGCGCGGCCAGTGCCTGATCCTTGGCCTGCGGGCTGGCGCTCAGGGCTTGCTGCACGCCGGCGTGGTCGGCGGCGTTGCGGTTCTGGCTGAGCTTCCACTGGCCTTGCAGGCGCTGGATCGGCAGAGCAAAGCCGACGATGGCGCGCAGCATGCTGTCGATATAGTCACGCGGTGCATCGTCCATGGCCCACGGCTGCGGCTGGTTGCTTTCGTGGACGGCGGTCATGTGCGCCAGTAACTGGCGCAGGCGCTCGGGGTCGTCAAACACCTGCAGCTGACCCTGGGCATGCACGCTGATGTAGTTCCAGGTCGGCACCGCCTTGCCGTGCTCGGCCTTGGACGGATAGGCGCTCGGGCTGACATAGGCGTCGCCACCGCTGAAAATCGCCAGCGCCTCGGGCTGCTCGGCAAAGGTTCGCCACTGCGGGTTGGCGCGGGCGAAGTGACCGTACAGGGTGCCGTACTCGCCTTCCTCGGCCACCAGCAACAGCGGCACATGACTGGCTTGCAGGCCGCTGGCGCCGTGGCTGACCAGCGCCGCCAGCGGGTTCTCGCGCATCTGCGCGTGTAGCTGGGCGAGGTCATCCTGGCGAAAGGCGGCGGGGATATGCATGGGCGAACTCCGGTGGTGATGGCATCATCCTAGGCAAGCCATTGGCCTGTTGTAAGAGCCATTTATGTCGAGTTCGATAGAGCCAATTTTCAGAACCAGCTCAATGTCTGCTGCGCGTCGGCCATACGGCGTTAAAAATGACCTCGGAATGCCGCTTGCGGCTAACGCGCTTTAGCGCGGCCCGTAGGGTGAGCGGAGCGAGTCATGCTCATTTACAGCCCGTAAACTCCGCTCCCTCGGTCATTTTTGCCTTGTCTGGCTCTAGCTCGCGAGACCTTGAACAGGTTCTTAGGAAACCTCGCTATGACCTTTCCCGCACCGCTGCCTTTCGACCTTGCCGGTATCCAGCTCGACCCGCGCCGCGGCCTGGCCCGTCAGCTGTATCAGGCCCTGCGCGAGCGCATTCTCGATGGCCGCCTGCGCAGCGGTACGCGCCTGCCGGCCGGTCGCGAGCTGGCCGAGCTGCTGGGTGTGTCGCGCAACACCGTCGGCCGCGCGCTCGATCAGTTGTATGCCGAGGGCTATGTACAGGCGCGGGTGGGTGACGGCACCTATGTCGCGCCGCTGGCGCTGCAGGCCGAGCCGGCCACCTGCGTGACCAGTAGCCCGGCGCCGAGCGCGGCCTTGCAGCGGATCCAGGCGCAGCAGCTGCGGCTGCCACCGAGTGGCGCGCCGCGGGCGTTTCGCGTCGGGGTGCCGGCCTTCGACCTGTTTCCCTTCGACACCTGGGCGCGGCTGCAGGCGCGCTTCTGGCGCAAGCCGTCGCCTGCGCGCCTGGGTTATGGCGACCCGGCCGGTGATGGGCAGTTGCGTGAGTTGGTGGCGGCGTATCTGCGTAACAGCCGTGGGCTGCACTGCGACCCAGAGCAGATCGTTATCACCTGCGGCGCGCAGCAGGCGATCAGTTTGTGCGCGCAGTTGCTGGTTGACCCCGGTGACCGGGTGGCCATCGAGAACCCCGGTTATCGCGCCGCCGGCCATGCCTTTGCCGCGGCGGGCGCCGAGTTGTGCGGCGTGGCGGTGGATCGCGATGGCCTGGATGTAGCCGCGCTGGAGCAGGTGCAGGATTGCCGGTTGGCCTATGTCACGCCCTCGCACCAGTACCCGACCGGGGTGACCCTGTCGCTGGCGCGGCGCCTGGCGTTGCTGGACTGGGCTGAGCGCCAGGACGGCTGGATCATCGAGGACGATTACGATGGCGAGTACCGCTACAGCGGCACGCCGCTGGCGCCCTTGGCCGCACTAGATCGCCAGGGCCGGGTGATCTACGTCGGCACCTTCTGCAAGATTGCCTTCCCGGCCCTGCGCCTCGGCTATCTGCTGTTGCCGCCAGCCTTGGCTCCGCTGTTTGCCCAGCGCCGTGCGCTGGACATGCGCAACTCGGAGATTGGCACTCAGGTGGTGATGGCCGACTTTATCGCCGGCGGGCATTTTCAGCGGCATATCCGTCGCATGCGCATTGCCGCGCGCAGCCGCCGGGATGCCTTGCTGGCTGCCTGGCCGGCGCAGATTCCCGGCTGCGGGTCGCTGCCGGCGGTGGAGGCCGGGCTGCACCTGTGCGTGCGGGTCGAGAGCGTGCAGCGCGAGGCCGAGCTGGTAGCGGCGGCCCTGGCAGCGGGGGTCGAAGTTACCGCCCTGAGTGGTTACTGGCTGGCCGACAGCCGCACGCCAGCCGATCAGCGCGCCGGTCTGGTGCTGGGCTTTGCCGCCGTGCCCGAGGCGCAGATCGACGCGGCCGTGCAGGCATTGCGTAAGGCCTGGGGTCTGTAACGGGTAGGCTGCGGCGTCTGACAGATGCCGGGCAAAAAAAAGGATGGCCGAAGCCATCCTTGAAGGATGAGGGGCAGGCGCCCCTCCTGATGAGTCGGTTGAATCAGGCTTTGAGCGGCACCAGGCGCGGCGCGATCATGTTCTCGGGGCGCAGGATGTCGGCCAGGGTGGCGTCATCCAGCAGCTGCTCTTCGCGGACCAGTTCCAGCACGCCGCGACCCGTGTCCAGAGCGGTTTTGGCGATGCGCGTGGCGTTCTCGTAGCCGATGTAGGGGTTCAGCGCGGTGACCAGGCCGATGGATTGCTCCACCAGTTGCCGGCAGTGCGCTTCGTTGGCGCTGATGCCGTCGATGCAGTGCTCGCGCAGCATGTCCATGGCGCGGGTCAGCAGGCGGATCGAGTCGAGGATCTTGTAGGCGATCAGCGGCTCCATCACGTTGAGCTGCAACTGGCCGGCTTCGGCGGCCAGGGTCAGGGCCAGGTCGTTGCCGATCACTTCGAAGGCCACCTGGTTGACCGCTTCCGGGATCACCGGGTTGACCTTGCCAGGCATGATCGAGCTGCCTGGCTGGCGCGCCGGCAGGTTGATTTCATTGATGCCGGTGCGCGGGCCGCTGGACAGCAGGCGCAGGTCGTTGCAGATCTTCGACAGCTTGACGGCGGTGCGCTTGAGCATGCCGGAGAACAGCACAAAGGCGCCCATGTCCGAGGTGGCTTCGATCAGGTCAGCTGCTGGCACCACCGGGTGGTTGCTGATGATGGCCAGACGCTCGACGGCCAGGTGCTGGTAGCGCGGGTCGGCGTTGATGCCGGTGCCGATCGCGGTGCCGCCCAGGTTGACTTCGGTGAGCAGTTGCGGGGCCAGGCGCTTGAGGTGTTGCAGGTCTTCGCCGAGGGTGGTGGCGAAGGCGCGGAATTCCTGACCGAGGGTCATCGGCACGGCGTCTTGCAACTGGGTGCGGCCCATCTTCAATACGTGACCGAACTCCAGGCCCTTGCCGGCGAACGCCTGGATCAGCTTGTCCAGGCTGTTGAGCAGGGCGTCATGGCCGAGCAGCAGGCCGACGCGGATGGCGGTCGGGTAGGCGTCGTTGGTCGATTGCGCCATGTTCACGTCGTTATTGGGGTGCAGGTGCTGGTATTCGCCTTTGTCAAAGCCCATGGCTTCCAGGGCAATGTTCGCAATCACCTCGTTGGCGTTCATATTGGTCGAGGTGCCGGCGCCGCCCTGGATCATGTCAACCACGAACTGTTCGTGGAACTCGCCCTGGATGATCCGGGCGCAGGCGGTGCTGATCGCGGTGTGCTTGGCGGCGGACAGGTGGCCCAGCTCGCGGTTGGCGTCGGCGGCGGCCTGCTTGACCATGGCCAGGCCGATTACCAGTTTCGGGTAGTGGGCCAGAGGTACGCCAGAGAGTCGAAAATTCTGCACGGCACGCAGGGTCTGAATCCCGTAGTAGGCATCAGAAGGCACTTCCAGTTTACCGAGCAGGTCTTTTTCGATACGGGTAGATGCAGCAGCGGACATGATGTGTGTGGCTCTTTGGCAGTACGGCAAACGCCGCGATGCCCATAGAGTAGGAGTTGCAGCCATACGCCGGCCAATGCCGTTGCTTGCTGGGGTATGCACAATCGGCATAATGTCGCTGTGACCCGGCATAAATGTCGCGCGTGCATAATCTCAAACAATTTTGCCGGCGCCGTGACCGGTAGCCCGGATGCAATCCGGGGGCTGTTCCACGTTATTCCCCGGATTGCATCCGGGCTTACAGGCGCCGCACAGCGGCAAGCACAGGGGGGCGCAATGAACCTGGAAAGCAAATGGCTGGAGGATTTTGTCGCCCTGGCCGCCACCCGCAGCTTCTCCCAGGCGGCGAGCAAGCGCTTCGTCACCCAGCCGGCCTTCAGCCGGCGCATCCGCAGCCTGGAGGCGGCGCTGGGGCTGTGCCTGGTCAACCGTTCGCGCACGCCGATCGAGCTGACCGAGGCCGGCCAACTGTTTCTGGTTACCGCACGCAACCTCAGTGAGCAGCTCGGCGAGGTGGTGCGTCACCTGCACAATATCGAGGGCCAGCCGGGTGAAGTGCTGCAGATTGCCGCTGCTCACTCACTCTGCCTGGGGTTTTTCCCGGCCTGGGTGGCGCGCCTGCGCCGCGAGGGTTTGCCGCTGCATACCCGGCTGGTGGCGAGCAACGTCGGCGAGGCGGTGCATGCCCTGCGCGAAGGTGCCTGCGACCTGATCCTGGCCTACTACGACCCGGATGCCGCCTTGCAGCTGACCAGTGAAATCTTCCCCTCGCTGCACCTGGGCCACACCGAAATGCTCCCGGTATGCGCGGTGGACGAGCAGGGCGCGCCGCTGTTTGCCCTGGATAACGGCCAGAGCGTGCCGCTGCTGGCCTACAGCGCCGGCGCCTTTCTCGGCCGTTCGGTGAATGCGCTGATCCGCCAACGCGGCTTGCGCGCCACTACGGTGTACGAAACGGCGATGGCCGACAGCCTGAAAAGCATGGCCCTGCAGGGCCTCGGCGTGGCCTGGGTGCCGCGCCTGTCGGTGACCGCCGAGCTGGCCCGTGGCGAGCTGGTTATCTGCGGCGACGAGCAGTGGCAGGTACCGCTGGAAATCCGCTTGTACCGCAGCGCCCTGCAGCGCAAGGCGGCGGTGCGTTTGCTCTGGCGCAAGCTGGAGGCGGGGGCGGGGATGTAAATCGCAGCCCCCGGCGTGCTACATCTCCAGCACCACTCGGCCCTCGATCTGGCCGGCGCGCAGTTGATCGAGAATCTGATTGATGTTTTCCAGCTTGCCCGTGTGGATGGTCGCCTTGACCAGCCCCTCGGCGGCAAAGTCCAGGGCCTCCTGCAGGTCGGCGCGGGTGCCGACGATCGAGCCGCTGATGCTGATGGCCTTGAGCACCACATCGAAGATCGGGGTGGGAAACTCGCCGGGCGGCAGACCGACCAGGACGACGCTGCCGTGCCTGCGGGCCATGCCGATGGCCTGGTTGAAGGCGCTGGTGGATACCGCGGTAACCAGCACGCCATGGGCGCCGCCGATGTCACGCTGGATCACCTCGACCGGATTTTGCGTGCGGGCATTGATGCACAGGCTGGCGCCCAGTTGGCGTGCCAGCTCCAGCTTGCTCTCATCGACATCGATGGCGGCCACATGCAGGCCCATGGCGCGCGCGTATTGCACCGCCACATGGCCGAGCCCGCCGATACCGCTGATGGCCACCCACTGGCCGGGGCGCGCGCCGGTAACCTTCAGGCCTTTATAGACGGTGACGCCGGCACAGAGGATCGGCGCGATCTCGGCAAAGCCGACGCTGTCCGGCAGCAGGCCGACGTAGTTGGGGTCGGCCAGGACATACTCGGCGTAGCCGCCGTTGACCGAATAACCGGTGTTCTGCTGGCTTGCGCAAAGGGTTTCCCAGCCCGTCAGGCAGTGTTCGCAGCAGCCGCAGGCGCTGTACAGCCAGGGCACGCCGACCCGGTCGCCTTCCTTGACGCGGGTTACCCCGCTGCCGACCGCGGCGACATAACCGACACCTTCGTGGCCGGGGATAAAGGGCAGCGGCGGCCGCACCGGCCAGTCACCGTCGGCGGCATGCAGGTCGGTGTGGCAAACGCCGCTGGCCTGGATCTTGACCAGGATCTGGCCGGGGCCGGGCAGCGGCACTTTGACTTCCTCGATGCGTAACGGTTGGCCGTAGGCGTGGACGACGGCGGCTTGCATGGTCTTGCGCATGGCGTTCTCCCGGCGTGAGCGAACTCAATGGATGAACCCTCAGTGTGGCCCCTGGCGTTGGCCGGATATTGAGGTAGCGCAGGGTTTTGCCTGATCGGTGTGCGCGCAGGACCGGCGGTCAGGCCTGGCGCCGACTCAGCAAACGCTCGGCGCCGCCTTCGGCCAGTGGCTGCACGGGGGTGAGTGGTTGCTCGGCCTGGCTGCTGCGCAGTTCGCCGAGCAGCGGCTGGGGCTGGCTCTCGGGCAGGGCAAAGGCGTTAAAGGACAGGCTGGCCAGGATCAGGCTGGCGAAGGCTGGGCTTTTCATGGGGTGGCTCCTGGTGGGGGCTGGGTGGGTGTGGAGCCCATGATAGGCGTAATAAATTGATTAAAAAGCGCATATTAACGATCAAAGCAATCGCCTTATTTGATGTTTTTTCGTGGCTGCCCGTGTTGTCGGGCGCCCGCCCGCGCGCCCGGCCTGGTGTTGGCGTGCAAAAACGCGGTTGATGTGCTTTAACGGCTGCGGGTGGCGCTGGAGTCACGCCGAATAAGTCATAGGGAGACGTGCATGAATCCGTTGTTAAACCTTAAACCCATTGCCGGCGGGCTGCTGGCGCTGTTGTTGCTGATTGCCTTGATGGGCTCCTGGTACACGGTGAACGAAACCGAGCGTGGCGTGCTGCTGCGCAACGGCGCCCTGGTGGGCGTGATCGAGCCGGGCCTGTCGCTGAAAATCCCGTTGATCGAGACGGTTAAGTTCATCTCGGTGCAAAGCAATGCCACCACCTACCAGGGCCTGCAGGCCTACAGCAAGGATCAGCAGACCGCGACCCTGAATGTCTCGGTGTCCTGGCATGTGGTGCCGGCGGAAGTTGGCAAGGTGTATATGCAATACCAGGACCTCGATGGCCTGGTCTCGCGCCTGATCAGCCGCCAGGTGCCCACCCAGGTGGAGAACGTGTTCGGTCAGTACAACGCGGTCAGCGCGGTGCAGAACCGTGGCAAGTTTGTCGCCGACGTGACCAAGGCGATCCGCGATTCGGTGACCGGGCCGGTGGTGATCGATGGCGTGCAGGTGGAGAACATCGACTTTTCCGATGACTACGAGCGCTCCATTGCCCTGCGCATGAAGGCCGAGGTCGAGGTGAAAACCCGCGAGCAGATGCTCGCCACCGAACAGGTCGAAGCGCAGATTGTGGTCACCCGCGCCCAGGCCGAGGCCGATTCCAAGGTCGCCCAGGCCAAGGCCGATGCCGAAGCCACGCGCCTGCGCGGCAGCGCCGAAGCCGATGCGATCAAGGCCAAGACTCTGGCCCTGAGCAGCAACCCGATGCTGATCGAGCTGACCAAGGCCGAGCGCTGGGACGGCAAGCTGCCCAGCACCGTGCTGCCCAACGGCACCCTGCCGTTTATCGACGCGGCGAAGTAAGCCTCTGGGCGGCATCCCTCTAAGCACGGGCGTGATCTTTTGTAGCCTGGATGCAATCCGCGGCGTTCGCTTCTCTGCCGGTTCGTTCCCGGATTGCATCCGGGCTGCGCCGGCGGTTTTGCAAAGGCTTGCGCCCGCTTGACCAGCGGTCATCACGGGGGCGCGACAGGCGCGGCTTTTCGGTATACTGCCCGGCCTTAAAAACCGGCCGCTGGCGGGTTTGATCTGCACACGACAAGCCACGCACAGCGCGTGGCTTGTTAGTTTTTGTCGCGCCGGTTGGCGCACTGAGATGAGGCAAGACGATGAGCGCACTGGTTGGCGTGATCATGGGTTCCAAATCCGATTGGAGCACCCTCAGTCACACCGTAGAAATGCTCGACAAGCTCGGCATTCCCAGCGAGGTCAAGGTGGTGTCCGCCCACCGCACCCCGGACCTGCTCTTTCAGTACGCTGAACAGGCCGAGGCGCGGGGTATCCAGGTGATCATCGCGGGGGCCGGCGGCGCCGCGCACCTGCCGGGCATGTGTGCGGCCAAGACCCACCTGCCGGTACTCGGTGTGCCGGTGCAGTCGGCGGTGCTGTCGGGCGTCGACTCGTTGTTGTCGATCGTGCAGATGCCGGCCGGCATTCCGGTGGCGACCCTGGCCATCGGCAAGGCCGGGGCGATTAACGCGGCGCTGCTGGCGGCCAGCATCCTCGGTCACCAACACCCGCAGTTGCATGTCGCGCTCAAGCAGTTCCGCCAGGAGCAAACCGACGCGGTGCTGGACAATCCTGATCCACGCGAGGCCTAAACAGATGAAAATCGGTGTAATCGGTGGCGGCCAACTGGGCCGCATGCTGGCGTTGGCAGGGACTCCGCTGGGAATGAACTTTGCCTTCCTCGACCCGGCGCCGGATGCCTGCGCCCAGGCCCTGGGTGAGCATATCCGCGCCGATTACGGCGACCTCGAGCATCTGCGTCAGTTGGCCGATGAAGTCGATCTGGTCACCTTCGAGTTCGAAAGCGTGCCGGCCGAGACCGTGGCTTTCCTCTCCCAGTTCGTGCCGGTGTACCCAAGCGCCTCCGCCCTGCGCATCGCCCGCGATCGCTGGTTCGAGAAGTCGCTGTTCAAGGATCTGGGCATTCCGACCCCGGATTTCGCCGACATCCAGTCCCAGGCCGACCTCGATGCCGCGGTGGCCAGCATTGGTCTGCCGGCCGTGCTGAAGACCCGCACCCTGGGTTACGACGGCAAGGGCCAAAAGGTCCTGCGCAAGGCCGCCGATGTAACCGGCGCCTTCGCCGAGCTGGGCAGCGTGCCGTGTATTCTCGAAGGCTTCGTGCCGTTCAGCGGTGAGGTATCGCTGATCGCCGTGCGCGCCCGTGATGGCGAAACGCGCTTTTACCCGCTGGTCCACAACACCCATGTCAACGGCGTGCTCAGCCTGTCGATCGCCAGCAGCCAGCATCCGCTACAGAAACTCGCCGAAGACTACGTCGGCCGGGTGCTCAAGGCCCTGGATTACGTCGGCGTGCTGGCGTTTGAGTTCTTCGAAGTGGACGGTGGCCTGAAGGCCAACGAAATCGCCCCGCGAGTCCACAACTCCGGGCACTGGACCATCGAAGGCGCCGAGTGCAGCCAGTTCGAGAACCATCTGCGCGCCGTCGCCGGTCTGCCGCTGGGCTCGACGCGCAAGATCGGCGAAAGCGCCATGCTCAACTTTATCGGCACAGTGCCGGCGGTGGACAAGGTGGTGGCCATCGACGACTGCCACCTGCATCACTACGGCAAGGCCTTCAAGGCCGGGCGCAAGGTCGGCCACGCCACCCTGCGCAGCGTCGACCGCGCCACCCTCGACCGGCAGATCACCGCCGTCGAATCGCTGATCGACCAGGCCTAAACCTGCCGCTGCCCCGACCGCCTGGCGGTGCGGGGCAGGGTCAAGCGGCGGTGGAACTGTCCGCCGCCGCTTGAGTCACAGCTGTCTTCCCTGGCTGCCGGATGTTGCCATGCGCGCCTTACTGCTGTTTGTTGTCCTGCTCCTGAGTGCCACGGCCCGCGCCGAACTGGCGGAAACCGACTGGCTGCAACTGCTGCCGGCGAGTGATCGCCAGGCCCTGGAAAACCTGCCGGAAATCAGCCACGACACGGCCGAAGGCGCGGGCGTGTTCAGTAACAAGGGCGGCCTCAAGCAGCAGGATAAAAACCTGCCGGCGGTGATGTATTCGCACAAGACGGTGGCGGCCATGAATGGCCGGACGATCCGTATCGGTGGTTATCCGGTGCCGCTGGAGAGCAATGCCGAGGGCGCCAGCACCCTGTTCTTCCTGGTGCCGTATCCGGGCGCCTGCATCCATGTGCCGCCGCCGCCACCCAATCAGCTGATCCTGGTGCGCTACCCCAAGGGCATGGCCCTGGACGATATTTACGCGCCGATCTGGGTCAGTGGTGCGCTCAAGATCGAGACGGTCAGCAATGACCTCGCCGACGCCGCCTACGCCCTGGATGCCAGCGCGGTAAGGCTGGTTGAGGAAAGCGATCTGTAGCGAGCGGTCCTAGGGTCTGTTCCCGTTTCATCGCGAGCCGCGTTGCTGCGAGAAATGGTCCCCGGTTAGGCGCAGGACGCAGGTAATGGTTATTCCCTTATCAAGT
>Ga0209343_10000851_pt1 | contig 42413 bp, 31 predicted proteins | sample RifCSPlowO2_02_FD_184026 | JGI IMG/M metagenome (GOLD analysis project Ga0209343, IMG submission 184026) | Groundwater microbial communities from Rifle, Colorado - Rifle CSP2_plank lowO2_0.2 (SPAdes) (version 2) | ecosystem: Environmental > Aquatic > Deep subsurface > Groundwater | place...
GCACGACAACTGACACGCATAGCAGCCGATGCACCGCTTCAGGTCTATCACCATGCCTCGTCTCATTGCACCCCCTCCGCCGGAGTTACCTTCACTTTGACGCACAGATCAAGGTTCAGATTCACCGGACTGACATGATCCCAATCGATTTCGAGCAGCTCGTTATAGGCGATGCCCTTGCCCTTCGCCACCGGCATGCCATCGGCCCAATGGCCCGCACAGGCTGCGATTCCAAGGCCCTCGGGATGAATGCCCTGCATCAGCTTGACCCGCCCCTTGACCTTGCGTCCGGTCTCGGTTTCCACCCACACCGGCGCGCCATCCCGCAGCCCCTTGCTCTTTCCCACGTCGGCATTGACAGCGATGGTGTAGGAATACGGATCGAGCTGCGCCGTCTCGTCCAGCCACGCGTTCTGCATCGTGTAGCTGTTGGTGTGGATCGAATCCCGGTAGTAGAACGCGAAAAACTCGAACTCGTTCTTGTTGCAGCAGTGGGACAGACAGGGCAGAAAGTCGGGCAGCGGCTCGTAGTATTCGCGCGGGATCTTCAGCCCGCGCGGCTCGGCGATGGCCGCGGTCTGCTCGCCGATGCTCACCAGGAAATCCCAGTAGATCGGCACGCGAACATCCAGGAACGGCCGCCAGTAGATTTCCTCCGGCTTCTTCGGCCAGCTCATCACGCCATGCTTCTTGAACCACTCCAACCCGTGCTGCGTGCCGAAAGTGCTCTTCAACTCCGCATCGCAGATCTGCTCCCAGGTGTAACGCCGGTCGCCCTGGAGCCGGTATTCAGGCGTCAAATTCAGTGTCGCATTGTACGCGGCGTTATAGTCCGCGCGAAATCCGATGCGATCTGAGAGTTCCATCAGCACCTCCTGGAACGCCCGTTGCTTGCCCTCCGGAGGAAGCACGGGCTGGCGGATGGTCCACGACCAGTCGCCCATTCCACCGGGCATGCTGCAGAAGAAGAACGGAAAACTCGTGCGCGAATCGAGCTGCTGCAGGTAACCCAGGTCCGGAAGGACGATGTCGGCGAAATCGGACGTTTCCGTCAGGAACAGATCGAACGAGACCATGAACTTCAAATTCGACAATGCCCTGGCGACGGATTCGCTGTTCGCGATCGCAAGCAGCAGATTCGAACCCCAGTTGATCAGCACCTCGCTACGATAGGGGAGTTCGAATTTCTGCCAGAACTCCTCCTGATCATCGGATTCGAGGAACGGGGAACACATTCCCATCGGGAACAAGTCCTGCAGGCCCATCTTATCGGGCATGCGAGGCTTGTCCGGCGGATACGGCAGGTGATACCCCACCCACATACCGACTTTCATGATGCCGTCGGCGTCCGCCGAGGGCACGTGGTAGGGGCGGCCCGTGTCCGGATGGCCTTCGCAGGTCGGATTGAACCCGAGGCACGAGCCCACCACGTCCGCGGCGCCCACGAGGTGGTTGAGCAGATCGACCGCCAGGAAGTTGTATACCGAGTTCATGTGGCCCTGCGAGCCGCGGAACGCGATCGCTGCCACCGGCCGGTAAGGAAGCTTGACGCCCTGCACGACGATCGTGCTTCCGACGCGCGCTTCGCGCGCGAATTCCGATCCGAGCCGGCGTATGGTTGCCGCGGGCACCGTGCTCACCTTCTCGCCCCACTCGGGCGTGAACTTCTTCAGGTGGTCCTTGAGCTTCTGAAACGCCGGCTGGCACGCAACACCGTTCACCGCGAAATCGCCTTCGAGCGCCATGTTTTCCGCGTCGACGTCGCTGAACGGCCTCGCAGCATTGGCCGACGTGTCCCACACCAGCGGCTTGTTCGATTGCGCGTCGCGCACGTACAACTTGTCCGGACCGATCAGATAGGGGGCGTTGGTCCTCGCCTGCAGGTATGGGCCGTCGCAGGCGTTCAGCTCGTTGACGATCATGTTGCACATCGCCAGCGCCAGCGCGGCGTCCGTTCCGACGCGGATCGGCACCCATTCGGTGGCCTTGGCCGATGCGTAGTTGCACATGGGATCGACCACCACCATCTTCATGCCGCGCGCGCGCGCGTCGGCAGCGAGCTTCATGTTCGAGGATGAGGCGTGGCCGGCGCCGTGGCCCTTCGATGCGCCGAAATAGATCGCGTAGTTGCAATGCTCGAAGTCCGGAACGATCGACCAGGACGAATGCATGATCCCGCTGATGAGATGTGCGCCGTTGCCGCAGTGAAGACCGCCGCCGGAAGTCGACATGTTGGGCGTGCCGAACGCGGCGCCGAACGTCAGCAAAGGCGTGCGGGCCGCAAGCACGGTCGTCGTGCGCTGGATCAGGAGTTTGCGCGGATCGTCGGCGCGGACCTGCTTGAGTACCGTCGCGATTTCATCGAGCGCCTCGTCCCAGCTGATCTCTTTCCAGCCCGGATTCACGCCGATTCCCTTCTTCGGGTTGGTGCGCCGAAGCGGAACCGTCAGCCGGTTCGGGTCGTAGTGCGACATGAGGCCGCTGACCCCCTTGCCGCAAAGTCGCCCCTTGCCCAATGCGCTTTCCGGATTGCCTTCGATCTTGATTGCCGTTCCATCGACGCGATGCACCAGGATCGAACAGGTGCCATAGCACAGCGCGCAGGTCGACGGCACCCACTGGTCGTCCCGACGCGTCTCGTATTCAGTTGCGCCTGCGTTCATACTGGGTCTCCTCGCACGTTAGCCTCCTTCGATTTCCCGGAACAGGATGATTTCCACGCTCGTGGCCGCCGACGCCTTGGGGATCGGTACTGCGGCGTCTCTTGCCGCCTCGCCTTCCAGGAACACGCGGCAGGTATTGAACGTCTCGCCGCTCTCGCTGAGTACTGAACGCAGGAAATCGGGCCCCAGACGTCTTCCGAGTTCGTCGATGACGTCGCGTACCGTGCAGCCTGCCGCGAGCCGCAGCGGCACCGGATTCGCCACATCGGGATTGGCCATGCGGCCGAAAAGCCACACCTGAACGTCGACCGGCTCACCGGTCGACGCGACGCGGGAAACCGCCGCGGAATCATCAGAGCGCCGCCGCGAGGACCAATAGGTGTTCCCCCTTGCCACGGCATCCCACCGGACATTCGTCTCCCCATCCTCCACAGCCCTCTGCCCTCTTCACAGCCAACCCGGACAATTCTAGTCAAACCGGCCGGAGGTCACATTTGATCTAGATCACACCCGGTCAAATTAATGGTCTGACCATTTAGCGTGGTCGAACTCGCGGCGCGATCCGATCGGGACGCTTCCTGAAAATAACCGCGGACGGTGGCGGGTCGAATAACCATATTCGAAGCCCGGTCACTTCCGGGCCGCGCGACCAGACAAGCCGTCAGACCCTGCCTGTGGCGTTCGGCCGCACGCCGCCGGTTCTCGCCAGCTTGAGGTACAGCCGGTGCACTTTTCTCAGGTTGCGCTCCATTTCGTCGGCGGCCGCGTGCGCGTCGCGGGCCACGAACGCAGTCATGAATCGCCGTCTCGACCGGAACACGGCCTTCGTCGTTTCCGAGCCCAGACGTCGGGTGAAATAGCGCAGCATTTCGGTGAGCGTGCTGGTGATCATTGCCAGCACGGGATTCCCCGTCGCCCGCGCCAGAATGTTGTGAAACTCGATGAGCACCTCGGTTTTCTTCATCAGTTGCCCCTCGTCGAAGAGCCGGCGCGCCTGGCGGATGTTGTCCTCGAGCGCGTCGTAGTCTTCCTGGGTTGCGCGCTCGCAAGCTGCTCGTACGATGATCGCCTCGATCAGGATTCTGGCCTCGGTCAGATCGGACCAGGAAACATTGCCCAGACGCAGCAGGTCGGCCATCGACTCGGATACCACTTGCTGGTTTCCCCGCGTGATGAAAGCGCCGCCGGCCCTGCCTTTACGCAGTTCGACGATGCCCGCCATCTCCAGCGTGCGCAACCCCTCGCGCAGCGCCGAGCGGCTGACGTTGAGCCGTGCCGCCAGTGTTCTTTCCGGCGGAAGCCGCTCACCCGGGGCCAATTCGCCGCGTGCAAGCTGACCGCGTACCTGCTTGACCACCTCCTCGAACGTGCGCTGAACGCGAGCCGGCCTGAACGGCACGCCCGCCGCCTTGGTTCTATTCATGGACCTGCGTGCCCCCCTCGTTCATATGCGGATCGATCCCGACCTGGTCAGGATGGGGACTGGTTGCGGAGGGTCAGCGAGTCTCCTCCCCGCTGGATATGGACGTGGCGCACCTGCCTGTGCTTGTCGAGTTCCTTGATGAGGGTCAGCAATGGTGTCGTGCTGCTGAAATACCGTTTCGGCGGTCCCGCAGCACGCATCAGCGCGATTTCGTCTTCGCCTTTCATGATATAGCGAAGCAGGAGTTCCTCGTCCGTGACACCGGGTCCACCAAGCGTGTCCCGAACGTCCTTCAACGAAACCTCCCGCCTCTTCCTCGCCCTCAATTCCTTCGCCCTGCCGGTCGCGAGCAGCCTGTCCTTCAGGTTCTGATCCATCCAGGTGTAGCCCGAATCTTCCCCGTACGCACCCAGGGCAAAAAGGATCAATTCGTCGATGACATGCTTGTAGCGTTCCCCGGTGGCCACGTTGATCGCCGACTGCGTGACCACGAACTGTGAATGCGGGGTAATCATGATCGGATAGCCGAAATCCTTGCGCACTTGCACGGATTCTTCGAGCACTTCGTCCAGCCGATGCAAAATGCGCAATTCCGCCAGCTGGTGCCTGAGGTTGGAAATCACGCCGCCCGGAACCTGGTGCACGTATTGTCCGTAGTCGTATTCCAGCGGCGCTCCGATCGGCAGCCTTTCCTTTAGTGCAATCGCCGACAGCCGCTCGGAGGCCGGGCGCAGAATGGACTCGCGGATTCTGGAGCCAAAACCCAGAAGCTTGGCATTCCTGGTCACGCTGAATACCGAGGGTTGCGCCGAGCCATTGGCAAGCGGAGGCACCCCGGTGTGCAGGGTCCGCACGCCCAGCTTGAGCGCTTCCATATAGACCAGGTCCGCCAGCCCGGTCGTACAGTGCGAATGCAGTTCGACCGGGACGCCGCCCGCATGTTTCAGAATGACCGGAAGCAGCGTCCTCACGCGATCCAGGGTCAGCAACCCTCCCTGGTCCTTCAGGTAAATCACGTCCGGCTTGAACGGAAGAATTTCGCGTGTCTTTTGCGCGTAGTACTCGTCGCTGTGGCGCGGCGAGATCGTATAAGAAAGCGCCAGCGCGATTTGCAGGCCCAGTCGCTTGAACAGCGGGATGGTCCAGGAGAAGGTCCCCTTGATTTGGCCATAGGTGTTGCATGTCATCTGGGCGCGGTTGAGCGCGCCGATCTCGGCAACGCGGGAATAGAACAGCTCGATGATCGATTGCGGCGGCGGCGGCTCGAACGGGTGGATGATGGCGCCCGCCATGCAGCTCTTCACGGTATTGGGCATCTTTCTGGCCAGCATCCTGGCCATTTCCCACGGGTCTTCCTTGAGATCTCGGACGAATTTCTTGAAATACACGCCTATCACCGGAACCTCGATCACGTCGAATCCGGCCCGGTCCATGTCCTCGGCAACGGCCTCCATTATTCCCGTGTGGATACCCGACGCCCACAGGCTCTGCGAACCATCGCGAAATGTCGTGTCTACGATACCTATGTCCATGATGCTTGCGCTCCCGCGGCGCGCCGATGCCGGTGCCTGCGTTCCCGCCACCGAAAGGCTCATGCCCCCAAAGGCGGAACCGATAAGTTGCCTAGCCTTGGCGCCTCTGATCTCTCGATCTCGGAGTCTTCGCCGATAACATCAAATTGGCGCGCTGGCGCCTAAAGCGCGTCAGCCGTCGCCAGCACCGATGTCGATTGGCACGACGCCGAATTGCCGCCGTTGCCGTTGACCACCGCGGTCTTCGCGCCCTTCACCTGCCGCTCTCCGCACTCACCCCGCAGCTGCCTCACCGCCTCGATGGTAATGAACGCGCCGTACATGTTCGGGTGCACGCACGAGAGTCCGCCGCCGTTGGTGTTGACCGGGAATTTCCCGCCTGGGGCGATCGCGCCGTTCTCGACGAACGCGCCTCCCTCCCCCTTGCCGCAGAATCCGAGATCCTCGAGCGCGAGGATGGTGTTGATGGAAAACGCGTCGTAGGTCTGCAACATGTGCATGTCCTTCGGTCCAAGTCCCGCTGCCGCGAACGCGCGCTCACCCGAATCCTTGGACGGCGTCACGGTCAGGTCGCGCATGCTCGACACCGAGCGATGCCACACCGCTGTGGCGTTGGAAAGGATGTAGACCGGCGTCTTCCTGAGTTCCTTGGCGCGATCCGCGCGTGTCATCACGTAGGCCGCAGCGCCGTCCGTCACCAGACAACAGTCGTAAGCCGTCAGCGGGTCGCTGATCATCCTCGCTTTGAGCACTGTGTCGATATCCAGCGGGTCCCTCGCGAACGCCTCCGGATTGAGTTGCGCCCATTTGCGCGCCGCAACCGCCACTTCGGCCAGATGACGCCGCGTGGTGCCGTATTGGTGCATATGGCGCGCCGCAATCAACGCATAGGACGACGGCGGGTTGAACGGCTTGTACGGGGTCTGGAAAGGGTCCGGGTCGAGCAGGATGCGCGCGGCACTGCGCTCCTTGCGGCCGAAGGTCGCGGTACGCTGAGTGCTGCCGTAGCACACCAGAACCGCATCGCAGAGCCCGGCGTTCAAGGCCAGCATCGCCGGCAACTGATGGGCCACGAAAGCGGCGCCGCCGACATTGGTCCCGTCGACGAACTTTGGCCGCACACCGAGGCCCTCGACCACGTTGAGCGGCCACATCGCGGAGTTGAGGTTGGCGGTGCACAGGCCATCCATATCCTTCATCGCAAGGCCGGCGTCCTCGACCGCGGCCTTCGCCGCCTGGGTGAGAATCTCCAGGTCGCTCATGCCGTGTGCCTCTCCGCAACCGGCAGTGCCAACCCCCACGATTGCAATCTTGCCGCGCAGATCCTTGAGACTCATTTCGCGTCCTCCGCGGTAAATACCACCATGCCCACGCCCTTGTCGTCGACGACCTTGGCGCGCACTCGCATGCCGATCTTCACATCGGTCGGCGGCACGCCATCGACGCGGCTCATCATGCGCACACCTTCGTCGAGTTCGACCAGCGACACGTCGTAGTCGCCGCCGAGGTCCGGTTTGCGCCTCACCGTGGTGGTCGAATAGACGACGCCGGTTCCCTTGGGTTCCACCCACGCGAGCGCCGCACTGCCGCAATGCGGGCAAACGACGCGCGGAAAGAAGACGTGATGGTTGCAGTCGCTGCAGCGCTGGATCAGAAACCGCCCCTCGTTCAATTGGGCCTGGTAGCGCGCTTCGGCGCCCCCCTTATCGTTGCCTTGCATGGATCATCCTTCCTTGATAAGCGCCTTCGGCGCAGGGCTGGAATCGGGCTCGACGCCCGGATCGTTGCATCCGTGCGACATCAGAGCACACGGTGAATTTCTTGACAATAGCTTCTCCTCACGCAAACGCGAATCAACGCGCATCGACTTTGGACAGGAGAGAACCGCAGGCGAGTCGAAGGACGGTATCCCGTGCTGGTTCAGCGCCGGATACCGACCAGTCGGAATCATTTGCCGGGACACGACGATCTCGAGCACGGTGCATCGACTCGAGCCGACGCGCAAATTCCCCGTCGCCGGCCCCGCGGCCTATTTCGACTCACCCCCGGTTCTAAGCTGGGCCGCCATTTGCTCGATCAGTCGTTCAACCAGATTGGTGTTGACGCTGCCAGCCGCAAAATCCGGATGACCCATCACGAACTGCAGGAAGGGCAGAGTCGTGCCTACGCCGCCGATAGAAAACTGATGCAGCCCCCGCCGCATCCGTTCGAGCGCTTCGGCTCTGTCCTTACCGTAGATGATAAGTTTCGCCAGCATGGAATCGTAGTACATGGGCACCGCGTAACCGACATAGCAGTGCGTGTCCAGCCGGATGTTCGGACCCTCCGGCGGGCGCCACTGGACGATCCGACCCGGGTTCGGCCTGAAACCCTCGGCCGGCAATTCCGCATTGACGCGGCATTCGATCGCGTGGCCGCGGAACATCACGTCGGACTGGGCGAATCGCAGCGATTCTCCGCGGGCGACGCGGAACTGCTCCTGCACCAGATCGATCCCGGTGATCATTTCGCTCACCGGATGCTCGACCTGGATACGGGTATTCATTTCGAGAAAATAGAATTTCTCGGCGTCCTGATCGACGATGAACTCGACCGTGCCGGCGTTCTCGTAGCGCATGCTTCGGGCCAGCGTCACGCCGGCCTGCCGGATTTCCTGCCGCAGCGCCTCGGTAATCGCCGGCGCCGGCGACTCTTCCACGAGCTTCTGATGCCGGCGCTGCAGCGAGCAGTCCCGCTCGCCGAGATGGATGACGTTGCCGAAGCGGTCCCCCAGTACCTGAACCTCGATATGACGTGCGTTCGGAATATAGCGCTCCAGATAAAGAGAGTCGTCACCGAAGGCCGCTCGGGCCTCGGCCGAGGCCGATCCGAACATCTGCTCCATGTCGCGTTCATCGTTGACTATTTTCATTCCGCGGCCACCGCCGCCCGCCGCGGCCTTCATCATTACCGGGAATCCGATGCGCTCGGCGACTCTTGCCGCCTCCGCGTGGGTATGAACCTTCTCCGATCCGGTGAGGATGGGCAGGGCGAATTGGCGCGCGAGCGACCGGGCCTGCAGCTTGTTGCCCATCTCCCGGATCTGCTCGGGTTTCGGTCCCACAAACGTAATACCCTGTTCAGCACATGCCTGCGCCAATTCCGGCGACTCTGCCAGGAAACCGTAGCCGGGGTGGATGGCGTCCGCCCCGGTACCCATAGCGGCGGCGACGATGGCTTTGATGTTCAGGTAACTGTCGGTCGGGCTCGGAGGACCGATGCATATGCCGCGGTCCGCAATGCGTGCAGGCAAGCTTTCGCGATCGGCTTCCGAAAACGCAAGGACGGTCTCGATTCCAAGCGCCTGACAGGCGCGAATGACGCGAACAGCGATTTCGCCCCGATTGGCGATCAGAACCCGGGAGACCGTCAACTGCGTGGCCCCTTGCGCGAGCCTTTCGATCCGCCTGCAGCCGGCCGAACCCGGAAAAGCACGTGTCCATACTCGATAAACTCAGCGTCCTGCACGCAAATTTCGGTCACGACGCCGCCGACCCCCGCGCGCACGGCGGTAAATACTTTCATCACCTCGATCAGCCCGACCGTGGAATCGGGATTCACCTCGGCGCCCACCGACACGAAGGGCGCCGCTCCGGGCTCGGGTTTGGCATAGAACCGCCCCATCAGCGGAGCTACGATCGTTACTGTCCCGTCCTGCGAGGAATCCTTTCCCGTTTCGGCCCGCGCCGGAGCAGGCGGCGCGACCGCAGCGGGTGCCGCAGCGCCGGCAGCATCCGGAGCTTTCGCGGGTGGTGCAGCAACGCCGGGCGATGCGGCTGGCGCGGGCGCGACCGGCGCGGCACCCATGCCCGGAACCTGCGTACCCTTGCCGATCGTCACCTTCAGATCGCCCACATCGACCTGCAGATAATCGAACGTGGATCGATCCAGCGTCTCGACAAGCAGCGCAATCTGCCTGACGTCCTCGTCGCTCAGCGAATCAAATGTGTTGCTCACGGTAATTTCCTCTCATTGATGACATAACAGTTGCATTCACGCCGATGATCGATTCTGGATCACCAGGGAATCGCGGCCCCGCTGCACCTGCACAAAGCGCACCCGCTCGTGCTTGCCGAGTTCCCGCACCAGGGTGAGCAGCGGCGCAGTGGCGTTCAGATATTGCCGGGGCGGGCCGGCCGCGTGCATCGCCGCGATCTCTTCCTCGCCCTTCATGATGTAGCGCAGCAGAAACTCCTCGTCCGAGACACCGGTTCCGCCCAATTGCCTTCTGATCTCCTCCAGCGTGATATCCCGCTTTCGTCCGGCCGCCAGTTCTTTCGCTCTGGGGAGGTTTAGCAGTTTGTCCTTGAGATTCGGGTCCATCCATGGATAGCCTGAATCCTCCCCGTAGACGCCTTGCGCAAACAGGATTATCTCGTCGATGACGTGCTTGTACCTCTCGCCCATGGCGACGTTCAGGGCCGACTGGGTGACGACGAACTGCGAGTGCGGCGTGATCATGATCGGATAGCCAAGATCCTTTCGGACCTGCACTGTTTCTTCCAGCACTTCGTCGAGCCGGTGCAGTATGCGCATTTCGCCGAGCTGGTGCTTCAGGTTCGAAATCACGCCTCCCGGAACCTGGTGGACGTACTGGGCACCGTCGTATTCCAGAGGCGCGCCGATCGGCAGATTTTCCTTCTTCGCGATCGCGGTGAGGCGCTCCGAGGCCGTGCGCAGCACGCTCTCGTCGACGCTGGTTGGAAATCCCATGAGCCTCGCGTTCGCGGCGACGTTGAACACCGATGGCTGCGAGGCGCCGTTCGCGAGCGGCGGCACCGCGGTGTGCACCGTGCGCACCCCCAGTTGCAGCGCCTCGAGATACACCAGCGGCGCCAGCCCCGTCGTGCAGTGCGAGTGCAGTTCCACCGGGACGTCGCTTGCGTTGCGCAACATCCCCGGCATCAGCGTCCGCAGCCGATCGACGGTGAGCAGTCCGCCCTGGTCCTTCAGATAGATCGTGTCGGGCCTGAAGGCAACGAGTTCGCGAGTCTTCCGAGCGTAATACTCGTCGGTATGGCGCGGAGAGATGGTGTACGAAAGCGCGAGGGATACCTGTACCCCCAGTCGCCGGAACATCGGTACGATCCAAGGAAAAGCTCTCTCGAGCTGACCCGTCGTGTTGGCAACGAGCTGGATGCGGTTCAGTGCGCCGGTATCGACCAGACGCTCGAAGAACAGTTCGACGATCGATCGAGGAGGAGGCGCCTCGAATGGGTGGAAAAAGGCGCCGCCGATGCAGATCCTGGTGGTGTCGGGCATCTTGCGCGCAACCATGCGCGACATTTCCCACGGGTCTTCTTTCAGATCGCGAACGAATTTCTTCACGAAGATGCCCGTGACCGGAACTTCGATCGCTTCGAATCCGGCCCGGTTCATGTACTCCGCGACCGCCTCGATCATCCCGACCCGCAGACCCAGAGCCCAAAGGCTCTGCGATCCGTCGCGAAACGTCGTGTCGATGAATCGGACTTCCATAACGGCTTCACCCACAAAAGAATCTGCGCCGACGGTCATGCGCTGCGCCGTCAATCAGCTCGCTGCACTCGACATTTCATTGCGGCTGATCGCCCCGGTTTTTGACCGCGGCTACTATGACCGAAATCACAGACCTGTTCAACCGCGGTCGCCACACGATTTGATCCCAAGAACCTGGTTCTAAAGGCGGTTGCCCCTAGAGCGTAGTCAGGATTTCTTGCACCCTGGGCCACGGGTCGGGTTGGAAGTTTCGGTACACATCGAAGTCCTCCTGCGTGACGACCTTGTTGATTGCCTGGTCGAATGAGGGCCGCTGCTGCATGCGTTCGAACCAGGCCGCGACGCCGGGTCGATGGTCCCAGATGCGGGCGAGCCTGAGCTGCTGCAGCCGCCAGATATAGGGCGTGGCCGCGATGTCCGCGATCGAGTACGCATTGCCCGCAACATAGGGCCCGCCTTTCATCGCGTCCTCGATGACTTTGAGCAGCTTGACGTGGTGCTTGAGCGCGTCGACCACCAGCGGCGCATCCAGTCCTTTCTCCGCGACCTGGCGCTTGATTTCGGCGCGGGCCGGGCTGGGCGTCTTCGCAAGCTGATCCTCCAGCGCTTCCTTTCCCATTTTCTGCATCCGAGCGCGGTTGGCGGTCGCGAACGTGAGCGTGGTGCACGCGTTGTGCACGTACTCGTCGATCAGCTTGTTCATCATGTAGACCTTGGAACGCTCATGCGCCGAAACCGGCATCAGCGGCGGATTCGGAAACGCGTCGTTCAGGTAATAGGGGATCACGGCGGATTCGATAATCACCTTGTCGTCGTGCACCAGCGTGGGCACCACCGCGTTGGGGTTCAGCTTCAGGTATTCGGGATCGAACTGGTCTCCGCGCAGCGTCATCAGCTTGCCGTTCCATTCCAGGCCCTTCTCCGCGAGCATGATGCGCGCCTTGATCGCGCAGACGGAAGTTCTTCCGTGATAAAGCGTCAGCATGATCGTCTCCAAATAGGCAAGAGGCAGACGCAGGACCCGGCCTGCCGATTACGGATATCTCGTCGCTAGAGTAGCTTGTTATCTGTAGACACGCCATCGCCCGCGTACACACTCGTAAATACGCTTGCCCCTGCATGCTCCTTAGTTGCTCGCCACTGCCTCGAAGCGCGTAGCAGGAATGCCCAGTGCAGCGCGTCGACAGCGTTCGGCCAGCCCTGCTCGGCGCCTTTGAGCGCGCGCTCGACGTCTTCTCTGAGCGCCCTCGCGTCCAGCGCCCCTCGCGCCAGCGTCGCGGCGCGAACAAGCAGTCGTTCCCAGTTCATGGGGCCGCGCGGGTTGAGTTTATCCATCCGATCTTCAGCTGACCGGCGCCGGAAGCGGTAACGCTTTAACCAGGTTGTCACTAAACAGCCGGCGCTTGGATCCGGCTCGAACGCCGCTGAGTCCCTGGAACTCGCCGCTGCCCCTTTAGAGCGAGCCTACATCGAGCACGACATCATCCGGTGGCCGTGTGCCGCGTTCATGGACATCGACCGACAGCAGCGTCCCGGAAGCCGGGCAGTAATACGCCGTCGCGGACAATTTCTCGTGCAATGTAATGCGATACTCGCTCGGCAGGCTGTCGAACGTCGCAGCGACCGCGCCGGCGCGCCAGCGGGTGCTGCCGGTGCACAGGATATACCCGGCCTTGGTCGCGACATGCGTGCCGTTGCCGTCGCGCACGATCAGCAGCGACTCGCTGATCGAACCAATCGTTTCGCCCTGCGTGAATTTCTTCCTGTCGCTGACAGGCTCGCCGATGCGCTTCGCCCGCAGCGCTTTTCGCTGCGCCGCTGTCGCCGTCGCGTCGGCGCGTCCAGATTCCGTCATGACGCCGTAGATGTCCCTGGCCACCTTATCGGATATCCTGCCGGCGGCCAGATCTTGCACGACGGCGTCGGGCTCGCGCTCCAGCGGGTCGCCCCAGCCGCCACCGCCTTGCCAGGTCACCGCGAAGACGTCGCAGTTGGTCATCTCCATCAATCCGGGCTTGGGCCCGAACGACTCCCACTTGCCCTGCGGCACCGGCCGGCCATCCTTGACGGCGCCGCGGCCGAACGACTGTCGCACCGTCGAGCCGGGCCAGCCGCCGCCGAGCCCCATGGTGTTCGGCACTTCGGCACCATGGGTCATCACCAGCGCTTCGGCGCGGGTGATGCCGCCGAGCGTCAATGCGATCTCCGCGCTCAGTCCGCCCCTGAACTTTCCCGCTCCGGCCGTGTCCGGTGCGAGCCTGCGGTGCAGGTAGAACAGCGGCGAAACCTGCTCGTTGCGCTCGACGTCGGCGATCGCGGACACCGGCGAAGTGATCGGCCCCCCGGCGTCGATCCCGTCCTTGGTGGCCCATGCTCCTGAGCCCGCCGCCAGAGGATCCATCAAGTGCAGCCCGAAGGGCTCGCCGAACTGGTTTATGCCGCCCAGGTTGAAGGTTGCCATGCAGCCGTCGCTGATGGTCTGGGTCCGATGACGGTACTTGGACGAAGCCGCGAGCAGCTTGTTCAGCACCAGCATGGTCGCGTTCGCCACCACCCATATCGCCTCCACGGTCGCCGAGCCCACCGGTGCCGGAAACTGGGCGGTGCAGATCAGTCCGTCGGGCGCAATGACCTCCGCGGTGTTCAATATGCCCTGGTTCCACTGTATGTCCCATCCGAGCGTCGTCAGCACGCTGCCGCACGCGCCGCCCATCAGGCCCGCGCGGGTCGCATTGACGAATCCGGGCGCCTGTGTGCTCGAACCGCTGTAATCGAGCGTCATCCGGTCACCGCGCTTGGTGAGTTTGACGTCAATCTTGTACAGCACGTTGCTATGCCCATCGTGCTCGAGAAAGTCGCAGGCACCGAACTCGCCGTCCGGCAGTTCGGTGAGCCGGGCGCGGGTGCGCGCCTCCGAGGACTCGATCATGCGCCGCATCGCCTGCGCGATCGTGTCGGCACCGTACCGTGAAACGAGAGCGCTCACGCGATCGCGCGCGACGTTGATCGTGGCGATGAAAGCGCGGATATCCAATCCCAGCGCATCGGGCAGGCGCGAAGCGGTGGTGATCATCTCCAGCACGTCTTCGCGCAGTTCGCCGCGATCGATGAGCTTGACGCAGGGAATGCGGATGCCTTCCTGATAGACGTTCTTCGCCCGCGGACACCAGCTTGCAAAATCCATGCCGCCGACGTCGGTCTGGTGCGCCTGTACGCCGGCCCACGCGATGATCTGCTCGCCCGCGTAAATCGGCCCCATCATCTGCACGTCGTTCTGGTGCAGCGCGCCGATGTAGGGATCGTTGCCGATGAACATGTCGCCGTCACGTACCTTCAAACTTGGCTTTCCATTGATGTGACGAATGACGGTGCCCGAAACCGGGGCCTGAAAGGAGACCTGGAATCCCATCGACACCACCGACCCGTCGGGCAGGAACAGGCCGGTGAAAAAATCCGACGCCTCGGTCACGGTCGGCGAGCCCGACACGCTCTGCAGGGCGATGCGCATCTCCTCGGCGATCGCGACCAGGCGGTTGCGGATCACCTCGAAACTCACCGCGCTGATCGTCGAGTCGCCGGTCATGGCGCACCCCCGACATGAAGATTGCCGAACCCGTCGGCGGTCGCGCGCGCACCGGGCGGCACGACGACGCTTTGTCCGGGAAACTCGATGATCGCCGGCCCGTCGACGCTTGCTCCCTCGGCGGGGAAGGTCGTCAGGTAGATCGCCGTGTCCACCGGCGTCTTCGGATCGCGAAACACTGCCTTGCGCGTCTTTGAATAGACGAGCGGTTCGCCCTTGGTGGCCTGCGCCGGCGGCGGCAGCGCACCGGTTCCCACCGCGCGCACCGAAAGAACCTCATATCCGGCCTTCGAGAACGCGGCACCGCGCCCGAACAGGGTCTCGTAGTCGGCCTCGAACTGCGCAACCACCTTGTTGAACACGTCGATGTCAAACACGTTGCCCTCGAGCGGGATGTCCAGGTGGTGTGTCTGCCCGCGAAATCGAATCGAGACCAGTCGCTCGATGCGCATATTGCCCGCGGCAGCTGCCAGTTCGAGATTCGTTTCCACCTCGGCGACCGTAGCTGCGATTGCGGCCGAAATCTTTCTCAGTTGCTCGTCACTGGGCACGGCGCCGGGCCGCACCCGCGCGTAGGCGGGCAGCTCGGTCGTAAAACCCAGGTCCGAGTTGCCGGTGCCGAACGCCGACACGGCTGTCGCGGCAGCCGGCACGATGAACCCATCCAGACCGAGCTCCGCACTGAGCACCCACGCATGCGATGGGCCGGCGCCGCCGTTGGCGAACAGCGAAAAATCGCGCGGATCGTAGCCGCGCTCGATGGTCATGCGGCGAAGCAGATCTGCCATTCGGCTGTCCAGCACCTCGCGGATTCCCCACGCGGCCTCGACGACGCTCAGTCCAAGCGGCTTCGCCACATGGTCGGCAACGGCGCGCCGCGCGGCTTCCATATCCAGTTTCATCCGGCCGCCGAGAAAATTGTCCGGATCGAGAACCCCGAGCACCAGATCCGCGTCGGTGGCGGTGGGCAGGACGCCTCCCCTGCGGTAACACACAGGCCCGGGATTCGCGCCGGCGCTCTTGGGCCCGACGCGAAGTTCGCCGAATTGCACCGACGCGATGCTGCCCCCGCCGGCACCGATGGAATCGACGTCGATCGAATGCACGCGGATGTCCGCACCGGCAATGGCGATTTCCGAGCGCATGATCGGTTTGCCTCGTACGATCACGCCAACGTCGAAGCTGGTGCCGCCGATATCGGTGGTCAGAATGTTATCGATCCCTATCTGCGCACCGATCGCGAGCGAACCCACGACGCCGCCGGCCGGTCCCGAGAACAGCGCGAATGCCGGTCGGTCGGTCAGAACGGCTGTCGGCAGGACTCCGCCTGCGCAGGTCATCATCAGCACCGGAGGACGCATGCCGGCAGCGCGCAGCGTCGCTTCCAACTGCGCCAGATAGCGTCCGGCAAGCGGTCCGAGGGCCGCATTGGCAGCGGTCGTCGACATGCGCGCATATTCGCCCACCGCAGGGGAAATCTCGTGCGACACGCTGATGAATGCGTCCGGCAGTTCTTCTCTCGCCAGTTCGCGCAGGCGCTTTTCGTGCACGGGGTTGTGCGTGGCCCAGAGGGTGCAGATCGCAAGCGCTTCGATCCCTTCGCGCGCAAGCTTTCGCAGTTCCCCGCGCGCCTGCTGCTCGTCGAGCGGCGTAATCACCGCGCCGCTCACGTCGATGCGCTCATCGATCTCGATGACCAGGCTGCGGTGCACCAGCGGCGAAAACTGGTTGCGCAGGTAAGCGTCGGTATATTCGGTCTCGTTCAGCCCCGACGTTTGCCGGCGCAGACGGCCGATTTCGAGCGTATCGCCGAACCCGCGCGTTGTGAGAACCGCGGTCCTCGCGGCGTTGCCCGTGAGCAAGGCGTTGAGGCCGACTGTCGTGCCGTGGCCAAAACGCTCGATCTGCTCGCAAAAGCGCTCGAAGCTCAGCCCATAGGACCCAGCGGCGATCTGCAGCCCTTCGATGACCCCGCCGAGAACGTCCTGCGTCGTCGGCGTCTTGACGACCCGCGTCTCGCCGTCGCTGCCGCACGCCCAGATGTCGGTAAACGTCCCGCCTACGTCAGTTCCTATGAAGAATCCCAAGATTCAGCCTCGTCTGTTTGCCGTTGCGCAAGGATTGCCGGATCCGGTGAAAGATCTCGCCGCCCGCAAATCCGGCGCTGCCCGCAGGGGGGCTCAGGCCGCCTTGCGCGAAGGCGCCTTGACGGGCTTCAGTCCTATCATCTCCCGGGCTTCCGCCGCGGTCGCCGGCTCGGCGCCGAGTTCGCGCACGATGCGCACGGCGCGCGCAACCAGCTCCTCGTTCTTCGCCAGCCTGCCGTGGCTGTAGTAGTTGTTGTCCTCGAGGCCGACGCGCAGGTGTCCGCCCAGCAGGATCGCGTGGGTCGTCGCCGGAAGTTGCGCCGGGCCGATGCCGCTCACGTTGAAAATCGAATTCTCGGGCAGATGATCGACCATCATCTGCAGGATCTTCGGTGTATAGGGATAACCGCCCTGAAAGCCCATCGCGCCGAGAACCATATTGACGTAATACGGCGGCTTGTCGAAACCGGCCTCGATGAGGCGGGTCGTGTCCTGGAGAATATGCGCGAGGCTGAAGACCTCCCACTCCGGTTTGACGCCCTTCTGCTGGAACAACCTGGCCATCTGGTCGCAGCGTTCGGACTCGGTGACCATCAGCAGGTTGCGGCCATGGAACTGCGCCATGATGGTATGGCAATCGAAGGTCACCATCTCGCAATGCGGAGCTTCGCACCCCTTGAGGCGCTCCTCGAACTGGATTTCTTCGAGTCCCGGTCGCAGCGTCTTGATCATGTCTCCGCTGACGCCGCCGCCGGTGCTGTTGTTGATGACAATGTCGCAGCGCTCCCGGATCAGATTGTTGATCCTGCCGTAAATCTCCGGATTGCACGTGGCCTGGTCATCCGGCCTGCGCGCGTGTACCGCGACGATGCTCGCGCCCTCGTCATAGGAGCGAGACACCGATTCGGCGATTTCGTCGGGTTGCGTGGGCAGGTTCGGATTCTGCTTCTTGCTGGCCATCCCGCCAGTGGGCGCGACAGTGACGATGACTTTGGGAGTGATCATGGAATTGGACCCCTATCAAAAATACTGGCTCTGCCACCCTGAAACCTGGTGCGAGCAAGGATGGCGCCGGCCGGAAAGCGCGCGACCGGGGCATCGAGACGGTACGCCCGGCGCCTCACACCTGTCAAATGTCCGCGGTATAGAATTCGGTGCTAGCCTGACGCTGTCGAGCGTGCGGCCAAATCACCAGGAAATTATGAAACGCTCGCCAGGTCCCGCGTTCTTCTCCGTTCCTGCCGAAGCCGGCGCGAGCGGCTCGGAGCGGTCTGCGGTAATCGATGGACTCAAGGCGGAATCCTCGTGGGTCTCACCGAAATATCTCTACGGACCTCTGGGTTCGCGCCTGTTCGAGGCCGTCACCGAACTCCCCGAATATTACCCGACGCGCACGGAACGCTCGCTGCTTGGATCGTGCCGCGACCATATCGCAAACGCGGTGGGCCCCGAACCGACACTGATCGACTTGGGCGCCGGAAACTGCGAAAAAGCGAGCAGCCTGTTTGCATCGCTCAAGCCGCGCCAGTACGTGGCGGTCGACATATCGGTCGAGTTCCTGCGGCATTCGATGCTCCATCTGCAGCGGGAGTTTCCGCAGATCAAAATGCTGGGTGTCGGAATGGATTTCTCGACGAGCATGCGACTGCCCGATGAAGTCCGCCGCGAGAACCGCATGTTCTTCTACCCTGGGTCTTCGATCGGCAACTTCACGCCGGAGAACGCGCTGGCCTTTCTGTCTCGGATCCGCGCGCACTGCGCGGATGGGAGCTTGCTGATCGGTATCGATCTGGTCAAACCCGCATCCATACTGCAATCGGCCTACGATGACGCGCTGGGAGTTACCGCAGCCTTCAACCTTAATCTGCTCAACAACCTCAACGCGCTGATCGGCAGCGATTTCGTGGTCGGTGACTGGCAGCACCGCGCGGTATTCAACGCGTCGCTGTCGCGCATCGAAATGCACCTCGAGGCGCGGCGCGACCTCACGGTCAGCTGGCCCGGTGGCGCGCGTCGTTTCGCTCGGGGTGAACGGATTCATACCGAGAACAGCTATAAGTACGCGCTCGAGGATTTCAAGGCGCTGGTGCGGCGCGCGGGATTCCGCGAGCTGCGCGCGTGGACCGACGAGCGCGACTGGTTCGCGCTGTGCCACGCCATCGCTTGATCGATTCCGGCTCGCGTGTTTGACCGTTTCGCTGCGACAGGTGCAGCGCGTTTGATCAGGGTCAAGTCTCCGGCCCAACCCTCGTTGAAGATTGCAGTACATGCGCCCCGAAGCACGGCCGCTCGAATGGAAAGCTAGAGAGAAATCATGAGTGATCCCGCCACCCTGTGGCATGCCGAGCATGCCAATCTTGCCCGACTCCTGGACATTCTCGAAAAAGAGATGGCGGCGTTCAATGCGGGTGAGCAGCCGAACTACGACCTTTTGCTCGACGTCGTCCATTACCTGCAGCATTACCCTGACCAGGTACACCATCCCAAGGAAGACGTTGCGTTTGCCAGGTTGGTCAAACGAGATCCGCGGATGAAACCGCAGATTGACCGACTCACGCAGGAGCATCGCGTCATTGGCATAGCCGGTGGGGTTCTGCTGAAGCACCTCGAGGAAGTGCTCGCCGGCACCGTGGAACCGCGTTCGGTCGTGGAAGCAGCGGCGGCCACCTATCTTGCCTATTATCGAGGGCATCTTGCCGCCGAGGACAGGGAGGTCGTCCCGCGCGCAGCCGAACTCCTGACAGCCGCGGACTGGGCAGCCGTGGCGAAGGCAGTCCCGGCCCGACCCGATCCCCTGCTCGGGGAACACGTCGAATCGCATTACCGGAAATTGCGCCGGCACATCGAGCTTGAATCGCAGAGCGACTGAGCGCGGATCTGCCTCCCGCGCGCAGAACATCGAAACAGGATACCGCAACGACTTCCGTCAAGGCGTTGCCGGCGCGCGCGCAAGCGAGTGCCATGTCGTCGTGCCCCGAGGGGGCATGCTTGCATCCGGGACCCGCGGCTCAGATCAAATTGAAATAGTTCGTGGAGCGCAGGTACGGAAGCCACTCGCCGAGCACCGATTCCGGCCACGGTATGTTCAGTGCCAGGTGAAACAGCACGTAACAGAACAGCCAGGTCCCTACGGAAACCAGCGCCGCGATGCGCCAGCGCTCCTTTCCCTCCACGCGCATGAAGCCGATGAGAAACACCAACAGCGCAGGCAGAAGACCGATGAGCAGCCCGGCCCCGAGAATGAACACGCACCACAGGTAGTAAATGGCGAACCGGCCCAGTATCGTCCACGTGCTCAGGCCGTGGTAATCGGTCTGAATGTCCAGGTAAGCGATCTTATCGGTCTTCTCCGAAGCACTGAAGCCGAAACACCGGCCGGCCGCGACGATGAAGCCGAAGGCCAGGCCCGCCCAGCCGATCACCTGGGGCATAAGCCTTGCGCCCGAATCCCAGCGGGAGGAAACGACAAGCGAAGCACCGAAGACAAGTGTCATGAGCGCGGCGAAAACGACATCCGGCCAGGTGCTTCCTATAACCAACCGCAGCTGCCGGCGAGCGCGCGTGACCGGGGGCTTGTGGCGCGCCAGCCACTTTCCGATCAGTGGCCTTGCCAGGCCCAACAGCGTGACAGCCAGCATCACGAGAACCAGCGGGCGGGTCACCCACGCCGCGCCGTGGACACCAACGGATATCGACATGTAGCGCTCCATCAGACCGCCGAGCACGAAACCCAGAATGAGCGGCGGCCTGGCCCAGCCCAGCCGCTTCATGATCCAGCCGAGCAGGCCGATGAGCAACAGCGCGACGAGGTCTCCCCACTGCCGCGAGGACGCGAACGCGCCTACGAACGTGACCGCGAGTACCACCGGCGCCAGGATGCCTATTCGCACCAGCGCGATCTTCGCCAATTGATTCGCGAACAGAAAGCAGATGCCGGCACCCAGAATGTTGGCAATGGCGACACTCCAGGCAAGCGTGTAGGTGATATCCAAGTGGCTGGTCAGCATGTCCGGCCCGGGCACCAGACCCTGGATGAGAAATGCGCCCAGCAGCAACGCCATCGAGGCGGAACCCGGGACGCCGAACGCCAGGGTCGGGATCAGCGCACCGCCTTCCTTGGCGTTGTTGGAGCTTTCGGAGGCGATGACGCCTCGCACGTCGCCCTTGCCGAAGGTCTCACCGGCGCCCTTTTCGGTCCGGGCAGCGTGCGCATACGCGATCCAGTCGATGACTGCGGCGCCAATTCCGGGCACCGCACCCAGGAACGCGCCGATCGCCGAACAGCGCAGCAGCAGAAACGGCCGCGTGAGGACGTCGCGTACCCCTTGCATCTGGCTCCACTTGGATCCCAACTTTTGCGCTGTCGCGTTGATCTTGGTCCTGCTGATGACCATGTCGGCGATTTCCGGAATCGCGAACAGCCCCAGGGCGAGCGGTACCACGGGTATGCCGTCATCGAGATAAATCGTGCCGAATGTCCATCGCGATGTGGCCGTCTGCGGGTCCTCACCGACGCTGGCCAGCAAGATCCCTGCACAGGCCGCTGCAAAGCCCTTCACCGGCGCGCCGCCGCCCAGCACGACGACCAGCGACAGGCCAAACAGGCAGAAAGCCAGGAGTTCCGGCGACGCGATGCGCAGCATGACCGGTTGAAGAACCGGAATGCTGACGCCCAGCAACAAGGCGCCAAACAAGCCGCCCAGCACCGACGCGGTAAAGGCCGCGCCGAACGCCCGTCCCGCTTCGCCTTTGCGCGCCATCGGGTATCCGTCGAGGATGGTCGCGGCCGACCCCACCGTCCCGGGAACGCCGAACAACACCGCCGGGATCGTATCCGAAGTGCATACGACCGCACTCAATCCCATCAGGAACGCCATGGCCGTGTAGGCGTCCATGTCGAACGTGAAAGGCAGCAGCAGCGACAGACCCACCAAGCCGCCGAGGCCCGGTATGACGCCTATGATCAGTCCTATCACCACGCCCAACGCGAGGAACGACATGCGGGCCGGATCCAGAACGATCATCGCAGCCTTCAGCGCCATTTCCAGCGTTGCGCTATCCATCGCGTCTACTCGCTAATTCACTCGGGAACATGCCGCCGGCGCCGGTCGCGCGTCGGTCCGAGAGCCCGCGCTCGTTTCGAACGGCGGTGCGATAGCCGCCGCGCGGGGCGGGCGAGCGCAACGTCCGCCCCGACGAGCGGCCTTTGACCCTGCCGCAACGGCTACTTCTTCGTGACGGCCAGAGCCTGCCTTGCCAACGCGATGGCTTTCGGCGGCGTAGCGAGGAACCCGGCGATCATCTTTTCGACTTCCGCGCCGCTGTTCCAGTCCGTTTCCAGACGCGCCTTCTTCGCATCCGCCAGGTAGTCTGGATCCTTCATCGTGTCGATGAACGCCTGGCGCAGCGCCTTGGCCCGATCCGCCGGAATGCCCGGCGACGCGACGACCGGACGGCCGAGCACATCCCGGCCGAAAATCGCCTTCATCGCCTTCAGCGCGTTATCGTCTTTCGCATAATCGAATATGTACGCCGCGTTCTTGAGAGCGGCCTTCTTCTCGGCACCCAGCTGGATGATGATCTTGAGATCGCCCTTTTCGACGTCTTTGAACCAGCGCGACTTTATCGTGGACTCGGAGATGCCGCACGAGCCGCCGACTTCGCCTTTGCGCATGGCGAGGTTGACGTCTTTGGTTCCCTTGTAGCCGTAAATGACTTTGATGCGGGTACCCGCAAGCGAATTGAACACCCTCGCGTGCTGGCTGGTGATCGCCGCCGGTCCCGTCGAGCCGAATGTAACGGCCTTGCCCTTCACGAGATCGTCAAAACTGCTGACCCCGGAACTCTTCCACACACCGCAGGTCCAGGTTTCCCTGTTCATGTTGCCGATCACTGAAAACTGGTCCGGCCTGTATTTGGCCTTGGATCGCTTGCCCGAGAACAGGGGATCCATAATCGCCGACGCGGCCACTACGCCCAGATTGGTACCGTCTTTCGGGGTCGACGCGAACATGTAATTTGCCGCGACGACGGCACCAGCGCCGGGCATGTTCTTGGGCACGATGCTCGGATTGCCGGGGATGTGCTTGCCCATGTGGCGGGCGAGCACGCGGGCGTAGGTGTCGTACCCGCCGCCCGGACTGTAGCCGATGATCAGCGAAATGCTCTTGCCGCTATAGAAGTCGGCAACCGCATCGGCCTGCGCGCTGCCTATATAGCCCGCGACCGCAATAACGCTGCCGGCAGCCACGCTCCTGATTAACATCGAAAACCTCATTAGGTAGCCTCCTCTGGATTTGTTGCACGATACTCGTCCCGCCCCGCCGATACATTCTATCGGTTGAACGACTTCCACGCCGCCGCGGTGCGGCATGGTTCCACGGTCAAGCCGCACAATACCGGAAAACCGAGCAAGGGCAAATCTTCCACGCGTGCCGTGCGCGAATCTCAAGTTACCGAAATGCCCGCGGCGCCGGTGACCATCAGCCCGATTCTTCTCGCATCCGCGAAGCCATCGCGTTTGAACAGCGCAAGCACGTCTGCCTCTGCCTCCTGCGCGCAGGAAACCAGCAGGCCGCCGCTGGTCTGAGGATCGGTCAGCAGCATCTTCTGCCACTCCTCGAATCCGGCACCGATACGCACGTCGCCGCTGTAAGCACCCCAGTTCCGGCCGGAGGCGCCGGTGACGACCCCCGCCTTCGCCAAACGGACGGCCTCGGGAATGACCGGCACGTCGCCCCACTTGAGTTGCGCGTTCAAACTCGCGCCGCGGCAAAGCTCGAGCAGGTGTCCCACAAGACCGAATCCGGTGACATCGGTAAGAGCGTGCACTCCCGCCATTTCCGCCAGATCGACGCCGGGCGTGTTGAGTTGCGTCGTGCACTCGATCATCTTGCGGTAACCCGATTCGGGCAGTCTTTCCTGTTTGAGCGCTGCGCTGAGTATCCCGACGCCCAGCGGCTTGCCGAGAATAATGCTGTCGCCCGCCCTCGCGCCATTGTTGCGTTTGAACCTGGCCGGATCCACCAGACCGATAACGACCAGTCCATAGATCGGCTCGACGGTGTCGATGGAGTGTCCGCCTGCAATCGGGATCCCCGCCCGAGCGCAGACGGACTCACCACCGTAAGTGATTTGCCGGATAACTTCCTTCGACACTACGTTGACCGGCATGCCCAGCAGCGCGAGCGCGAATATCGGTTTAGCGCCCATCGCATAGATATCTGAAATGGCGTTGGTCGCAGCGATGCGGCCGAATTCGTACGGGTCATCGACGATGGGCATGAAAAAATCCGTGGTCGCAACGACGGCCTGATGCTCGTTGATCCGGAACACCGCGGCGTCCTCGTTATTGTCCGAACCAACCAGTAGATCGGGCGAACTCACGCGTATCGGCGAAGATTTCAGGATTTCTTCAAGTACGCCAGGGGCGATCTTGCAGCCGCACCCGCCACCATGCGCCAGCGACGTAAGGCGGACCGGCGCCCTCCTCTCATTCATCATCCGGCTCCTGCGGTGCTTCGAGCGGGATGAATGCATCTGGTGCGGCGCGGCCGGTCCGCCCTTTTACACGACCGGCAGCGCAGGTCGGCATCGCCGAATTCCGCGCCATGTTCCACGAGTTCCGACATGATCGGTCAGAATGCATATGGTGATTGTAACGCCTGCGTTCCCATCGCACGCGAAACGATATCGGTGCCGGTGTTGCCGGGCACGATTGGAATGTGCTGGTTTCTCACGAGGAGAAGATTTCGATGCGCTACGAACTGTACTACTGGCCCTCGATACAAGGCCGAGGTGAATTCGTCAGGCTTGCGCTGGAGGACGCCGGCGCCGAGTACGTGGACGTCGCCCGCCGACCTGCGCGCGCGCGCCAGGGAGTGCCCGAGGTGATACGCTTGCTGAACGGCGAGTCGGTAGCATGTCCCCCGTTCGCCCCGCCGTTTCTCAGGATCCACGGCGCAAAGGATCTGATCGCGCAAACGGCGAACATCCTGCTGTTCCTCGGACCGCGCCTCGGGCTGGTGCCGAAGAGGGAAGCGAGCCGTCTCTGGGCGCACCAACTCCAACTTACCATCGCCGACTGGGTCGACGACGTCCACGATGCACACCACCCCATCGCGGGCGCGCTTTACTACGAGGAGCAGAAGCGCGAGGCCAAACGACGCGCCGCGCACTTCACGGATCAACGTCTGCCGAAGTATCTCGGCTATTTTGAAAAGATCGCCGTGCGCAATCCGGGCTGGAACGGCGGATTGGTGGGCCGCGCCACGTCCTATGTCGACTTGTCGCTGTTCCAGATGATCGCCGGCCTGCGCTACGCGTTTCCGCGCGCGATGGCGAGGTTGGAGCCCAAGTACCCACGCCTGGTCGCGCTGCATGACAAGGTCTCGGTGCGCCCGCGAATCGCGGCGTATCTGTCGTCGCCGCGGCGCATTGCCTTCAATCGGCACGGCGTCTTCCGGCATTACCCTGAACTGGACTCATAGAAGGCCCGACCCCGTATCAAGCAATGCTTCTAGCGCGGCCGCTTCGCGAGCATGAAGAACACTGATCCGAGCGCGGCGAGTACCGCGAGAAACGTGAACCCCGTGCGGTAGTTCCCCGACCAGTCGGCGAGCGCTGCGGCGACCATCGGCCCGCCGATCTGACCGACAACGATGACGAGTGACGCGAGCCCCAGGATCATGCCGATCGCGCGTCGCCCGAAATAATCGGCACGCATGGCCTGCATGATTGGAACGCGCAGACCCCACGCGACGCCGTGAAGCACCGCGAAGCCGACCAGCATGGCCGCGCCGGTGGCATAGGTAAGCATGAGCAAACCTACCGAGTGCATCATCATGCATGCGGTCGCGATGTAGCGCTTCTCGAACCGGTCACCGATCGCCCAGCCGACCATCACCCCGCCGACCTGCGCGACCGTCGTCAGTGTGATGACCAGCGATGCCTCGGCGAGCGAATAGCCGAGTGTTTCCTTCATGTGCGTGATTGCGTGGACCATCACCGCGTAGACCACCAGCAGCGAGAAGCAATGGCCGAGCGACAGGAGCCAGAAGGCGCGGGTACGCAGGGCGTCGCGTGCAGTGTAATCGCGCTGTGCGGCTGCTTCTTCGCGTCCGCCAGCCGCGGGTGCCGGCGGCAGTCCGTCCACCGTTTCACCGCGGTCCTCCGGCCGGCGCCACTTGAACACGCTAGAAAGCGGCCAGCCCGCGAGTATCGCAATCATGCCCGAGGCCAACGCGGTCGCGCGCCAGCCGAAATTCTGCATCGACCAGGCGACTACCGGAACAAACACGCCGCCTGCCGCAAAGCCGAGCGACAGCATCGACAGCGCGCGGGCGCGGCGCCGCTCGAACCAATGGATAACGGCCACGTTGAGCGGGAAGTAACCGCACAAGCACGTGCCCAGAGCGATAACGACGAATGCCAAGTAGAAACCGGGTAGCGTCTCGATCTGGCTGAGTATGAAAAAACCGGCGCCAAATCCGAGGATGCCTGAGCGTATCATGCCCGCCGGGCCGAATCGGTCCAGGATCCAGCCGAGCACCGGACCCAGCAGCGCGGCCTCCATCGGCTGCAGTGCCGCAGCCGCCGAGAGCGCGGTCTTGCTCCAGCCGAACTCCTCGGCCAGCACCGCAAAATACGCGCCGAAGGCCTGGAACATCAGCCAGGAAATCAGAAACTGTATGGTGCAGCCGGCGGCGACGATGCGCCAGCCCCAGAAGATCTTCACGGCCTCCCGCCTGGTTCGATTAAGCAGGTGCTTTCGAGTGGGCTGCCGCTCAACGCCCCTTGCCACGGGCACAACCCGATATCGCGGCTCGCGACGGAAACAGCGCAAGAGGACATTTCGAAAGCGCGCTACCTTGCGAACAGGCCCTTCAGCCTGTTGCGTATCTGATCCTGAGCCTTGCGACGAATATCCTTCGATTTCTCCTCGACGCGCGCCTTGAGAGCCTCGCTTGCCAGGCCGGCCAGTTCGATCGTCCAGGAAGGATCGTCGAACGAGCCGGTCAGTCGCACGGGCACGGTAATGCCCCTGAGATGATCGAGATCCTTCGCCCCCTGCCCGCCTGCGCTCGCCACGACGCTCGCCTTGGCCAGATAGTCGAGCCGACTCGCCCCGATGTCGATGTCGCCGCTGCCGGAGAGCCGCAGAAACGGCGACTTCGCCGAAAGATCACGGTTGCGCGCCACGCCACCGGCGATCTTAAACGTAGCCGTCAATTCCGAAAAATCGGTCTTGTCAGTCGCCTTCGCTTTTTGCACGGCATCCTGCCGGCGCGAGAACTTGGCCTTCAGGTCCCGGAATGACTGTGCCAGATTGATGCCTTTGACGGCGCCATTGCGCAGCGCCACGCTGGCCGAACCGGCCAGTGAGCGCTTCAATGCATCGGCCGTTTCGCCGTGCGCCCTCACATCGACCAGGACGTTTCCACTGCCTTCGATGATGTCCTTGTTCGCGATGTCCCTGAGCAGTGGACCGATTCGGACGTTGACGACATCCTGCTTCAGTTCGACCGAATTGCCGTTCGCATCGAGTGCGAGCGAGCCGTTCGCAGTGCCTTGATACAGTCCGGCCGTTATCGGCGCGATATCAAGCCTGCCACCCGCTGCCCGGATTCGCAGCCGCAGGTTCGCAGCCTTGACGTTGGCTGCCTGCAACCGGTCCACTTCCACGGCTCCATTGAGATTGAGCGCGCGCAGCGGAGAAAAGTCGAGCTTGGCCTCGGACCGCGTTTTCCCGCGCTCACCCGCGTTCTGTTCCGCGCCTTTCGGCGGCAGGTACCTGTCCAAGTTGAAGCGGTCCACGTCGAGTTTGAACGATAGGGCCGGCGCCGCGAACCGGGTCACGCCGAATGCCAGCGCGAGCTTGGACTCATCGAATTGCGATGAAATACGACCCTGTACCGACTCTTTAGCCAGGTCCGCACGCAGCGTACCGGAGAAAGGCACTTTGAGCTGCCTGGTCGGAATCCGCGGATGCTCGATGTCGAAACCACCCGAAATCCTTTCCAGCTTCACGTCGTGCTTTCCCAATTCGGCGACCAGCGCCGATTCGAGCCTGCCCTTGACGCTTGCCTCGCCCGCCTTGGCATCGACGTCCAGCGTGAGCCGGGCGATCTTCAGGACATCGGCAATTCCCTCAACGCCCGACAACGCGAGCCTTGCCGCAACATTGCGCCGCTGCCCGGTTAGCGTAGCCGAAAGACTCATGCTCCCGGCGCCTGACTTCTCCGGCAACAAGACGAGCTTCGGCGCCTCGACCGTGAATTCGAACGTGTCGGCGCCGGTCCTGCCCTTCATTGCAAGCGTCAGGGATTCGACGCTGTAGGTTTTCGTGCTCGTGTCGGCCCGCAGACGACCCGTGTCCAGCTGCAGTCCGCTCAGGGTCACCGCGCCGCCGGAGCGCTCGTCGCGCCAAGTCAATGCGGCGCCGTCGATATGCACACCGGCGATGTCCAACTGCAGCGCTTCGCCGTCCGATGGGCGCCCTATATTGACTTTGGACCGGTCGCGCGGCGTTCCGCCCACCGGCACTAAGTCGGCGATATTCAATGTTCCGTCCTTGCGCCTTATCAGGTTCGCCTTTATGCCGCGCACCTCGACGTCGGTAACGACGAGCTTCCGCGAGAGCAGCGGCATCACGGCGATCGACAGGCGCGCCGAATCGAGGGATGCAAACGGCTGTTCGCTCCCGCGCTCCGAAAGCGACGCCCTGCCGACGCCAAGCGCCACGTCGGGCCAGAAGCCAAGCCTCAAGCCTCCATCGATCCTCAGAGTGCGGTGCGTCGTCGCCTTAACCGCCCGCGCGACCTCGGCCGTGATGCGCTCGGCATCGAACTGGCTCGCCACGTAGGCGACAGCGCCGGCAGCGAGGAGGACGGTGGCAACAATGACGACGCCGGCGATTTTCAGGTATTTCACAGGCAACCCTCAGATGGCCGCTTCGAAACCTCTGATTTGCGCACCGATCAGGCTTGGCCAAAGCCGAACTCGCCGCGTTCCTCCGGCTCGCAACGATCAGCAAGTCGTTCGCGCCGACAGATACTCCCTTGCAAACGACGACCGAATCGGCAAGTCCGTCCGGGCCAATTCTAATGCCAACCGCCCGATTCCAGCGTCAGAGAAGATGCCTGTCTTCCGCCCGCCGGACCCGCCAAAGACGATCGCGTGTTACGCCGCCCGAAAAGAAAACCCCGCCGAAGCGGGGTAGAACCGACGCGATCGCGGCGGTTCAGCCTTTAAGGCAGGACTTGATGAATTTCTTGCGGCCGTCGCCCTTCATGCCCTTGGCCTTCTTGCTGCAGTCCTTCATCCGTTGTTGCTGCGCCTTTTGCTTGGCGCTTGGCTCCTTCCTGGCTTGCGCGAGTTGCGTCGCCGCCGGTGCGGCTGCCGCGTCCTTGCCCTTGCCCTGTGCAAGCGCAAGCGGCGAAGTTGCCATCATTAAACACAGTGCCGTAATCATTTTCTTCATTGCCCATGTCCCCAAGAGAATAGCGAATTCGGCGTGGCCCCTCGGCGCGCGCCATCCTTTTTGCGATCCCGGAATTGCGATCGCAGGGACATTAACGCAACATGCCCGTCCGCCGATGACACGAGCGCCCGGTCATACCGGCGGCACGCTGTCGAGCGCCCTAGGGCATCCCGGCAATGCCCTGGAAATCCGATCTCAGCCGTCGATTTTCCGGCTTTCGCGTTCACGCAGGTTTTGATCAGGGACGAGCCAGCAAGCCACAACCGTGATCAGAGCGAACAACAGCACCGTCCAGAACACTGTATGCAGTCCCGATGACAGACTCGAATACAGCGGCGCTGCGGCGTCGACGCCTTCGGGAAGGGTTGCGCGCAGCGGCGCGCCGCGTCCCCCGCCGAGGGTCTGACCGAGTGCCAGATTGAGCGCGCCGCCGTAGACGGCAGCGCCCAGCGCATTGCCGAGTATGCGCATCAGCATGTTCGAGGCCGTCGCGACGCCTCGCTTCGCCCAGCCGACGCTCGTCTGAATCGCAACGATGAAGGTCGTCGTCAGCACACCGAGACCTATCCCTACGAAGAACGACCCCAATCCGGCGACCAGAGGCCCGCGATCGACCGCCAGCGCGATGATCAGGCTGCCGGCGCATATTGCGCACGCGCCGACGCGGGCAAGCCGCTGCGTGCCGGTGCGCACGAGCAGGTGTCCCGTGATCACCGAGGCGATCGGCCATCCCACCGACATTGCGCAGACGGTGAATCCGGCCACCAGTGCCGATTCGCCCAGGACGCGTTGGACGAACATCGGCAGGAAGCTGATCACGCCGATCATCGCGATGCCCGAGCACAAGGTCGCCGCGTTCGCCAGCGCGATCAGGCGGTCCTGCCAGAGTTCCAGGTGCATGATGGGATCAGCGGCGCGACGCTGCTGGCGCAGGAACAGCCACGTTGCAACCGCGGCAACCGCCAACAGCAACACGACTGCGGCGACTCCCCAGCGTCCGCCCTGCGTGAGCGCCAGCATCAGCGACACCAGGCCGACGATGATCAATCCGGCGCCGGCAAAATCGATGTTGGGTTTCTTGCGCTCGATCTCTTCGTGCAAATACAGGCTCACCAAAGCGATCGCGACGATGCCGAAGGGAAGATTTACCCAGAATACCCATGCCCAGGTTGTATGCTGCACGATCAGCGCCCCGGCGAGCGGGCCGACGATCGCCGAAACGCCCCATACGCTGGACATATATCCCTGGACGCGTCCGCGCTCCTCCAGCGTATACAGATCGCCGATCAGCGTCGTCGCGAGCGGATGGACGGCGCCGGCCCCGATGCCTTGTATGAAACGGAATGCAACCAACGCCGGCATCGACCACGCAACGCCGCAAAGGATCGAGCCCGCCAGAAAAATCAGAATCCCCATAATCAAGACCGGCTTGCGTCCGAACAGATCCGACAGCTTGCCGTAGATCGGTATGGTCACGGCCTGCATCAGCAGAAATGCGGAAAACACCCAACTGTAGAGTTCGATGCCACCGAGCTTGCCTGCGATCGTAGGCAAGGCAGTGGCGACGATGGTCGCCTCGATCGCCGCCATGAACATCGCAATCACGAGCGCGGCAAGAACAAGCGCCCTGCGAGTCTTGGGTGGACGTGTGGCGGAAGTCATAGTTGGGTCGGGTCGGCCGAATCATACGTCATGCGTCCCGAACCCGGACCGTGACGGGCCCTTCGGTCATTCTCGTCGCGGTGCCGCCGCGGTCCCGGTTGCAACCGCGCACAGGGTGGATAATCCGGACTTCAACAACGAATTGGGAGGCACTCCATGCAGATTCTTCAGCCACCGGACTGGGCAAAACCCAGGGGGTATTCCAACGGCGTCGTAGCCAGTGGCCGGACCGTGTTTCTCGCTGGTCAGTTCGGCTGCAATGCGCAAGGCAGGTTCGACACGGGTGATTTCGCCGGCCAGGCCAGGCAGTCATTGAAGAACATCGTCGCGCTCCTCGCCGAGGCCGGCGCCGGACCTGAGCACATCTGCCGGTTGAACTGGTACGTGGCCGACCGCAAGGAATACATCGCGAGCCTGAAAGATGTCGGCGCCGCATACCGTGAAATCATCGGCAAGCACTTTCCGGTAATGACTGCGCTGGAGGTGGGCGGCTTCACGGACGACCAAGCACGACTCGAACTCGAGGTGACTGCGATGATTCCCGATTGACGGGCAGGCGCCGAAACGTCCCCGGTGTCCTTGCCTCAGGCTCTGGCCGCGGCGCGTTCGGCCTGCAGAACGGAAACATGTCGTTCATCGATCGGCCAGTGCAACAGTGAGGCCAGCGCACCGCCGATGATGACGATCCACCAGGCAATATCATAGGACCCGGTCATGTCCCAGATCTTGCCTCCCAGCCACACGCTGGTGAAACTGCCGACCTGATGGCTCAGAAACACGATGCCGTACAGCGTCGCCATGTAGCGCGTGCCGAACATACCGTGGACGATGCCCGAGGTGAGCGGCACCGTGGCGAGCCACAACAGTCCGATGGCAGCCGAAAAGATGTAGACCGAAGCAGCCGACAGCGGCGCCAGGATGAAGACCATGAAAATCAGCGAGCGCGTCAGGTAGAGCATCGCGAGCAGATTCTTCTTCGAGTAACGGTCGCCCAACCACCCGGAAATCCAGGTGCCGATCATGTTGAACAGGCCGATCACCGATATCGCGGTAGCTCCGATCAGCGGATTCATGTGCATGTCGGTCAGATACGCGATCAGGTGATTGTTGATGTACTGCACCTGGAACCCGCAGGTGAAAAAGCCCAGCACCAGAAGCCAGTAGCCCTTGTGGGTGCGCGCCTCGAGCAATGCCTGCCCGAGGCTTTGCCCATCCTTTCCGACGTTCAGCGCCGCGCCGCCGGCCTGCCGGATCATCAGCGCCAGCGGCAGAATCAGCAGCACGAACAAGCCCAGCGCCATCAACGCGGTATACCAGCCGTGCGCCTGCAGGATCATCGATCCGGCCGGCACCAGCACCAGTTGCCCGCCGGTGCCGCCCGAGGTGATGATGCCGAGCCAAAGGCTGCGCCGCTTTTCCGATGCGACGCGGCTCGCCACCGCGAGCACCAGCGAAAGCGCGCAACCCGAGGAACCCACACCGCCCAGCAGCCCCGCGCTCAGCAGCATCCCCGCCGGGGTCGCAGAATTCGCCATCAGCAGCACCCCGGCCGAATACAGCAGCCCTGCGACCCAGATCACCCTGATCGCGCCCCAGCGGTCGGCGATCGCACCGACGAAAGGCGCCGACAGACCGTAGATCAGCGCCTGCGTGCCGAACACCAGCGACAGGCTCTCGCGTCCCCAGCCGAAACTCTCGCTCATCGGTTTCAGGTAGACACCGAAACTCTGCCGGCTGCCATACGACAGGAACACGATTCCGGTCGCACAGATCAATACGAAAGTGGGGTTCTTCCAGAACGGTCTGGCGCGCTCAGGCATTGGGAGCACCGTCTGGGTCGAAAAGATTGGCAGCGGTTTTCACCCCGGTCATGCTCGCTTCCCGCAAACGCTTTCGTAGAGAGCCTTGGTCCGCTCGGCGATCGCCGTCCAGCTGAAGATTTCCTCGGCGCGCTGCCGACCGGCCTGGCCAAACCGCGTGCGCATCGCCCGATCAGCCATAAGACGATTGATCGGTTCGGCGAGGTCGCGGGCGAATTTCGTCGCGCTGACCGGTTCGTAGGGCGGCCCCTGGACGCGTTGCAGGGGCACCAGGAACCCGGTCTCGCCGTCTACCACGACTTCCGGGATGCCTCCGACGGCCGATGCCACCACGGGCGTTTCGCACGCCATCGCCTCGAGATTGATGATGCCAAAGGGCTCGTAAATGGACGGGCAGCAGAACACGTCCGCGTGCGAGTAGAACTCGATGATGTCCTTGCGGTCCAGCATTTCCCGGATCCAGATGACGTTGTCGCGCTTGAAAGACACTTCGGCGACCGCCGCCTGCATTTCGCGTTCGATTTCCGGGGTATCCGGCGCGCCCGCGCACAGCACGACCTGGTACTGGTCGTCCATGTATTCGATGGCGCGAACCAGGTAGATGATCCCCTTCTGGCGCGTGATCCGTCCGACGAAAAGCACGTAGGGCTTCGACGCATCGACGCCGAAGCGGACCAAGGCGTCCGTCGAGGTCACGTTGCGATATTCGGAAGGATCGATACCGTTGTGAATGATCCGAATTCGTTCTTCGGCAACGCGGAAATGCTGCAGGATGTCCTGTTTTGTTTCGTACGAGACCGCGATGACCGCATCGGCCATCTCCAGCGCCATTCGCTCGACCCAGAGCGAAAACTCGTACCCGCCGCCAAGCTGCTCCCGCTTCCAGGGTCGCAGGGGCTCCAGCGAATGCGTCGTCACGACCAGTGGAATTCCGTAGTTCAGTTTTGCGAGGATACCCCCGAGATGCGTGTACCACGTGTGGCAGTGGACAACGTCGGCGTCGATGCCGGCCGCATTGAAGTTGAGGCCGCGCTGGATCGAACCAAAGACCGAGCGAAGCGACTCGGGACAATTCCAGCCGCTGGCGTCAACCGGAAGACCACGAACCCGCAGGCCGTTATTGTCCAAATGCTGGTCGCCAAAGCATCGCACTTCGACGGACATGAGTCTGGACAGCTCCTTGCTCAGGTACTCGACATGGACGCCCGCCCCGCCGTAGGTGTACGGCGGATACTCGTTGCTCATCATGAGGACTTTCATGCCCGGCCTCGTGCACTATTGGAGAACCTGTCTTTCCCGGCGCTGCTCTCGCTCAGACCGGACGGCAAATTGCGCGCGACCTGCGCGTTGCGCCGTCGGCGCCGGGCCTGGTCCGATGCGCGCTCCGCCGGCTCAAAGCGACTTCACGGCCATCAACTGGCGGACATGGACGTGCATCGATTCCCGAACCGCCAACCCTTCCCGGATCCGATCCATCACCAGAGGCTTCTCGTCGGGGAACCGATACCCCTCGTAATCCCGCCGGAACAGGAGTCCCCCATTGCGGTCGGCCCAGGCGTTCATCGAATGATCGAAGCAGACCCTGGACGTGACTTCGAGCCGGTCGATCATCCATGCCAGTTCCTCGAGCCGCTCATGGGGTGAGGAAAGACTCAAGCGGCCCTGCTGAACCTCGTCGAAGAGCGGCGTGCCTCGCCGCGGAACCAGCGGCCGGGAGCGGATATAGTGCGGATTGATCGCCGAAAGCACCTCGGCCGTATGCTCCGCGTGCTGCCGCCGCCTTTCCCGGCCGCCCAGATCCGGCATCCAGTAGTACGACACCTGGAATCCCGCTGCGATGGCCTTGCGGCCCGCTTCGATCTGCTGCGCTTTCGTCACCCCCTTGCGGACCAGCGCCAGTACCTCGTCATCCCCCGTTTCCAGGCCGATATGGAGCCTGTCCAGACCGGCCTCGCGGATCCTGCGCAGATCCTCCGGTTTTCGACGGGCCAGTGTCCTCGAACGGGCGTAGGTGGTCACCCGGGTCAGCGAGTCGAGGGTTCCACGGAGGTATTCCAGCGCCGAAACGACGTCCCCGGGGCGCATCACCAGGCTGTCGGCGTCCTGCAGGAAAGCCGTGGCCGCGCCGGTTGCGAGCCAGTTGAATACCGTGACGAAACTGGAATTCAGCACCAGATCGCCGCCCTCTGCGAGCAGCGCGTCGCCCACTTCGCGAGCGATTTTCCCACCCAACCCGAGCTTGCGCGAGACGGCGGTAATCTCCTCGCGGATCGCGGCGATCGTGTCGATATCAGCCTTGATTTCCGGCAACGGCCGATAGACGAAGCGATGTTCCTTGTACATCTCGCAGAAGGTGCATCGGTTCCATGGGCAATTTTCGGTCACTCTCAGCAGCAGCGAGGCGCTGCCCCCCTCGCTCGGCGGCCGGTAGACCCCGATCTTGAACGTGAGCGACCGCAGCCTCTCGACGTGTTCCGCCAGACTCTCCCGCCCTGCCATCATCACCGCACCCTTGCGTACCAGCCGGCTTCATTCGTAGCATGGACGCCGCGGAACCGCAAGCGGACCGACCGGTCGCCTGCCATCGCCGCGTCAGCGCCGGTTCGACGGCGCCGAGACTCGCCAAAGATCGCCGCGCCATATTGCGCCGATAAGCAGCGTCGCGGACACCCCGAAGACGCAGTAAAGACTCGCCGTCGCCTGGTAACCGAAGTGGGCGATCAACGGACCGGCGATCAGCAGGCCGGGCAGATTGCCATAGATCGCCATCACGCGGGTGCCCATCACGCGTCCGCGAAACTGTGGCTGCGTGTCGCGCATCAGGATGGCGTACATCGGAACCAGCCCCGCGGACTGACAGACTCCGCCGAGAAAGAGCACGAACATGCCGAGCACCGGGTTCGACATCTGCGCGAATACGAAAAGCGCGGCGAACCAGAGCGAGCAGCAAACCAGCATCATGCGCCCCGGGCGAAAAGCAACGCCGATCTTCGACATCACGATCGATCCCACCAGCGAACCGAATGCCCCGCTTGCGACGAACGCACCCAGCAGCGGCTGGCCGCCGTGATGGACCTCCTTGGCCACCACCGGCAGCAAAGCAACGAACTGCGGGAACGCAGTCGCATTGACCAGAAACGCGAGCACCATCGTCGCGAGCAGGACCGGCGTGTTCCAAATGTACGCGGCGCCTTCCTTGAGATCGCGCCACGCCGAGCTCGCATCCGCTGCTCGTGCGCTCTCCGTCGCAGTCCGCGACGACGCGAGTTCGCTGCCCGCCTTGAACACCAGCGTGAAGCTGGTCAGATACAGCGTCGCAACCACCGCATAGGTCCAGCCCATGCCGAGCGCGGCAACCAATCCGGCCCCCGACAGCGCGCCCGCGACCCGGGCGGAATCCTGCGTCGTGCGCTGGATGCTCGTCGCCCCCACCAAATAGCGACCGGGCATGGTCGCGCCGATGAGCGCGTAGCGCACGCCGATGTCCGATGGCCGCACCAGACCCATCATGGCCGCAATGATCATGACCAGCACCGGGGTCAGCGTACCGGTCGCGATCAGCGTCATCAGCGTCGTGGCCAGGACCGTATACAGGCCCCGCATGCCGCATAGCATGTTGCGGTGCCCCAACCGGTCGCCCATGACGCCGAACATCGGTGCGAACAGCGTCCCGATGTATTGCAGCGACGCGAACACGGTAAACATCACCACCGAGCGCGACTCGACGAGAACGTACCACGCCAGGATCAGGTTCTCCATCTCGAAGGCCCACGACGTGGCGAGGTCGGCCGGCCACTGGAAACGGAAACTTCGAACCCGGAATGGGGCGAGCGCCGAACTTTCGGAGATGGCGCTCACATCGCGCCTGCCCGCCGGTTGAGGGACTCGGGACAGCCGGTCGATGGAGCCGCCTGCCCGCCGCGAACGATCCAGGAAACGAGTCTCGTCATGTTTCGTTCGCCCGGTAACGGTTCCCGGCACCGGCGCGACGGATCGAGTTCAAGATTGCGGCATCGCCAGCAAAATGCGGTCACTTGGACTCCGGCGGCGCCGGTTCGGGAAGAATCAGACCCGAAGCATATAATATCGAAGGCGGATGGATGAAGCTCCGCCGACAAGCGCAGTGGAATCGACGAACATCAAACCCGCTCGTAGCACCGATCGTGCATCGGACGTGCTGCATTTCGAGCGGACATCGCTGCGCGCGATCTTCGCCCCGAGCAGCGTCGCGGTGATCGGCGCGACCGAAAGGCAGGGCGCGGTCGGACGAACCGTGCTTGCGAACCTTATCAGTCATCCGTTCGGCGGCGTCGTCTATCCGATCAACAAGCGGCACGACCAGGTGCTGGGCATCGGGGCCTACTCGAATATTGCGCGCGTGCCCGAGCCCGTCGACCTGGCGATCATCGTCACGCCGGCGGCGACGGTACCCGGCATTGTCAAGGAATGCGTAGCGGCGGGCGTCAACAGCGCCATTATCATATCGGCCGGATTCAAGGAGGCGGGCGCCGAAGGCGCGGCGCTGGAGCGGAAAATCGCCGAATTCGCCCGCGGCAGGATGCGCATCATCGGCCCGAACTGTCTCGGCGTGATGCGCCCGGCGACGCACCTGAACGCGACATTCGCAGCCGCGATGGCTCGGCCCGGCAAGGTCGGCTTCATCAGCCAGAGCGGCGCGCTCCTGACCGCCGTGCTCGACTGGAGTTTTCGCGAGAACGTCGGCTTCAGCGCCTGCGTTTCGGTGGGTTCGATGCTCGACGTCGGTTGGGGTGACCTGATCAATTATTTCGGCGACGACCCGCACACGCAAAGCATCATCATTTACATGGAGTCGGTCGGCGACGCGCGTTCTTTCATCTCCGCTGCCCGCGAAGTCGCGCTCACGAAGCCGATTATCGTCATCAAGTCCGGGCGCACCGCGGCCGCGGCAAGAGCTGCCGCCTCGCATACCGGCGCACTGGCCGGCAGCGACGAGGTTCTGGACGCGGTGCTGCGCCGCTGCGGCGCGCTGCGAGTCAACTCCATCGGCGATCTGTTCTACATGACCGAGGTGCTGGCGAAGCAACCGCGCCCTTCGGGCCCGCGTCTTTCCATCGTCACCAACGCCGGCGGCCCGGGCGTCCTCGCCACCGACACGCTGATCGCGCTGGGCGGCGAACTGGCCGAGCTGTCCGCGCCGTCGCTCGAGGCGCTAAACAAGTTGATGCCGCCGCACTGGAGCCATGGCAACCCGATCGACATACTGGGCGATGCCGATCCGCAGCGCTACGCGCAGGCGTTGGCGATCGCGGCGGCGGACCCGAACAGCGACGGGTTGCTGGTCGTACTTACGCCACAGGCGATGACCGATCCGACCGAAACTGCGAGGCGACTGACGGAGTTTGCCGCGATCCCTGGCAGGCCGATACTGGCCAGTTGGATGGGCGGCAAGGACGTCGTCGCCGGCGAGGGGATACTCAACCAGGCGAACATACCGACATTCGGCTATCCGGACACCGCCGCGCGCACGTTCATGCTGATGGCGCGCTACGCGCAAAACCTGCGCGGGTTGTACGAGACACCGACCCTGGTCGAGGCGGACCCGGCCCCGGCCCACGCGCGGGCGCAACAACTGATTCTGCAAGCGCGCGCAACCGGCCGCACACTGCTGACGGAGATCGAGTCCAAGCAGGTCCTGGAGGCTTATCACATTCCGACCGTGCCAACGCGTTTAGCCTCCGGCGAGGACGAAGCAGTGCGATGCGCCGAGGCGATCGGCTATCCCGTGGTGTTGAAACTGCATTCGCAGACCCTGACGCACAAGACAGACGTCGGCGGCGTGCGCTTGAACCTTGCCGATGCGACGGCGGTTCGCAATGCGTACCGCGCGATCGAGACGGCGGCAGGTGCGGTGCCCGGAAGCAACAACTTTCTCGGTGTCACGGTGCAGCCGATGCTCAGAATCGAGGGCTACGAGCTCATCGTCGGCTGCAGCATCGACCCGCAGTTCGGCCCGGTGCTGCTGTTCGGCGCGGGAGGACAGCTGGTCGAGGTATTCGGCGACCGCGCGCTCGCGCTGCCGCCGCTCAACACCACGCTGGCGATGCGCATGATCGAACAGACGATCATTCACAAGGCGCTCAAAGGGGTGCGCGGGCGCGCACCGGTGGATCTCGCGGCGCTGGCTCGATTGCTGGTGCGCTTCAGCCAGCTTGTCATCGAGCAGCCCTGGATCAGCGAAATCGATATCAACCCGCTGCTTGCGGCGGGTCCCTCGCGTGCCGCCGAATCGGACGCGTCGGCACGCCTCGGGTGGGATCCGGGGGCTGCGGGACTGCTGGCGCTCGACGCGCGGGTCGTCCTGCACGGAGCGGAGGTGGGCGCCGATCAGCTACCAAGACTCGCGATACGCCCCTATCCCGCGCAATATGTCGCCCACTGGATTTCCAAGGAGGGCGTCGCAGTCACCATACGTCCGATACGGCCTGAAGACGAGCCGATGATAGTGAAGTTTCATGCGACGCTGTCGGAGGAAAGCGTGTACATGCGCTACTTCCACTACATCCAGTACAACCAGCGCATCGCGCACGAGCGCCTGATACGGCTGTGCTTCATCGATTACGACCGCGAGATGGCGCTGGTGGTGGAGCGCAAGGATCCCGAAACGGGCGAGAATGCCATCCTTGCGATCGGACGCCTGAGCAAACTGCACCAGAGTATGGACGCAGAGTTTGCGATTCTGGTGAGCGACTTCTGGCAGGGGCACGGGTTCGGCGCCGAATTGCTGAGGCGGCTGGTACGGATCGGACGCGACGAAAAACTCGAACGCATCGTGGCGACCATACTGTCCGACAACATCGCCATGCAGCGCGTTTCGCGCAAGATCGGTTTCAAACTGACTCGCGCGGGGCCCGAGTACAACGCGGAGCTGGATCTGGCGAGCGCATAGAAAAGCAAACGGAGGCAATGAAATGGGAGAGTTTGCGATAGGCCAGGCGGTGGCGCGCACCGAAGATCCGCGCCTGCTGACCGGCCGCGGGAAATATGCCGACGACTTTACCGTGCCCGGCCAGTGCCATGGCTATGTGCTGCGATCGCCCCACGCCCACGCGCGCATTCTGTCGGTCGACACGAGCAGTGCCTGCGCCATGCCCGGCGTGCTGGCGGTCTTCACCGGAGAGGACTGGGCCGCGGAAGGATTCGGCCACCTCGAGCCGTTCTTTCCGCGCCGACGGCGCGACGGCAGGCCGATAGTCGTTCCACCGCGGCCTGCGCTCGCTCACGGGCGCGTCATGTACGTGGGCGAGCCGGTTGCCTTCGTGATTGCCGAAAGCCTGCTGCTGGCCAAAGACGCCGCGGAGCACATCAGGGTCGAGTACGAGACCCTGCCGCCACTCACCGCGACCGAACGCATAGGCAAACCGGGTGCGACGGAACTGTGGGAAGGCTGTCCCGACAACGAAAGCTTCTATTACACGCTGGGTGATCGCGCCGCGGTGGAGGCCGCGTTCGCCCGCGCGCATCACGTGACCCGGCTGCGCATGGCGATCAACCGCGTCACCGCGGCGACCATCGAACCGCGCGGCTGCATCGGCGAGTACGACCCGCGCGATGAGCGCTATACATTGTGGACCGGCACGCAGCGCCCGCATCGCACGCGCCACGACATCGCCCGCGCCGTGCTCCGGATTCCCGAGACACGGCTGCGCGTCGTTGCCGGAGAAGTCGGGGGCAGCTTCGGCATGAAAGGCGGACACTACCCGGAATACCCGCTCGCGCTGTGGGCCTCGAAGAAAGTGGGGCGCCCGATCAAGTGGATCAGCGAGCGCGGCGAGGCGATGGCGAGCGACGACCACGACCGCGACCACATCAGCGAAGCGGCCCTCGCGCTCGACCGCGACGGAAAATTCCTCGCGCTGCACGTTTCCAACGTGTCCAATATCGGCGCCTACATGATGCCCGGGGGGCTCATTTCGCCCACCGCTCACCTGGGCGGCCTGGCCGGCACCTACACCACGCCCGCGATTTTCGTCGAGGTCGCCGGTGTGTTCTCCAATACGTCCTGCAACGGGCCCTACCGTGGCTCGGGACGCCCCGAGGCCGCCTACATCGTCGAGCGCGTCATCGACAACGCGGCGCGCGAAATGAACATCGACCGCGCCGAACTGCGCCGGCGGAACACCATCGCGGCGAGCGCGATGCCGTTCAGGACCGGGCTCGTGTTCACCTACGACTGCGGCGATTTCGCCGCCAACCTGGAGCGCGGGCTCGAGCTCGCCGGCTATACCTCGTTCGAGGCGCGCCGCGCCGAGGTGGCGCGCCGGGGCAAGCTGCGCGGCATCGGCATCGGCAACATCATCGAGCAGACTTCGCAGTCCTTCGGCGAAACGGTGCAGGTGCGGTTCGATCCGGCCGGTGGAGTGACCGTCGTGCCTGGATCGATCTCGCACGGCCAGGGCCATGAAACCATGTACAAGATCCTGGTCAGCCATCGGCTGGGAATCGACGCCGACCTGATCCGCGTGGCGCGAAACGACACCGATGTCGCCGCCGACGGCGGCGGCACCTATGCCTCGCGCACCGCGGTGCTCGGCGGCTCGGCAGTCACGCTCGCCGTGGACAAGATCATCGACAAGGGCAAGCGCATCGCCGCGCACATGCTGGAAGCCTCCGCGGCCGACATCGAGTTCGAAAAGGCCGCCTTTCGCGTGGCCGGCACGGACCGCCGCGTGACGCTCACCGAGGTCGTGCAGGCCGCGTTCCAGCGCCCGAAGATACCCGCCGAAATGGAGACCGGGCTGGCGGAATCGGCGTCCTATACTCCCGAGATTCCGAATTTCCCGACCGGTTGCCACATCTGTGAAGTGGAAATCGATCCGGAAACGGGCTCATCGGAGGTCCTGCGCTACACCGTGGTCGACGACGTCGGCACGGTGATCAATGCGCTCACGCTGGAAGGCCAGATTCACGGCGGCATCGGCCAGGGCGTCGGACAGGCGTTCGGCGAACACATCGTCTACGACCCCGAATCGGGACAACTGCTCACCGGTTCGTTCATGGACTACGGCATGCCGCGCGCGGACGACATGTGCCCGTTCGACATGGAGAATCACCCGGTGCCGACCAAGACCAATCCGCTGGGCGCGAAGGGCGCCGGCGAAGCGGGCAACGTCGGTGCACTGGCCGCGATCATGAACGCCGTGGTGGACGCACTCTCGCCGCTTGGAATCACGCACATCGACATGCCCGCCACGCCGCAGCGGGTCTGGAGGGCGATCCGCGACGCGAAAAAGGATTAAGCGCAGTGCAGCCGTAAAAGCAAGCGCCGGCCCGACGGCCGTGGCAACGCAGATGCGAAAACCTCGCGTCCCGGTCGCTGCCGATCAGCGCGGGTCGTGCGGCTCGAAAGCGCGACAGGGACCCACGATCGCCGCGATGACGATCGCATTCTGTACATCGCGCTTGTCGCCAAGTAGTGATCGCCGGGAAAAGCGGCGCAGCGCACGCGCGGGTGGAACGCTCGGCGCTTCGGTTCGACCGAAGTGACCGACGCTCGGCGTCGGCGCGGGAACCGGCTCCCGGATTTCATTCACCGGCGCCTGGGGCGTGCTCACCTCCTCGAAATGCTCCTCCGCCTCTTCAACATCGGGCTCGGGTTCCTGACGC
>Ga0209343_10000854_pt1 | contig 42311 bp, 37 predicted proteins | sample RifCSPlowO2_02_FD_184026 | JGI IMG/M metagenome (GOLD analysis project Ga0209343, IMG submission 184026) | Groundwater microbial communities from Rifle, Colorado - Rifle CSP2_plank lowO2_0.2 (SPAdes) (version 2) | ecosystem: Environmental > Aquatic > Deep subsurface > Groundwater | place...
CCCGCCATGGCGGGTAGAACCCGCCCTACGTGCTGCGCACCCCGACAGAACTGCAATTTGATGATGTTTTTCGTTTAATGGATAATCCACCCAACCCAATGACCCGTTTGCGGGACAGGCTGACAAGAGCATAGCGAGCGTTCAGCCGCGAATCAGCGGCAGCCATCCGTCACAAACCCGAAGAAAGCAGGAGATACACTGCTTTTTTATTTTTTGCAGAGAACCATAAATGATCTGGAAACCCAACGTCACTGTCGCCGCCGTCATCGAGCGCGATGGTAAATTTTTGCTGGTGGAGGAGGAAACCTCACAAGGGTTGCGCTTCAACCAGCCTGCCGGACATCTGGAAGCCGATGAGTCGTTACTGGCCGCAGTGGCGCGCGAAGTGCTGGAAGAATCCGCTTATCACTTTGCCCCGCGGCATCTGCTCGGCGTTTATCGCTGGCATTCCGATGAATCCAACACCACCTATCTGCGCTTTGCCTTTACCGGCGAGATCACCGGATTTGAAGCTGGCCGTCAGCTCGACACAGGGATCCTGCACGCCGTGTGGCTGACGCCCGATGAAATCCGCGCCAGTCAATCCCGTCATCGCAGCCCGCTGATTTTGCGCTGCGTCGAGGATTATCTCGCCGGCAGGCGTTTCCCGCTGGAATTGCTGGTTCACTATGACTAACAAGCAAGCTCTTTCCCCTACCCATGAACCTCAAGCTGGCAACGGATTTTGTAGGGTGCATTCCATGCACCATGGTGCGCAGAGCGCACCCTACGGTGAAGTTCACAGGGTTCAACGAGGAATTGGCGGCTGCGGTCTCTCCCCGACTCCGCTCCCAGCCCCACGGGTGAGGGGGCAAACGTGAACAACCATCTTCAACCCCGGCGCATCGTCGTCGGCATGTCCGGCGGGGTGGACTCCTCGGTCACCGCGCTGTTGCTCAAGCAGCAGGGCTATGAGGTGATCGGCCTGTTCATGAAGAATTGGGAGGATGACGACAACGACGAATACTGTTCGTCGCGCCAGGATCTGCTGGACGCGGTGTCGGTCGCCGACAAGATCGGAATTCACATTGAGGCGGTCAATTTCGCCGGCGAATACAGGGAGCGCGTGTTCAGTTATTTCCTGCGCGAATACCAGGCCGGGCGCACGCCCAACCCGGATATCCTGTGCAATTCGGAAATCAAGTTCAGGGCGTTTCTCGACCACGCGATACAACTGGGGGCGGACACGATCGCCACCGGGCACTACGCGCAGGTGCGCGAGGCGGACGGCCTGTTCCAGTTGCTCAAGGCGAGCGATGCCAGCAAGGACCAGAGTTATTTCCTGTATCGCCTGAACCAGGCGCAATTGAGCCATGCGATCTTCCCGCTCGGCAAGCTGCTGAAGTCGCAGGTGCGCGCGATCGCCGAGCAGCATGAGTTGCACAATTACGCCAAGCGCGACAGCACCGGCATTTGCTTCATCGGCGAGCGCCCGTTCCGCGAATTCCTCAATCGCTATTTGCCGACCCAGCCCGGCGAGATGCGCACCCCCGATGGCAAGGTGGTGGGCCAGCACATCGGGCTGTCTTTTTACACCATCGGCCAGCGGCAAGGGCTGGGCATCGGCGGTGCAAAAGAAGCCTCCGGCGAACCGTGGTTTGTGGCTGGCAAGGACATGGCGAACAACCGCCTGATCGTGGTGCAGGGGCACGGCCACCCGGCGCTGCTGAGCAAGCGGTTGACCGCGCTGGATTGCCACTGGATCAGCGGCACTGCGCCGCTGCTCAATCATCCCTACGCTGCCAAGACTCGCTACCGGCAGGTCGACGCGCCCTGTCAGATCACTGAACTCGATAATGGCCGCTGCACAATTGATTTCATCGAACCTCAATGGGCCGTCACGCCGGGACAGTCGGTGGTGCTCTACGATGGCGAGGTCTGCCTGGGTGGCGCAATCATCGAGTAGGATGGGTCGAGGCCGCAGGCCGATACCCATCGCCTGATAAGCAAGCGCAGTATCGATGATGGGTATCGCGACGCTCAACCCATCCTACGGCTTTCGCGTAAAATATGCGCTTTCGCATTGAGACTTCATCATGACCGGACTCACCAGACTCACCGCCCTCTCCCCTCTTGACGGGCGCTATTTCGGCAAGGTGGATGCCTTGCGCGATTACTTCAGCGAATTCGGCTTGATCCGTTTTCGCGTGCTGATCGAAATCGAGTGGCTGAAATCTCTCAGCGCACAGGCCGGCATTCAGGAAATCGCGCCGTTCTCCGCTACCACTATCGCGCAACTGGATGCCATCAACGCGGCATTTTGCGAAGACGATGCCTTGTCGATCAAGGCCATCGAGAAGCGCACCAATCACGATGTCAAGGCGGTGGAATACTGGCTGCGCGACAAACTTGCATCCAATCCCGAGACCGCCGCTGCGCTGGAGTTCATCCATTTTGCCTGCACTTCTGAAGACATCAATAATCTCAGTCACGCGCTGATGCTCAAGAACGCCCGCGATGCGGTGATGCTGCCCGTGCTGGATGACATCATCGCGCGCTTGAAAGAGATCGCCCACCAGCTCGCCGATGTTCCGATGCTGTGCCGCACTCATGGCCAGACCGCCACGCCGAGCACGCTGGGCAAGGAAATGGCGAATGTAGTGTATCGCTTGCAGCGCACCGAGCAACGCCTTGCCACAGCGGAAATTCTCGGCAAGATCAACGGCGCGGTGGGCAACTACAACGCGCATCTGGCCGCCTATCCGGACATCGACTGGGAGGAACATGCGCGGCGTTTTGTCACTGCGCACGGCATCACTTTCAACCCTTACACCACACAGATCGAGCCGCACGATTACATGGCGGAGTTGTTCGATGCCTTTGCGCGCATCAATACCATTCTGATCGACCTGGATCGCGACATCTGGGGTTATATCTCGCTGGGCTATTTCAAACAGAAAGTGGTTGCGGGCGAGGTCGGTTCCTCGACCATGCCTCACAAGGTGAACCCGATCGATTTTGAGAACTCGGAAGGCAATCTCGGACTGGCAAACGCACTGTTGCGCCACCTCAGCGAAAAGCTGCCGGTCTCTCGCTGGCAGCGCGACCTGACCGATTCCACCGTGCTGCGCAACATGGGCGTGGCGCTCGGCTACACGCTGCTCGGCTACGAATCCTGCCTGAAAGGCTTGCATAAGCTTGAAATCAATTTGCAGCGTGTCGCGGATGATTTGAATGCAAACTGGGAAGTGCTGGCTGAGCCGATCCAGACCGTGATGCGCCGCTATGGCGTCGAGAATGCCTACGACAAGCTCAAGGAATTAACGCGCGGCAAAGAAGGCATTAACCGTGACACGCTGCGCGCCTTCATCCAGACGCTGGAAATACCTGAAGCGGAAAAGCAGCGCCTGCTGCAGCTGTCACCGGATACCTATATCGGCAAAGCGGCGGAACTGGCGCGGCGGATTTAATCCTCACCTCAAGTCCACAACGAACAAGCCCGCGATTGCGGGCTTGTTCGTTGTGCGCAAGCATGAGGCTTTCTTTAAGAAACCGCTGATTTATTCACCCAAGCTGTCGTTGCGAGCGAAGCGTGGCAATCCAGTGTTTGATATAAAACGAGCTTCTGGATTGCCGCGTCGCTACGCTCCTCGCAATGACGATTTAATCTGCGATTCCTTAACGATGGAACGCGGTCACACCGGATATCACCTGGGTACTCGCTGCGCCAACATTCTGCAATCCATATGCCATCATCGCTCCGGTAGCGCCCGCACCAGTGAAGCCGCCCACGATCACCCCTTGAGCTGACGTGCCGCAACCGGTTGTACACGTTACCGTCAGGTGCGCCGCACCGGGCATCTGGCTATCGGCATAAAAAGCTGTCCTCTGGATGATCGGCACATTCGCGGCAGCCGCATCCAGGGTTGAGCCCGCAACCGTCACGTTTACGCCGACATCCACCGTTTGCGCGGTAAAGTTGGCACTCAATGTTGCATTGTTCAGCGTGCCCGTATTGCCCAGATTGTCGGTCGGCAAAGTTCCCCCGGCATTGGTGTAAGTATAGGTGCCCGAAACCGGCAGGGTCACCGCTGCCGTTTCTGTCGGCCCGGCGATCCAGTGCAGGCTACCCGCCAGCGTATGCGGTGTGGTCACGGCGTTGTTCCTATCCGTGGCATTCACGCTGCCGCCCTCCCAGCGCCCCCAGCTGATGCCGCTGGCCGCATCATTGCCCGCGTCGGCCAGCAAACTGGTGTCTCTGGTCAAGGTCATTGACGGATTGTTGTCTCCGCCATTGTTGATGGTATTCATGTCAAACTGGGTCAGGTTGCCTGTCACATCCGTCACCGTCCGGGCCGGTGCATTCGCATAGTAGCCGAGCACCGGTACGGCAGGTATGACCGCAACATTCGGTTCGGTCAGGGACATCAGCACCTGGCGATGCGGTGTTGCGACGTTACTCGTGGTACTGGCCAGCGCCGCCACCCCGTTAACCTGTTCGAAAGCAAATGAAGGCAGCAGGGCATTCAGGTCGTAACTCAAGATCGCGCCATTCAAACCAATGCCGGTCAGCTGCCCCGAAACGTTGCCAAAGCCCGGTGTTTCACCAGCCGTACCGGCATCCACGGTCACGGTCAGCAGGCCCGGCCCGGTTCCGTTATAGCTTGAAGCCCGGAAAGCCGCCCCGCCGATACCCCTGCCGCCATTGATGATCGCTTCATCGCCCGGCAATGTTTTGGCATTCCAGGTGTGTGATACCGGCGTAGTCTGCATATCTGGAACCGACAGGTCGAGGTTAATGCCCACCACCTGCCGGGTGAAATCCACGGTCAGTGCGGTCGTGCCCAGCACCGTGCCCGGGGTCCCGATGAAATTGGTCACCATGCCGCCATCAAAACTGAAGGTCTTGGTGCCGACCAGCGCATTCGCCAGGAATAGCGGCCCGGCTTCCGGCCCGGTGATCCAGTGCGGACTCGCTGAACCGATACCAAACCCCCAGGTTTGCGTAAAGCTGCCCGTGTCCCAGGTGCCCAGATGGATGCCCGTCGCTGGTGTATTCGCAGTGGGAGCAGCCACGGTGCAGGTGGTGCAGGTTACCGTCGTCGACATGTAGCCTGTAGCCGCCGCGCCACTCTGGCTATAAGCCGTCAGCACGCCGCTGACGTCGGTGCTGAGGGTATCTGCCGTTTGTATGCTGCCGCCGAAATCGGCCACGACATACATGCCGGTCGGCGTAGCGGTGCCATCAGTGATTGTCGGTCCGGTGCGAACCAAAGCCGCCTGGCCGGAGACCTCCCCGCCTGCATTGGCACTACTGTCCCCCAGGTTGTACGACAGAATCGCACCGGCGTAATTCTGCCCGGTGAAGGCACCGCTCAGACTGCCAAAGCAGGTCTGGCATGTGGTGGGCGTACCTGCCCCCATGGAGACGATCAATCCCCCACCACCGGCATCCGCAAAAAACTGTGATCCGTTAAGAGACATGCCGGTCGCGCTCGCCGACCAGGCCTGGCCTCCCACGGTCAGGGCAACATCTGCGCTGACCAGGCTGCTGATGAAATCGACGCTGATGGAAGCACCGGTCAGTGTGCCGCTCTGTCCGGACTGACTGTCATAAGGCGCCGTGCTGCCGTCCAACGCGTAGATGAAAGTCCCCGTCGGAACCGTAGTATTCAAATCATCCCAATACCCCTCCGGCCCGTACATCCAGGTAGTTGGCACACCCCAATTCGCACCTCCCAGCGGGGCAGCCAGGGTAAATTCAACCGCGTCAACACTGCTCCAGCGGCCGAACCGGATGCCGGTGGCGGCGGTAGTTGCCGCGCCGGTTACCGGCGTGGCCCCGCCTGTCACGGAATAACTGATGCTCGCATCCCCGACAATTTCCCGGTCGATGAAGGACGACAGGTTGCTGCTGCCGGTAGGGTTATAAGTGATATCGGCCGGTGCCGCCATCGGATTCCCCCACCCCATGCTGAAAAACGGTACCGCAGTCTCGATCAGGATGTTGCTCGGGGTATAAGCCGCGAAGGTTCCAACAGCAGGCGGGGTGGCTGCGGAGACCAGTGCCACGCCCTGCACCAATTCGCTTCCGCCAATGATGTTGTAGGGGATCGCCACTTTATCGGCGGCATTCCCCGCAAAGCGCGCCCAGATATCGGCACTATAGATTGCATCCTGGCACGAACCGCTACAGGTTACCGCGCCCGTTCCCCAGACAGTATCCCCGGAAATTGCGATGCCGCCGGGTGTGGTCACCGTGTATGCCTTGTCATCCGTGCTGATATTGACCGGATCAGCAGTACTGAACGACAGCGCCAGTGAAGCATTGACGATTTGATTGATGAAGTCCGCAGTCAGCGTTGCTGCGGTCAGCGTGCCGATGTTGCCGAGATGGTCGGTAGGGTGGGTCGCGGCGGTCAAGTCATAAGTCTTGGTGCCAACCAATGTTTGTACAAACCCGGACGGAGGGTTGGCAGCGAGGACCCATTGCATGCTGGTGGGTTTCATCGTGATGGTGTTAAGCATATCCACGGTTGTCATTGTTTCCGGGTCGACATACGTTCCCCCTTGCCAGCGCCCAAAATAAACGCTGCCGTCTGCTGATACATAGGTGTCCTTGGCCACACCACCGTCAAATTTGGTGTTTTCAACAATGGAGCCGCCAACAACCCCCACCAGATTATTCCCCCCATCCAGCAGGTAACTGCTGCCGGGCAGCTCGATCGCGTAAGGATTGACCCAGCCCCCCGCAGCGTCCACCCCCAATGCCTCATAGCCGTAGCCGTTCAGCGCGTTATAAGCTGGATTATGCGTTGTACCTCCACCAGTAAGATCCTTGCCGTCTGTAGTTGTAATGGGTCGCTGCAGGATGTCTGTCTTAATTTCTTCCCTTGCGGCTGATGCTACCTCAACCGCAGGTGCTGCCCCCTGCTCTGCGGTGTTGTCCACCGTCGCAGTTTCGCGCACTTCCTTGCCGTCTTCCTTGTCGCTCTTGGCTTCTCTGGCTGGTTTGTCTGCCACGGTGAAAATGTCGGTGTCAAGCGGTCTCAGTTCGGGCATTTGATCAGCCGCACCCGCGTAACCCATCTGGTTGGGCAGCACGAAAATGGTGCCTTTGTCGGTGGCTATGAAAGTTTCGCCGACATTCACCTTGTTGTAGGTGCCTGGCTGCACGCCATTCGCCAACGAACTGTCCGGCGTCACCACATAAGTTTCGTGGTCGGTGCCGCGTATGCCTATGGTTGCCACTGATGTGGTAATACGATAATTGGGTTTGTTCACCCGCCCGATCAGACCCGTCACCGCACGGAATCCGCCCTTGAACAAGGAGAAGTAACTCCTTTCACTGCCGTCTTCCTTGCCGCTGAATTTAAAACTGTCGAACTTGAGTTGGGTGTCCGGGCGCATGGCGACGAACCCGCCATCCTGCATCCTGATCTGCGCGCTGGCGCCCTTCGCCGAGATCACCGTATCGCCTTCATTGACCGCTACACCCTTTTGCAGGGTGCGCGCCTCTCCCGCTGCGCTGACAATCCGGACGCTGCCGTTAACGAACTGCGTGTACCCGGCGATCCCTGCGCAGGCCGTCACTGGCATCAAGCTGGCCAGGGCAATGCCCAAACAGATAGCGATATTTTTTGTGGCATTCATGATTACACCTCCCTCAGTTTCGATTACCGGAAATCACGGCGAACAGTCAGGGAAATATCCCTCCGGTTATAGCGATAAATGACGATATCGGAATAGTTTCTCGCGTAGTTAAACTGTGGTCGCAGCGTCCAGTTCTTGTCCCAATGCCAGTTCGCGCCGGCAGACAGATCCAGATGACGATCCTTGCGTTTGCGCAAGAACGATGCGTTGGTCTTGTCATATGAACCCGACTGGAATCCCAGACTAGCAAACAGCTCGGTGTCCTCGCGCATCGCCGTTTGTCCGCCTGCGCGCACACCCAGCGATTGCTTGTTGCCATCGGCGCGGCCACCGCTTGGGTTGGCCGGTGTAACAGGAGCCACATCGTTTTCATTGGCCAGAAACAAACTGCCGAACATGACCGATTGCCGATCCGCCAATGCATGCAGCCAGCCGGTGCCGAGTATGGTCTGGTCGAAATCGTTGATCGTCATTGCGGGATCCACGAAACGATTGCGCCCATGCTGCGCGAACAGGCTCACTTGATTTGCGGGACTGTACACATGCCGCCAGTCCGCGCTGAAGCCGGTAGAATCGCGGTCGTGCACTCTCGCCAGGTTATATCTGCCGCCTGTTCCGCCGATACGGAAAATATTTTTTCCGCTGTCGGTAAACGTCACGCCTGCACGGCCGTCCAGACTCAGCGTGTCAAAACGGGTTTGGGTGATATTGCCGCGCTGGCGCACATCTGCACCAGCGTACAAACCCCAACTGGCATTCAGGTTGTGGCTGACCTCGCCGCCTGTTGCAGCGCTATAGTAATTATCGGCGGTTTTCAGATTGGTCGGGTTGAGGGTGAACGTTTGATTGCCAAAAACCGGGACATCAATCTGCGACTGGCTGGTGGAGTTGTTGACGTTGGTGTCATGTCCCAGCCCCACTTCCACATAGGCGCTGGATCGGGTCTGTTTGGCCGCCTGCTGCGCGGCTATCGCATCCAGATATTTCCGGATGGTGACGCGCGCCGCTTCGGGAGGGTTTTGTCTCGATACGGTTTCAAACTCGGTCTGGGCACGCGTGAGATCACCGAGTTGATAATAAGCGCGCGCCATGTCCAGACGCGCACCGGCAAAATTCGGATCCACCGCCAGCACTCGCTCAAAAGCGAGCGTTGCCTTGTCCGGCTTGCCGCTATCCAGCGCGGCAATACCGATCAGATAATCAAAGCGCACCTCGCCGGAACGGTCGAACTCAAGGGGCAGCAGCAGATTATAGGCCTCGGCGGGCCTGCCGGCTTTCATCAGGGCTTCGGCATCGCGCAGTGGTTTCTCGCGAGCATCACTCCCGTCCGGCTTTCGAGATTCGGGCTCGGCTAGCTGGCGCACTTCCTGCGCATAAACCCCGCTTGCCGCGAAGATCAATCCAGCGAATACCCAGCCCAGCGATTTTGCGAACTTCATGATTTCCACCTCGCATTGTATTTATTCTTGAAAAGCATAATACGCTTTCGCGGCGCGAGGTCAACCTGCCGAAAAGTTCCGTGTTATAGCAACCCTCTTTCAGCAAACGACAGGGTCTGTCCAACCGCCACCACGAAGTGATCCAGCACACGCACTTCCACCAGCGCCGGGGCCTGTTTGAGCGCGCCGGTTAACAACTGGTCTGTCTGGCTGGGTTCGGCCACGCCGTAGGGATGATTGTGCGCGAGGATGACCGCGGCAGTGTTATGCGCCCATGCGCGTCTGATTACTTCGCGCGTATAGACGCTGGTCTGGCTGAGTGTGCCGTGGAATATCTCTTCCGCGGGGATCACGCGGTGCTGGGTATCGAGGAACAGCACCAGGAAAACTTCCTGCTGGCCCCCGCAATAGCTGCAAAATAGTCGCGTACCGCACGCGGGGAATTGAGCGCGTCGCCGCGATGCAACTCCTCCTGCAACGCTCGCCGGGTATAAGGTTTGCCGGTGGCCAATCGCCGCCGCTTCAGAATACTTTCGGTGGCGCAGTCGCTCCGCGATCCTCGGTAATGGGGCTCAGTGTAGCGGGCGGCGGCACAACATTCCCGGGCGCCGTATTCTGTTCCTGAACCGCGCCATCCACCACCGTGCTTTCACGCCCCGCCCCACCTGTTGCGCCACTATTGCCTTGCAGCGCCGGGGATGGCACGGCGGTGAACAGGTTGAGGTTGACCGGTAGCAGTTGCGGCATCTGGTCGGCAGCGGCGGCAAAACCCATCTGGTTCGGCAGAATATTGATGGTGCCTTTGCTGGTAGTCATGACGGTCTCGCCGGTATTGACCTTGTTATAGGTGCCGACCGGTACGATCACCGCCAACGCGCTGCCTGGCACAACTACGAAAGTCTCATGATCGGTACCACGTATGCCGATAGTCGATGCGCCCGCGAAGATACGGTAATTGGACTTGTTTTTCTGGCCGATCAGGCCGGTGACCGCGCGGAATCCGCCACTTAACAGGGAGAAGAAGCTCTTCTCATTGCCGTCTTGTTCGCCGGTAAACACGAAACTGTCGAACCTGAGCCTGGAGTCGGGGCGCACGGCGATCAGGCCGCCATCCCGCATCTTGATTTGCGCCGAACTGACCCTGGCGGTCGTCACGGTATCGCTCTCATGCACCACGTCGCCTTTTTGCATGGCGCGCGCCTGCCCTGCCGCGTTGGTGACCTGAACGGAACCGTTCACAAATTGCGCGTGCCCGGCAATTCCCGCGTAAGCAGCCTGGCCAGACAATGCCAGGCAGGCTGTTAACAAAACACCCAGAAAGACAATGATGCTCTTTGTCGCTTTCATGATTACACCTCCATACAGCTAAAATTACCGAAAGTCTCGGCGAAAATTCAGTGAAACATCCATCCGGTCATAGCCGTAAATGGCAATATTGGAATCGTTCCTGGAATAGTTCAGTTGCGGACGCAGCGTCCACAGCTTGCTCCAATGCCAGTTCGCCCCCAGCTTCAGGTCGTACAGGCGGTCTTTGCGCTGGCGCAGAAAGAGATAATTGACTTTGTCGTAGACGCCGGTCTGCATACCCGCACTGGCGAACAGCGTTGTTCTTTCAACGAAGGACGTCTGGCCGCCAATGCGCAACCCGCCGAATCGCTTTCCTCCATCGTTTCGCCCGCCACTCGGGTTAGCGGTGATGAGGCCGAAGGGTGGAATATTCACTTCGATGATTGGCGAGACATCCTTCTCGGCACCGTAATGCACGCTGCCGGACAGTGTCGATTTGCCGTCAGCCAGCACATGCAGCCAGCCGATTCCGGCGGCCTGCTGATCAATATCATTCGGTTTCATGAAAGGGTCGACATAGCGATATTGCACAGACTGGGCAAATGCATTCAACTGGTTGATCGGGCTGAAGACATGGCGCAACTCGGCTTTGATGCCGGCAGTATCGCTGTTGCGCGCTCCTCCCAGATCGTATTGCCCGCCGACTGCGCCCACACGCAACCGGTTAGCCTGCGCCTCATATACGACTCCCGCACGCACATCGGTGTTGACGGAATCGAATTGTGTATGGGTCCGGTTGGCGTGCTTGCGCAAGTCGGCGCCAGCGTACAAGCCCCAATGGGCATTCAGGCTGTGCTTGATCTCGCCGCCCGCAGCTGCGGCATAGTAATTGTCGGACGTTTTTACGTTGGCGGGGTCAAGCGTGGCAGTTGCCCAGGTAGGGATGGTGTTGTCAAAAAAGAGTATTTGAGATTGGTCGGTGGAGTTGTTGACGTTGCTGTCCCGCCCAACCCCCAATTCCACATAGCCCGAGAAGCGCGTCCGTTTTCCATCTTTCTGGGCGGCTATCGCATCCAGATATTTCTGGATATTGGTGCGTGTCGCTTCGGAAGGATTCTGCTTCAGGGCTGCTGTAAATTCTGTCTCGGCGCGGGGAAAATCGCGCAGTTGATAATAGGCGCGGGCCATGTCGAGCCGCGCAGCGGCAGAGTCTGGATCTACCGCCAGTACACGCTCGAAGGCCAGTGTTGCCTTGTCCGGCTTGCCGCTGTCCAGTGCGGCAATGCCGATCAGGTAATCGAAGCGCACTTCGCCGGCATGCTCGAATTCGAGCGGCTCCAGCAGGTTGTAGGCATCGCCTGGCTTGCCGCTCTTGATCAATGCCTCGGCATCGCGCAACAGCGCCTCGTAGGAAGCGGACGGGTTACCGGCGACTGACCCAACAGGCTGGAGCGTTTTCTGCACGGCTTCCTGCGCGTACACCCAATTTGCCGCTGTCAGCAAGCCGAAGAATAGACCGATTGCCGACCTGGCTTTCATGGTGATGATATTCATGTGTGTTGCTTAATCGTTGTGGCATTCCAGGCTGTCGTCATGGTCATCATCATGCTCGCCACCGTGATCGTCATGGGCATGATCATGTGCGTTGTCATGTGAACGGTCATGGGCGTGCTGGTGAGGATGTTCTCCGCTATGGAGTTCATCACGACCATCGTGACCCTCGCCATGACGAACCCGGGTCTCATCTATCGTGTGGTTATGGTGGACAGAAGCGTGCTTCTCAACATCCGCGCAGACTGCATGCGACTGGGTGACAGGTGCAGGAGCTGGCGCGACAGGTACAGGGGCCGGCTCGATCGGCACAGGAGCCGGCTCGACGGGCACAGGGGTCGGCTCGACAGGCACGGGGGTCGGCTCGACAGGCACGGGGGTCGGTTCGACAGGTGGTGGGATGACCAATGCCGGACGGGTGAGCGTTGCTCCAACAGGATAGGCATAGGACACCGAGTTCGATGCAACGCCGAAGTCATAGACCAGCGCGCTATAAGGCACAGAGCCTGCGAGCGTGTGCGCTCCGGGGGTGACCGGAATCGTGCCGGACGAATGGATGCTGGTCGGGCTGATCGGGGTGAAGAGCGATGGTTGTACCATTACATTGTCCAGCTTCAGGTTAGCCAGCGCGGCTGTCTCGGTGACCACATTCATCAAGGCGCCGCCGGTCCCGGTAAGGCCGTAAACCCCGAAGGTGGAATCGGTCACGCCCATTTCGTCAGGTGTACCCGCAGTCGGCGTAACCAGCACCATGCTTGGGTCGCCTTTGCCGGCGGAATCATCCGCGTAGCTGCGCATGAATTGCGCCACGAGCACCGGGGTGCTGGACACGAACTCGCCGACACCCGAGAGGGTTACGTCCGCGAACTGTCCGGCGTTCAATGTGCCGATTATTCCTGCCGGTGTGGTGGTGAAAGTGGTGCCATCCTGGGATGCCATTACCCGCACCGTGTAACGTGCGCGCCCGCTGAACGGCACGGTATGGTGAGTCTTGCCCCAAATGGTAATATCGGGAATCTGTTCGGCGAGGTAGTCGCAGTAGCCCACATTGGATGGCACTTCGGCACAACGGTGCCCGCCGAATACCGCAACGGGTTTGTCGGCCATCACTAGCGTGCCGGTCATGTCCGCGCCAGCCGGATTGGCGAGCTGGTAGGTTTCACCGCTGTTAAGCACGACCGTAAATGCAACCCCGGCCGGTCTGGTAGCGCCGGCAGCGGCAGGCGTGATGCTGACGACAGTGTTGTTCTGGGTGGCTACCACGGCGAATTCCGAACCGGCGTATCTGGCGCTGGCGTACGACATGACGTAGTAATGGGTCCCGATAGCGGCTGTCGGGAAGGCCAGGTAACCATCGGCAGAGGTGGCGGTTTCCGAGACTACATGCACAGAGACCGGGGCCCGTGCCGTCACATGGATTCCCTTGGTTTCGATCGTCTCATTCGATGTGAGAACCGCAGCCGGGTTGAGCGTAATCATCGCCTGGCTGCCTGCCGCAACGGTAAAGGGCGTAACCACGCCGTTAAATGTCACCTCGCCGGTGGTCGCGGTTGCCGCAGCCACAATCAGCTTGTTGGTAATGGGTGCGTTATTGCATAAGGCGGGACTGCTGGCGCAGAGATGGTCGGGCAGCGTCAGGTAAAAATCTGCTCCCATCGAGCTGAAGACGGCAACAGGAACTGATGCGGAAGTTGTGGTGGTTGTGCCGCCCCCGCCGCACGCGCCCAACAACACCGAAGACAGGAGCAGCGCACTTTGAATAAACTTCGCATTATTTGGACGCATGACGATACCCCTCAACCTCGTTTTCAGTGCCGGAAAGGAGCAAATGGTTCGGGCGCGATGGCGCAGTAATGCTGCGTAATGACATACGGACGAACGTCCGTATCGCGGTCCCGCTGCCATAGATTCCTTTAGGCCGGTGACTTTGCGTCCTTACCTTTCGGTAAGTTTGCCAAGTGAGCGCAGATTAGACGATGACAAACATCAACGTCAAATCCTGAGCGACGAGTGGTCGAAAATATGGACAAACGGTTGTCAAGATTTCGTCACATCCCTGATTCACATGATTTGGCGCGCTAGTGGTGTGACGAAATATCGTCATGCAGTCAAATCAAACCTTTTTCCGCGAACGAAAGGGTTTGCCCAACCGTTACAACAAAGTGGTCCAGTACACGGACGTCCACCAGCGCGAGGGCCTGTTTGAGCGCCCCGGTCAACAACTGGTCCGATTGGCTTGGTTCAGCCACACCGGAGGGGTGATTGTGCGCAAGGATGACAGAAGCGGAATTGTGCGCCAACGCGCGTTTGACCACTTCACGAGGATACACGCTGGTCTGGCTGAGCGTGCCGTGGAATAGCTCTTCCGAGGCGATCACGCGGTGCTGGGTATCGAGGAACAGCACCAGAAAAACTTCCTGCTGGCGCCCGCCCAGCAAAAGCTGCAAATAATCGCGCACCGCCCGCGGGGAATTGAGCGCGTCACCGCGTTGCAACTCCTCTTTGAGAGCACGCCGCGACATTTCCAGTATTGCTTGCAGCTGCACATATTTCGCCTGCCCCATGCCCTTCGTTTCGCAGAAATCGGATTCGCTGGCAGCGACCAGCTGGGTGAGATTGCCAAACCTGGTGAGCAACTCGCGCGCCAGATCCACCGCACTCCTGCCGGTCACGCCGGTGCGCAAAAAAATCGCCAGCAGTTCGGCATCGGAAAGCGATGCCGCGCCTTTCTGCAACAGCTTCTCCCGGGGTCGTTCTCCTTCCGGCCAGTCGGTGATTGCCATATTCCCCTCCCAGCCCAGACGGGCTGTTTCTTGATAAGATGCGCAGCATTATGGAACAAGCCAGTCAAAAACGCATTGTGCCGGTGAATCGCCTAGTCCTGGGCATTACCGGCGGCATCGCGGCCTACAAGGCGGCAGAATTGCTGCGTCTGCTGATAAAACAGGGCATGGAGGTACAGGTCGTCATGACGGAGGCGGCGTGCCATTTCATCACGCCTGCGACGATGCAGGGATTGTCCGGCAAACCGGTGTTCACCGATCAGTGGGATGCGAGTATGCCGAACAGCATGGCGCACATCAATCTGAGCCGCGCCGCCGATGCGATTGTGATCGCCCCCGCGACTGCCGATTTTATTGCCAGGCTGGCAAACGGTCTGGCGAATGATTTGCTGTCCACATTGTGTCTGGCGCGCAATTGTCCGCTGCTCATCGCTCCGGCGATGAATCGCGAGATGTGGCTGAATGCCGCGACACAGCGCAACGTCGCGCAGCTGCTTGCCGACGGCGTGCAGGTGCTTGGCCCGGATAACGGCGTGCAGGCGTGCGGCGAGGAAGGGATGGGGCGGATGCTGGAGGCAGGGCAATTGGCGCAGGACATTGCGGCTTTCTTCCAGCCAAAACAACTTTCCGGCAAAAAAATCCTGATCACCGCCGGCCCGACCTATGAGGCGATAGACGCGGTGCGCGGCATCACCAATCGCAGCTCCGGCAAGATGGGCTATGCCATTGCGCAAGCCGCGCTGGAGCTGGGCGCTGAAGTGACGCTGGTGTCCGGCCCGACCGCGCTCGCCAAGCCGCACGGCGCACAATGCGTGGACGTGCAGAGCGCCGCGCAGATGTTTGACGCGGTTAAACAACACGTGGATTCCTGCGATATTTTCATCGCCGTGGCGGCGGTGGCGGATTACCGTGTCGCGCAACCGGATGCACAGAAAATCAAGAAGAGCGCGAATAATCTCACGCTGGAGCTGGTGCCTAACCCGGACATTCTGGCGTATGTCGCCAATCTTTCCCATCCGCCGTTCTGCGTGGGTTTTGCCGCTGAAAGCGAAAATCTTGCCGAATATGCCGAGCAAAAGCGTCGCGCAAAGAAGTTGCCCTTGCTGGTGGGCAACCTCGCGCAACACGCCATCGGCAGCGATGACAATGAACTGGTTTTATTTGATGACAGCGGCAGCCATATGCTGCCGCGCGCCGGCAAATTCACGCTGGCAAGGCAATTGTTGCAATATATTGCGCAGCGCTATGAAGGAGCAGGCAAATGAAACATCTCGCCCCAATGAAACACATCTCCGTAGACGTCAAGATTCTCGATCATCGTTTGCGTGACAACATACCCGGCTATGCGACACCGGGCTCGGCGGGTATCGATCTGCGCGCGTGCATCGACCACAACATGGTGATACAACCCAAACAGTGCGAGCTCATCCCCAGCGGCATTGCGATACACCTCGGCAATCCCGGTTATGCCGCGATGATTTTGCCGCGTTCCGGTTTGGGACATAAGCACGGCATCGTGCTCGGCAATCTGGTTGGTCTGATCGATTCGGATTATCAGGGACAAATTTTTGTTTCGCTGTGGAACCGTAGCCAGATACCCTTCACGCTGATGCCGATGGAGCGCATGGCGCAATTGGTCATCGTGCCGGTGATGCAGGCGCAATTCAATATCGTGGAGGAATTCCCGTTGAGCGAGCGCGGCAGCGGCGGGTTCGGCAGCACCGGCAAGCACTAAGAAAAACACCCAGTCAAGACAAGAAAACAAAAAAGCCCGCCGAAGCGGGCTTTTTTGCGCCTTGCAGGATTAACGCTCGAGAATCAGCTCCAATTCGGTGTTGTCGCCCTTGCGCACCGACACTTTTTCGCTCACCGTCTTGTAGCCGTTCAGTGTCACGACAACGTCATGAATTCCCGGCTCGATTTCAGATCGCAACGGGGATAATCCGAAATACACACCATCCAGATACACCTTGGCGCGCGTCGGATTCGTACTTACCGACAGCAGGCCCGTTGTGGCGTTGGCTGGCGATGCGTCACCCTTCGCGGCCACAGGCATTGCCGGCAGAGTGACGGCAGGGGCGACCGGTGGCGCGACGTAAACCTCCACCCCCTTGATCGCCTTTGTGCCGGGTGTCAACTTGAACAATTCAGGCCGGGATGCCGCCAAAGACGCGCCAATAGCATCTACCGTTTTGCCGCTAACGATGCGCAACCCTTTATTCAGGTACGCATCCACATCCGCTTTGTTATTGCCGGTAACTCCTGCAAAACGATCGCTCTTTTCAGTCACCAGACCCGACCATAGCACCTTGCCGGTAGCCGCATCTTTCAGCGTGGTCTCAATCGAAATGTTGATTTCATCGCGGTGTTTGACATTCAGGACCAGCTCCTTGATGACCCCGGAAACCTCGAACAGCGCGTTATCTGCATCGCCGCCTTCCAGCAGCTGAAAACCCTCGGCAGCAAAATGCTTTTTGATTGCAGCCGTCGCAATCACTGCGATATCCTGATCCAGGATCAACTCGTTGCCGCTTACTCCGGATACCCGGGATGCAATTTGTCCAAGATAACGCGGATTGCCCACCTGGCGTTGATCGACATATTGACCGACACGCAAAGTCACAGCATTACTGAGCCTGGACCCGGTATTGTCGCCGGCCGCGTTTTTTCCGGCAGCGGTGCCAGGCGTACCGCCGGTAACGGGATCCTTGCCATCCTTGACGGCGGAACACCCGGCAACCGCAGACAACAGCACAACCAGTGCGGCACGCCGCAATAATGAACTCATGAATTCTACCTCAGGGTTTTTCGAGAATTTCAACCGTGCGCGATCACCGCTTCGATTTCGGCAAAAGTGTGCGCCACTTCGAAGCTTTGAACTTGGGCGCCCAACTGGCGGGCGATCTGGGTAACTGAAAACAAGCCGCATACCGTTTGTCTGCCATCCGCGCCTTCACACATCACCAGCGCATGCTGCCGGTGGGATTTTTTCAGGGTTGCGACTATGTGCCCTACTTTGGCATGCTGCACATCTTCCATTTTCATCGCCTCCATCTCGCGCAGCGTGCTCATGATATCGCGCACCATGATGTCAGCATGGGTTCCGCCCATATGTTGCAGGAAGCGCATCGGCTTTTCTCCCAGCACATCGGATGCCGTCAGCAACCCTGCCAGCTGCTCGTTGTCATCCAGCACCAGCAGCATACGCACGCCATTGCGGATCATCTTGGCATTGGCTTTATCCATCGAGGTTATCGCACGCACGCCGATCAGCGAAACCTTGTTTAAATCGGTCATCACGCTCGTCGCCGGATCGTTCAGTTTGACGCGCTCCGGTAGAACCTGTACCGGACGCGCAAAAGACGAACCCGCTTTCAACGGGAAAGATTGCAGTGGGGCATATTCCTTGATCACAACTGTCACTCCTAAAAAAATTACTGAAATTATTGACTGTCCCGCCGGTCGACTTGCTTGCACGTGACAGGCAGATAACGCACCAGCTCGTTGAGCGCAAGTGTGTAAACCTCGCGCTTGAAATCAATCACCGCATTAATATCCACCCAATAGTTGTTCCAGCGCCAGGCATCAAACTCGGGGTGCGCACAGGCACGCAAGCAGACATCACAATCACGACCAACCAGGCGCAGCAAAAACCAGATCTGTTTTTGTCCGCGATAGCCACCGCGCGATTCACGCTTGCTCCAGCTCTGCGGAACCTCGTAACGCATCCAGTCACGGGTGCGTCCGAGTATTTTTACGTGTTCCGGCATCAAGCCGACTTCTTCGTGCAACTCGCGGTACATTGCCTGCTCCGGGGTTTCGCCATGCTGTATGCCGCCTTGCGGAAACTGCCACGCGTGCTGCCGCACCCGCTTGCCCCAGAACACCTGATTCATGTCATTCGTGATAATGATGCCGACATTCGGGCGGTAGCCGTCTCGGTCTATCATTTGTCACTCTATTCGTTAAATTTCAATGCGCTGATTCTTTCACATTTCCCGATTGTTGGAAAGGGAATCAGCGCCTGCATACCGGACTGCAGGTATTCCCTGTAAAATTGCCACCTTGTTTTCATAACTTCAGGTCTTGCACACCATGCGCGTCTCACAATTTTTCATCTCCACCCTGAAAGAGGCTCCGTCCGAGGCGGAACTGCCCAGCCACAAGCTGATGCTGCGCGCCGGCTATATCAAGAAGCTGTCCAGCGGACTGTATACCTGGATGCCGCTCGGTTTGCGCGTGTTGCGCAAGGTGGAAAACGTGGTGCGAGAGGAAATGGACAGGAGCGGCGGCATCGAGTTGCTGATGCCTGCCGTGCAACCCGCCGAGCTGTGGCAGGAAACCGGTCGCTGGGAGGTGTTTGGCCCGCAGATGCTGAAGATCAGGGACCGGCACGACAACGACTTCTGTTTCGGCCCGACCCACGAAGAGGTGATCACCGACATCGCGCGCCGCGAAATCAAAAGCTATCGCCAGTTGCCGGTCAATTTCTACCAGATACAGACCAAGTTCCGCGATGAGGTGCGTCCGCGCTTCGGCGTGATGCGCGCGCGCGAATTCATGATGAAGGATGCCTATTCCTTTCACGCCGACTACGCGAGCCTGGAGCAGTCCTACCGCGTGATGTATGACACCTACAGCCGCATTTTCTCCCGCCTCGGGCTGAAATTCCGCGCGGTCGCGGCGGATACCGGCGCAATCGGCGGCAGCGGTTCGCATGAGTTCCATGTGCTGGCGGATTCCGGTGAAGACGCGCTGGCCTACTGCCCCGCTTCCGATTACGCCGCGAACGTGGAACTGGCGGAAGCCGTAGCACCAGCAGCAGCGCGCGCTGCCGCTACACTATCCATGCAAAAGATCGCTACACCCGGCCAGAAGAGCATTGAAGAAGTTGCAGCGTTTCTGGGGGTCACCCCGCAACATATACTCAAGTCCATTGCGGTGATAGGCGAAAATGGAGAATTCGTCCTGCTGCTGTTGCGCGGCGATCACACGCTGAACGAAGTCAAGGCAAGCAAGATTGCCGCCCTGGGCAGCTTCCGCTTTGCCACCGAAGGCGAAATCGAAGCCAGCATGGGCTGCCGTGCCGGTTATATCGGCCCCGTTGGCGTTCATGTACGTATTTTCGCCGATCGCTCTGCCGCCGCCCTGAACGATTTTGTGTGCGGTGCGAATGAAAATGGCCATCATTTCACCGGGGTGAATTTCGGCAATCAGGTCACCTTGCCTGATGCGGCAATTTTCGACATCCGCAACGTGGTCGCAGGCGACCCCTCGCCGGACGGCAAGGGCACGCTGGAAATCTGCCGCGGTATCGAAGTCGGGCACATTTTCCAGCTGCGCACCAAATATGCCGAAGCCATGAAGGCCACCTATCTGGATGCACAGGGCAAGGCGCAGACAATGGAAATGGGCTGCTATGGCATCGGCGTATCGCGCATTGTGGCTGCCGCCATCGAGCAGAATTACGACGAGCGCGGCATTATTCTGCCGGCCGCAATGGCGCCGTTTCAGCTTGCCATCGTGCCGATCGGCATGGGCAAGAGCGAAGCTGTGCGCAATGCTGTGGAACAGCTGTATGCCGCGCTGCAAACCGCCGGTATCGAGGTATTGCTGGATGATCGCGACGAGCGTCCCGGCGTGATGTTTGCCGACATGGAACTGATCGGCATCCCCCACCGCATCGTCATCGGCGAGCGTGGCTTGAAGGAGGGCCTGCTGGAATATCAGGGGCGGAACGATGCCCAGGCACAGCATATCCCCTTGCAAAGTGCGCTGGAGTTCGTAAAATCGGCATTATGCAACCAGATAATCCAGGATTGAACAACGTTGAGCGGGGTGCGAGGAAGCCCCACTGCCCCGATTTTGACTCGATCCTTGATCCTCGATCCTCAATCCTCAATGCCTTGCCGCTGTGTCTGGCGGGCGTATTGTTCGCGATAGGGATGTTATTCACCACCGGCGCCCATGCCGGAGCGCAAGCCTACAAGCCGCTTTCTGCCAGCGTTCGCGCGGTGTTGCAGCGCAGCGTGTCGGATCTGGCTGCGCCAAAATTGGTTTTTGCCACGCAGTATGAAGCCGATTTCTGGCTGAATGAAATGTCGCGTCGATTGCAGAAACGTTTGCCGGACAGGGAATTCCGCACAGACTTTCTCAAGACGGTGCATTACGAAGCCACACGCGCCGGGCTTGATCCTGAATTGGTGCTGGGTTTAATCGAGGTGGAGAGCAACTTCAAGAAATATGCCGTGTCCAGCGCGGGTGCGCGCGGCTACATGCAGGTAATGCCGTTCTGGGTAAAGGAAATCGGCACTAACGAACACAACCTGTTTCATCTGCGCATCAACCTGCGCTATGGCTGCACGATTCTGCGCCACTATCTGGATATCGAAAAAGGTGATCTTTATCGTGCCCTGGGGCGTTACAACGGCAGCTTGGGCAAACCAAAATATCCAAACCTGGTGCATACCGCCTGGCGCAAATATTGGGCCATGCCGCGCCGCACGGCTGGCAGCGGCTACCGGTCCACCAGCGGTTAATATTTCTTGTTCTTGATGTAGCTCTCGACGCTCTCGCGCGTCACCTCACCCGCCTGATAACTCACCTGTTCGCCATTTGGACTATACAGGAAGCTGGTGGGCAGCACGTCAAACTCTCCTATCTGCGCAGTAATCCTGCCATTGCCCATCACCACCGGATAGCTGATGCCGTGTGCCCGCGAAAAATCCTCGACCTTCCTGCTTGAGCCGGATTCTATTGCGATACCGATCACCACCAGATCCTTGCCCTTATGGGTGTCGTGCAGACTGCTCAGCTCGGGGATTTCACTCAGGCACGGCGGACACCAGGTTGCCCAGAAATTCACCAGCACCCATTTACCGCGATAGTCTTCCAGGCGGTGAGAGTTGCCTTGAGTGTCTTCCAGCGAAAAGCCTGCCGCCTGGACGGAAAACGGCAGGACCAACAATAACCCTATCAGCAAGCCGCGCAACAATTCTGTCCCGGACTTCATCCGGGATCAGTGTCCATGCTTTTCAGGTGCTGCCTCCCCATCTGCAGCAACAGCCGCGCCGGCAACACCGTGCTCGGAAGCATGGGTCAAATACAGTGCCAGTGCAATAAGCGCGATACTTGCCCCAAGATAGACCAAATCCAGCGGCGTGTTCAAGTGCATGTTCAACGCCTCTTCAAACAGCGTGACAATCATGATCATCAGAATCACCTTGGCCAGACGGGACTTGAGGTCGTCCAGATTATTGATCACCAGTATCTTGCTGGATGACTTGCTGCCATGCGCCTGGTCAATGTCGCTGATGAACAGCTCGTACAGGCCCAGCGAAAAAATCAGCATCACCGTGGCCAGCAGATAACCGTCCACCACTTCGACAATGTGAGATACCGTGCTGTCGTGCAATGCCTTGCGTGTCTCGGCGTTTAAACTCGCATCGGCATAATGCATGGCATGCTCAAACAGATACACCACATCCACGGTAGCCATATAAAAAATCGCGACACCCGCCAGCAGACTGCCTATCACGGCGGTCAGCACCATGAAGCGGCTGTTCCACAACACACCCTCGAACAATTTCTCTAAAAATCCCATTCCAAGCTCCCGGCAAAAAAATCGACGCGCATTAAAGCGCAAATGGTTACCTCAAGGCAAGCTTTCAGGCAGGGCTGCGAGCAAAGAGTTCCCGCAAAGTCAGGCTGGAGCTTTGCTCAAGCTGTTCTACACTGGCCGCAAACCATTGGTGCAATGGTCCGTCATTCTGCCCGGCAGATAATGTGCCGCGATCCAGAACAAACAAGTGCAATAATTCGGTGGCGCGGATCTGGCCCACGTCACGCATCAGCAGCCAGCCTTGGCCTTCCGCTTTGCGCACCATGTTGGCGCTTGCCAGTTTCTCGAGGATTTTCTCCAGCGCGTCATAGCCCAGATGCAGTGATTCGGACATTTCCGCGAATGCGCTTACCTTGCCCTGCTGAAAACCGTTTGCCATGATTTGCAGCACGCGCAAAGCATCCAGCAATTGGGCGGCAGGCATCAGGTGCAGTGCGGCAGGGGTGCGCCAATAGGAAAGTGAGGCTGCGATGATGGCGCCAGACAGGATAGACAGCCAGGACAGATAGATCCACATCAGGAAGATCGGCACGCTGGCAAACGCGCCGTATACCAATTTGTAGGTTGGAAAGTGGCTGACGTAATAGCCGAAAACACGGTTCATGAACTCGAAGGCGATTGCGGCCACAAGCGCCCCGATTAATGCGTGTGAACGCGGCACATAGCGGTTCGGCACGAGCCGAAACAGCATGGCGAACGCCAGCGTGGTAAACAACACGGGCAGCACCTTCAACGCACCCACGCCAAATACAGGAATATGCTTGGCGTAGCCCATGGAAAGTCCGACCAGCCACGATGTCAATGACAGACTTGCACCGATGAGCAACGGTGCAAGTGTCAGCACCGCCCAGTAAACAACCAACCGTTTGAGCAAAGGGCGGGGACGAGCCACTCTCCAGATGACATTGAAGGCATGCTCTATGGTCAGCATCATCGTCATCGCGGTAACCGCCAGAAACGCAATACCCACTGCAGTGAGGCGTGTCGCGCTGTCGGTGAACTGCTGCGTGTATTGCGTGATAATTTTTCCCGCCATGTCCGGCATCAGGTTACTGAGCAGGTAACCCTTGACCTGGGCAGAAAAACTCTCGAATCCCGGGAATGCCGTAAACATCGCCAGCGCAATGGTAACCAAAGGAACCAGTGACAGCAGGGTTGTAAAAGTCAGGCTTGCGGCAATCTGGACACAGCGGTCCTGATTGAACCGCGTCGCAATGAAGCGAATAAAATTAAAAAAATCCAGCCAATTTTTTTTCATGGTTGCTTCGATTCCCCATAACGCGCACATGATAACCGACAAAGAAATTCCCGTGCTGCACTGCAGCCGGCATGGCTCGACCCCTCAACATCAGAAATATCCACCGGGTCTGTATAGAACATTACTCAGCCACGCAAACTGAAGTATGTGCGCGACAGGAAGAAGCGATGCTCGCAGAAATAAAGTACTCCACATGAAAATTGGGCAGCCATGATGGCTGCCCAATGAACGTATTTTACAACAGGTATCCGCTAGGGAAGCGCTGAATAAGCCCGCCGTTGTCATTGCGAGCGCAGCGAAGCAATCCAGATTATCAGTAACATCAGAGCGTTCTGGATCGCCACGCCCTTGCAGGGCTCGCGATGACGAACTTAATCAGCGTTTCCCTAGAAACGGAATCCCAGTTTCGCGCTGTAGGAGGCGGATGAACCGGTTTTGTCATATTCAAGGACAAAGTTGCTGAATCCCATGTTGACATTGGCGCCCGCAAAAATCTTGCTTTGGCGGAACGTTTCCTTCGCCAGTGATGCCACTCCGTTTGGAGTGCTCTCCACCCAGACGCTACCGGCTCCTGCGTATGGGGTAAAAATGGCGAAGCCCTTGGAAATGGAAACATCCAGATTCTTGGTACCCAATGAGAGTTGTTCCACTCCGCTCAATTTGGTCATCGCACCGCGAACGGCAACTGCGGGAGAAGCCACACCGCCTTCGAGTATCGCGTAGCGCAATTCCAGTCCGGTCAGTTTGATATTGGTGGTTGGTACGCGAGAGTAGAAAGCCGCCACATCAATGTCAAATGGCAGCCCTTTGTAGATATACAACTTCGGCAAGATCATGGTCTTCAGCTCGCTGCCAGTCGCTTTGGTCCAGAGCTGCGGGTTTTTCATCTCGGTCGAGGTTGCTCCGACACCCAACTCAAAACCGGTGATGCCTAATGGCTCTGCCGGCGTGGCGGCTTTGTAGCTCAACGCTGCACCCAGATCTTCGGAGAACAGCTTGAATTCCGACTGCGTCAGCAACTGTAAAGTATTGATGCTGGCCGCCCAAACCGGTTGAGTAAAGCAGCCAAGAACACATAACAATGCTAATTTCTTCTTCATGACAGACATCCTTTCTGTGGTTTGCAGTAAATCTACTTCGTACCTATAGCGGTACTGGAACCAGCTTAGCGCAATTTTTGCCGCAGTGGCCAACCGCCTGTCGGACACGAACGGTACACCCATCTACGCTGGGTATCCGACAGGCGGTATGCATCGAAGTCACACCTGCGGGTGGGCGCGCTCCAGCTTGCTGTGCAATTTATTGAGCGCGTTCAAATATGCCTTGGCAGAAGCAACCACAATGTCGGTATCCGCGCCCTGCCCGTTCACGATGCGCCCGCCTTTGGACAGGCGCACGGTCACTTCGCCCTGTGCATCGGTGCCGCTGGTGATGTTGTTCACCGAATACAGCTGCAACTCGGTGCCGCTATGCACGATTAGCTCTATCGCCTTGAAGGTCGCGTCCACCGGCCCGCCGCCCTGTGCGTCCGCCTGATGTTCCGCGCCGTCTATAGCCATTACCACCCTGGCCGCCGGCAGGATGCCGGTCTCCGAATGCGCGCGCATGGACACCAGACGGTAATGTTCGCTGACATGCGCCACCGCCTCTTCGCTGACCAGCGCCTGCAGGTCTTCATCGAAAATTTCGCTCTTGCGATCCGCCAGCTCCTTGAAACGCTGGAAGGCTGCGTTGAAAATATCTTCGGATGCGAACTCGATGTTCAACGCCGCGAAACGCTGGCGCAATGCATTGCGCCCGGAGAGTTTGCCCAGGGTCAGCTTGTTGGCATTCCAGCCCACATCCTCGGCGCGCATGATCTCGTAGGTCTCGCGATGCTTGAGCACACCGTCCTGATGAATGCCGGATTCGTGCGCAAACGCGTTCGCGCCGACGATCGCCTTGTTCGGCTGCACCGGATAGCCGGTGATGCTGGAAACCAGCTTGGAGGTGGGCACGATCTGCGTGGTGTCGATGCGCGTATCCAGATTGAATATATCGCGGCGGGTTTTCACCGCCATCACGATTTCTTCCAGCGAGGCATTGCCGGCGCGTTCGCCGAGGCCATTGATGGTGCATTCAACCTGGCGCGCGCCATTCATCACCGCAGACAACGAATTAGCCACTGCCAGGCCAAGATCGTTGTGGCAGTGTGTGGACCAGATCACCTTGTCTGAATTCGGCACGCGCGCTATCAATTGTTTGATGCGCTCACCCCACGCGGCAGGAATCGAATAACCCACCGTATCCGGCACATTCAGCGTTCTGGCTCCTGCCTGGATCACCGCATCAAACACCCGCACCAGAAAATCCATGTCCGAACGGACTGCATCTTCGGCGGAAAATTCCACGTCGTCGGTATACTCCAGCGCCCACTTCACCGCGCTCACCGCACGCTCCACCACCTGATCGGGAGACATGCGCAACTTGTGCTGCATGTGTATCGCACTGGTGGCAATGAAGGTGTGGATGCGGCCCGACCTGGCCGGCTGTATCGCCTCGCCGGCGCGGCGCACGTCCTTCTCGCTGGCGCGCGCCAGTGAGCAAACGGCGGAATCTTTAACGATTTCCGCCACCGCACGCACGGCTTCGAAATCACCCTGACTGGCGGCGGCGAAACCCGCCTCGATGACATCCACGCCCAGCTTTTCCAGTTGGCGGGCGATGCGGATCTTCATTTCCCTGGTCATCGCCGCACCCGGACTCTGCTCGCCATCGCGCAAGGTGGTGTCAAAAATTATCAATTTATCTGTCATGCTGAACTCCGGTGAAAATAGCTTAAACCTGCACTACCGATACACGGTTAGCGCGCTTGCTTCAACTTTGTGGGGGTATGGCAGCGTAGGGCGGGTCACCCGCCGCTTCACCAGTTGGAATGGCGGGTGTGGCCCGCCCTACGCTTGCTGTTGTTTTTTGCGCCGCCGCAATATCCACAGCACATAACCTGACAAGGCATAACACAGAAATAGGCCAAACAGCACGCCGGGCGGATAGCTGGAAATCAGGATGAAGAACAGCGCGATCATGAAGATCACCACAAATGGCACGCTCTTGCGCATGTTGATATCCTTGAAGCTGTAGAACGGCAGGTTGCTGACCATGCTCAATCCGGCAAACACGGTCAGTGCCGCTGCATACCATCTTACTTCTTCGCCCTTGAAACCATGGTCCAGCATCACCCAGACGAATCCTGCAACCAGGGCAGCGGCGGCCGGGCTGGGCAAGCCCTGAAAATAATGTTTGTCGACCACGTCGATATTGGTGTTGAAGCGCGCCAGACGCAGCGCGGTGGCCGCGCAGTAAATAAACGCCGCAAACCAGCCCCACTTGCCCAGCCCTCTGAATGCCCATTCGTAAACCACCAGAGAAGGGGCGACGCCAAATGAAACCATGTCGGAAAGACTGTCATATTCGGCGCCGAATTCGCTTTGTGTGTGCGTCAGGCGCGCCACTCGCCCGTCCAGCCCATCCAGCACCATGGCAATAAATATCGCCACCGCGGCAAATTCAAACCTGTTGTTCATCGCCTGCACAATGGCGTAGAAGCCCGCAAACAGCGCGCCGGTGGTAAACAGGTTGGGCAGCAGGTAAATTCCGCGCTTGCGCAGATTCATCGGCTTGCGGGTATTGAATTCGTCCATACGGTCAACGTGAAATTCGCGTAGCGATTCGTTTGCCTTGCTGCGCACCCCTCGCTTCGCTCTCCCCGCTTGCGGGATAACCAGCGACTTGGCTGGCGTATTTTGCCAGACTAGTCGAATGGCTAGGAGTTACACCAGAGGATTGAGGTGAGGGAACGGGCATGGTAAGTTTCATTTTCAATGGGTGGCTAATTGCCATGTCCGTTAGGCTATCAGCTTTAAGGCAGTATTGCCAAGATAGTCGTGGTCGCCGATACCTTGTCACCGATGCTCACCTTCACATTCGCATCCAATGGCAGGTACACATCCACACGTGAACCGAAGCGAATAAAGCCATAGCGTTGGCCGCGAGCAAGCACATCACCGGCTTTGACATAACACAGAATGCGCCGCGCGATCAGCCCGGCCACCTGCACCGAGGTAATGTCCGTACCGTTGGCTGTTTTCAGCCAAACCGCATTGCGCTCGTTTTCCGTGGAGGCTTTGTCGAGATCGGCATTCACGAACTTGCCGGGGAAATACCAGACTTGCTGCACCGTGCCGTCCACCGGGCTGCGGTTGGAATGCACGTTGAACACGTTCATGAACACGCTGACCTTGATCGCCTCGCGCTGCACGTAAGGGTCATTGGTGCGTTCCACCGCGACGATGCGCCCGTCGGCGGGTGACAGCACCGCGCCGGCATCCTGCGGAATCACGCGCGCCGGGTCGCGAAAAAATTGCAGCACGAACAGCACGACAATCCAGGACAGCAGTTCAATGATGCCGCCGGCAAGAGCGGATAACAGCAGCGCAATGGCAATGGAGCCGATCAGGAATGGCCAGCCTTCGCGGGCGATGATGGGGTGGGGATATTGATTCATAGGATTGAGGATTAAGGATCGTGGATTGAGGATTGAGTGAGAAGCAGGGCAGCGGGTTTTGCTCAATCCCCGCTCCTCGCTCCTCGATCCTAGTTTTTAGACTGATCGACCAGCTTGTTCTTGCTGATCCACGGCATCATCGCACGCAACTGGCCGCCAACTTTTTCGATCGGATGCTCGGCATTCAGGCGGCGGCGCGCGGTCATTTCAGGATAGTTGGTGCGTCCTTCCAGAATGAACTGTTTGGCGTAGGAGCCGTTCTGGATGTTCTTCAGGCATTCCTTCATCGCGGCACGCGCCTGGTCACCGATTACGCGCTGACCCGTCACGTATTCGCCATATTCCGCATTGTTGGATATCGAGTAGTTCATGTTGGCGATGCCGCCTTCATACATCAGGTCCACGATCAACTTGAGTTCGTGCAGGCATTCGAAATAGGCCATCTCCGGCGCGTAACCCGCTTCGGTCAGCGTCTCGAAACCGGCCTTGACCAGCTCCACCGCGCCGCCGCACAACACGGCCTGTTCGCCGAACAAGTCGGTTTCGGTTTCTTCGCGGAAGTTGGTTTCGATCACGCCGCCCTTGGTGCCACCGTTGGCCGCCGCGTACGACAGCGCGATATCCTTGGCCTTGCCGGATTTATCCTGAAATACTGCGATCAGCGTCGGCACACCGCCACCCTTGAGATATTCGGAACGCACGGTATGGCCGGGGCCTTTCGGCGCGATCATGATCACATCCACATCCTCGCGCGGCACGATCTGGTTGTAATGGATATTGAAGCCGTGGGCAAAGGCCAGTGCCGCCCCCTTCTTCAGATTCGGCGCGATCAGTTTGCTGTAGATTTCCGCCTGCTGCTCGTCCGGAAGCAGAATCATCGCCACATCGGCATTCTTCACCGCATCGGCGATTTCCATCACCTGGTGTCCGGCAGTGACGGCCTTTTTCCATGAAGCGCCATCCTTGCGCAGGCCGACCGTCACATTGACGCCTGATTCCTTCAGGTTCTGTGCATGGGCATGGCCTTGCGAACCGTAGCCGATGATAGTTACCTGCCTGCCCTTGATCAGGGACAGGTCTGCGTCTTTGTCGTAATAAACTTTCATGTTGCCCTCTTTGTAAAAAATAAAAATCCAGCTTGTAGCTGGTAGCAAGTAGCTTTGGGTGGCTACATGCAACCAGCTACAGGCTACAAGCTCACAACTTCAAAATTCTTTCGCCTCGCCCGATACCGGAAGCCCCGGTGCGCACTGTTTCCAAAATCGAATCGTGGCCTATTGCTTCCAGAAAACTGTCCAGTCTGGCGCAGGTGTCCGTTAACTCTATGGTGCGGGTGTTTTTCGACTCGTCTATAACACGCCCATGAAAATTATCCGAGATGCGCTTTAACTCTTCGCGATTGCCGCTATGCGTATTGACCTTGACCAGCATCATCTCGCGCTCAAGATGCTCGCCATCGTTCAAATCGATCAACGCCGCGACATCCACCAGCTTGTTAAGTTGTTTGTTGATTTGTTCGATGACCGCATCCGAGCCGCTGGTTACGATCGTCATGCGGGACAGGGTCGGATCTTCGGTCGGCGCCACTATCAGCGACTCGATATTGTAGCCGCGCGCCGAAAACAGCCCGGCCACGCGCGAAAGCGCACCCGCTTCGTTTTCCATCAGCAGAGAAATAATGTGCCGCATTACAATTCCTCCGCCAGAATTATCTCCGACAAACCTCTGCCGCCGGGGACCATGGGAAACACGTTTTCCGTCGGATCGGTTTTGAAATCCAGAAACACCAGATCATCCTTGCGCGCAAAAGCCTCTTTCAACGCCGTTTCAACATCCGCAGGCTTTTCGATGCGCATCCCGACATGCCCATATGCCTCAGCCAGCCTGACAAAATCCGGCAGCGCGTTCAAATAAGTCTCCGAATAACGGTTGCCATGGAAAAACTCCTGCCACTGCCTCACCATGCCAAGATAGCCGTTGTTGAGCAAGATAATCTTGATCGGCAGGTGGAATTGCTTGCAGGTGGACAGTTCCTGAATATTCATCTGGATGCTGCCTTCGCCCGTCACGCAGGCAACCATTGCACCGGGGTTTACCATTTGCACGCCCATCGCTGCCGGCAAGCCAAAACCCATCGTGCCCAGGCCGCCAGAGTTGATCCAGCGGCGCGGTTTTTCAAACTTGTAGTACTGCGCAGCCCACATCTGGTGCTGGCCAACGTCGGAAGTGATGAAAGCATCGCCTCCGGTAATTTCATGCAGCTTCTCAATGACGAATTGCGGCTTGATGATTTCGGAAGAATTCTTGTAGCGCATCCCGCCACCTATGCCGCGCCACTCGTCCACTTGCTTCCACCATGCAGCCATATCCGATGCGTTGGGCGCCTGCTTGTTACTGCGCAACACGCTCAGCAGCTCGTCCAGCACCAGTTTCAATTCACCGACGATGGGCACATCCACCTTGACGCGCTTGGCTATCGAAGAGGGATCAATGTCTATATGGATAATTTTGCGCGGCACTTCGGCAAAATGTTCGACGTTGCCGATCACGCGGTCATCAAAGCGTGCGCCGACCGCCAGCAGCACATCGCAATGCTGCATCGCCATGTTGGCTTCATAAGTGCCGTGCATACCGAGCATACCGACAAAGCGCTTGTCGCTGGCCGGGAAACCGCCCAGGCCCATCAGCGTATTGGTGCAGGGGAAGTCCAGCAAACGAACCAGGTCGATCAACTGCCCGGATGCGCCGGACAACACCACGCCGCCGCCGCTGTAGATCATCGGCCGCCTGGCTTCCAGCAACATCTGCGCGGCAAGCCTGATCTGCCCGCTATCCCCTTTACCCTGCGGGTGATAGGAGCGGATATTCACGCTGTCCGGGTATTCAAAGCGGGTTTTGTGATTGGATACATCCTTGGGAATGTCCACCAGCACCGGGCCGGGACGGCCAGACCTGGCAAGGTAAAACGCTTTCTTGATGGTCGCGGCGATATCCTTCACGTCCTTGACCAGAAAATTGTGCTTCACGCACGGACGGGTAATACCCACCGCATCGACTTCCTGAAAAGCATCTTCACCGATAGCATAGGTCGGAACCTGGCCGCTGATGATGACCATCGGAATGGAATCCATGTAAGCGGTCGCAATGCCGGTCACGGCATTGGTCAACCCTGGACCGGAGGTAACCAAAGCCACGCCCACCTTGTCGGAAGAACGCGCGTAACCGTCTGCGGCGTGCACCGCAGCCTGCTCATGGCGCACCAGGATGTGCTTGACCTTGTCCTGCTGAAACAATGCGTCATAAATGAACAGCACTGCCCCTCCCGGATAGCCGAACACATGCTCTACCTGTTCTTCCTGCAAACAGCGGATAACTATCTCCGCACCAGTCAACTCCATCACAAACACCCTGAATTAAGCCAAATTAAGGAATCGCGTAAGATAAAGGTTGGCGGCACTTTGGTCAACCTTTGCCGCTCATTTTCCCGCAAATTTGCGTTGTTTCATGCGGCATGAGCGGCTATTTGCTACTATTCCGCCTCGAAAAGGAGCAAGCAAACTGTCCAGCCCCGCCGAATTAGCACAGTTTCTCAGCAGTGTGGAGCGTCGCGCTTACAAGCATGCATTATATGCGGTGCGTGATGAGCATACCGCGCTGGATATTGTCCAGGACGCGATGATCAAGCTCGCCGAAAAATATGGGGGCAAGCCAGCCGCCGAATTGCCGCTGTTGTTCCAGCGCATCCTGCAAAACACTATCCGCGACCATTACCGCAGGCAAAAAGTCAGGAATGCCTGGACGACCTTGTTTTCCTCATTGGCTCCCAAAAATGAAAGCGATGACTTTGACCCGCTCGATAGCCTCAGAGACGAAGAAAATCAGAGCGCACCCGCCACGCCTGATGATGCCCTGCGGCAAAATCAGGTTATTGCGTTAATCGAACAAGCGCTGGTCAAGCTTCCGGCACGTCAACGCGAAGCCTTCCTGTTGCGTTACTGGGAGGGTATGGATACGACCGAAACCGCTATTACAATGGGATGCTCCGAAGGAAGTGTAAAAACTCACTGTTCGCGCGCGGCACATGCTCTTGCCGTGGCTCTCAAGGAAAAAGGAGTAGAACTGCCATGACTGACGAACTGCCCCCTGACAAGATCGCCAAACTGCTGACACAAAGCACCCGTCACCTGGATTCGGGCACTTTATCCGCATTGAGCAATGCGCGCCAGAATGCCCTGCAAAGGCAAGCCGTGCGCGCGCCCGTTCTCACGCTTGCTGCAAGTCGCTGGGCACATGTGCCGGTTCATATCCCGACCTACCAATGGGTGTTCGCCGGATTGGTTGCTGCCATGCTCGTCATCGGAACAGGTTATTGGCATCACGACCAGGAACAGCAAATTACTGAACTTGAGGTGGCGATTTTGACTGATGAATTGCCGATAGAGGTTTTCGTTGATTAATTCAATCGTTAAGGTACCTCGGCAAATACAACGTTGTGTGCCAGCGCGAAGTTCTGTAATTGCTGTCTTTCTGCTGTTGTGTTTGGCCGGCACGACTGCCAGCGCTACGCCTGCGCCCTGGCGTTCGCTTTCCGCTGCGCAACAGGAAGCACTTGCCCCTCTGGCACAGCAATGGGATACCCTTCAGGAGGTACAGCAACACCGCCTGCTGAAAACCGCCAAACGCTATGCACATCTGACACCCGAACAACAACAGCGCTTTCGCGACCGCTTGACGGTATGGAGCAAACTCACCCCGGAGCAGCGCAAGGCCGCGCGTGAAAAATATCGCGCCTTTAAAAAAGTGCCCACAGAAAAACGCGAGCAGGTGAAACAGATGGTCAGGCAAGATCAGGCCAACAAGGCGCAGCAACCTGTCAGCGGGGTTCCTGATACACCACCAAACAGCCCGTCATCCGCTTATTGAGTCGCGCAACAGGATTTTTTCAGGTTCCCTAACGCCGCTCTGTCCACCACAACATCAGCATCCCCAGCAGCAAGAACAAGCCCGTTACCGCCGTGGCACTGATAAATGGCTGCCAGTCGTTGAGCGCACCCAGGCTGGCGAACAACCGCCCGACAAAGTGGAACATCAGGCCCAGCACGATACCCAGGAATACCATCGCACTGCTTCCGCCCGCGCGGCGGTGGTAAGACGCGAACGGCAGCGCCAATATCATCATCACCAGCACTGCAAACGGATATACCAGCTTGTTCCACATCGCGATTTCATAGCGGGCACTCTTTTGGCGGTTATCTTTCAAATGTTCGGTGTATTGATACAGATCCAAGACGGACATTTGCTCGGGCAACACCAGCAGCACGCTGAAAATACCCGGGTTCAACACTGAACTCCATTCCTGACCGGGCTGGGAATTGATGGACACACCTTCTTTGCTGAAGCGCGTCTCCAGCACCTCTTCAAGGTGCCAGCGCCCCGCCTCGATAAAATTTGCCCGCTTGGCATTGGTAATTGTTTGCAGGTGGTAGGTTTCATCGAACCGGTATATGTCGATGTTCAGCAGGCTGGTGTCCGGCATCACATTCTTCACATTCACAAAGCTGCGTTCGTCCTTGACCCACACGCCGGAGCGAAACTCCCTTAGCGTAGCCTGGGCATTCTGCGCCTTCAAACGCAATTGCTGCGCCATACGCTCGCTTGGCGGAGCAATGAATTCGCTCATTACAAAACTCAACAACACCAGTGGCAGCGCAATTTTGAACAACGCGCCCACCAGTTGCCACGCCGACGTGCCGGAAGAACGGTAAACGGTCAGTTCAGAATTGGCTGACATTTGCACCAGTGCCAGGATTGTGCCTACCAGCACCGCCACCGGAAACAATCCATAGATATGGCCGGGAATGGTCAGCACCACGAACAGCAACACATAGCCCAGGTGATACTGTCCCTGCCCCATCACGCTCAATTCATGAATCAAATCCATAAAGGCGAACAGCATGATGAGCGCAAAGAACACCAGCGCGATACTGTAGTAAATTTCGCGGCCGAGATGGCGTAACAGCAAGTTCATACCTTCACCCCGGCTCCCCTTTCCCCGAAAGTGAGGAGTCTATCGTCCCTTCGGTTTTTTGGTGAGGAGATTCCATAACCGAACTGCCGGACAGCAGATCGCCTGCCTTTGGTTGCAAGTTTGCATCAGGGCGCTCCTTCGGCTTCATCCTGCGCACCGAAAGCAGCGTCATGCGCCGATAAAACATCAGCACCGTTATCGCCAGCATCGCCGTATGTATTCCCACCAAACCGATACCGGGCAACAGCTTGCCCTGCCCCACCCATGCGTTGGACACGCTGATCATGTTGTTGTAAAGCATGTAAAGCACGATTGCCAATATCAGGTTCAGCGAACGCCCCGCGCGCGGGTTGACGTAACCCAACGGGATCGCCAACAACGCGAGCACCGCCGCGCTGAGCGGCAAACCGACCCGCCAGTGCAATTCAGAAACGCTCCAGTTCGTGCGGTTCTGCAGCAGCTCCAGTGTGGACATGGTGCGCAGATGGGGTTCGGCTTGCCTGATCGGTGCTGCGTCAATGCGCATCGCATAGCGCTCAAATTCCACGATACGATAATCACGCTGCCCCGGGTTGCCTTCATAGCGTGTCCCGTTCAACAACACGAGAAAACGATCCCCGTTTGGCAAGGTTTCCTGCAATCCCTGCCGGGCGACCATCGTGCCGACTTTTCCGTTTTGCTCGGATTGCACAAAAATGTTGCCGACGCGATTGGAGCCCGCATCAACGTTTTCGATAAAATACATTCGGTCGGCCTGCTTCGATTCACGGAACATGCCCGGGGTGGCTGCAGTCACATCGTCGCGGCTTTCCAGTTTCTTCTTGAATTCGTCGGCTTTTTTCAATGCCCACGGAGACAGCACCAGACTGAGCAGCGCGATCAACGCCACCACCGGCATGGCATACCACAGCACCGGGCGTATCCAGCGCGTCAATCCGATGCCGGAGCAAAACCACACCACCATCTCACTGTCGCGATAACTCCGCGACAGGGTAAGCAGAATTGACAGGAACAGACTGACCGAGATCAATACCGGCAGGTAATTCATGGCGCTGAAGCCAAGCAGAGCCAATACCCCCTCCACTGCAATCAAACCGCTGACTGCATCGCTTAACAAGCGTATCAATTGGCTGACCACGATAATGCCCAGCAACACCGCAAATACCAGCAATCCATTGCCGGCAAATTCGCTTAGCAAAGCGCGATGAAAAATGCCTTTGCCAAGTGGCTTTGACTTTATACGGCTAGTTTGCGGATAATCGGGCATCGTGGATAATCTGGAATCCGGGAGTGTTTTTTTATATTTAAGGAGCAACACGTGGAATTTAGCATAAAACAAAGCAGCCCGGAAAAGCAGCGCAGCGGTTGCGTAGTAGTCGGTATTTATGAAGGTGGCAAACTCTCGCCGGCTGCGCAACTGCTGGACAAGTCAGCAGCGCACCACTTGAGCGACCTCATCGCGCGCGGCGACATGAGCGGCAAATCCGCATCCACCCTGCTGCTGCACAAACTTCCCGGCATCGCTGCCGAACGCGTGTTGCTGGTTGGCCTGGGCAAGGCAAGCGAGTTGAACAACAAGACCAGCGTGGAGATTCTGCGCGCGGCCTTCAGCGCGCTGAACAACACAGCCGCCAAGGATGCCGCACTGTTTGTCACCGATGATGGAATCGGAAAAGATGCCGCGTGGGTCATCAGGCAAGCCGTGTTCGCCGCAGCAGAAAGCACTTATCGCGCCGACAGCCTTAAGAGCAAACCCGCCAAAGCCGCGACGCTGAAAAGCGTCACTTTCGCCACGCTGGATAAGCCGTCCGCCGCATTGAAGAGCACGCTAGACCAGGCCGCCGCGACCGCTCGCGGCATGGAACTCACCAAGACGCTGGGCAACCTGCCCGGCAACATCTGCACCCCGAGCTACCTCGCCGCCAAGGCGCTGGCATTGGGCAAGGCGCACAAATCCATCAAAACTACGGTGCTGGAAGAAAAAGACATGCAGAAGCTGGGCATGGGCTCCTTCCTTTCCGTCGCGCGCGGCAGCGAGCAGCCAGCCAAACTGATTACGATGGAATATCACGGCACCGACAAGAAACACAAACCCGTCGTGCTGGTCGGCAAGGGCATCACCTTCGACAGCGGCGGCATCTCTTTGAAACCCGGCGCCGAAATGGACGAGATGAAATACGACATGTGCGGCGCGGCCAGCGTGCTCGGTACGATGCAGGCCATCGCCGAGATGGGCCTGAAGCTCAACGTGGTCGGCGTCATCCCGGCATGCGAGAACCTGCCTTCCGGCCGTGCCACCAAACCCGGCGACATTGTCACCAGCATGTCAGGACAGACCATCGAGATTCTCAACACCGATGCCGAAGGCCGCCTGATCCTCTGCGATGCGCTGACTTACTCGAAAAAGTTCAATCCGGACACCGTGATCGACATCGCCACGCTCACCGGCGCATGCGTCATCGCCCTGGGACATATCGCCAGCGGCCTGTTCAGCAACGAAGACAAGCTCGCCCAGGAATTGCTAACCGCGGGCGAGCAGGCGCATGACCGCGCCTGGCAGCTGCCGCTGTGGGAAGACTACCAGCCGCTGCTGGACAGCAACTTCGCCGACATGCAGAACATCGGCGGACGGGCGGGCGGCACCATCACCGCGGCCTGCTTTCTGTCGCGCTTCACCAAGGATTACCGCTGGGCGCACCTGGACATCGCCGGTACCGCCCATAAATCCGGCAAGGAAAAAGGCGCGACCGGGCGCCCTGTGCCGCTGCTGACGCAGTACTTGATTAACCGCGTACAGAAATCGTGACCAAGGTTGATTTCTACACTGGCTCGAATGACAAGTTGCGCACCGCTTGCCAGTTGAGCCACAAAGCCATGCAGAACGGAGTGCGCACGATCATCAGCACGCATGATGATGCGACGGCAGACGCGCTGGACAAGCTGCTCTGGCATTTCCCTGCCACCGCGTTCATCCCGCATTGCCGCAGCGATGCCGAAGAAGCCGCGCAAATGCCCGTGGTGTTAAATTACGGCAGTGATAAATTTCCGCATCATGATTTGTTGATCAGCCTGCATAACGAATGCATGCCTTTCTTCAGCCGCTTCGAGCGCGTCATCGAGATTGTCAGCCACGACGCGGAAGACAGCCGCATTGGGCGGGAGCGTTACAAGTATTACAAGGATCGCGGTTACGAGCTGCGCCACATTGATTTAACCGGCATGCAAAACTCCTGATCTCTGCCACACATCCATAGCGCGGTGGGCACGTCTTTGTGTCCACGCGATCAACGGCGGATATTTCCGCGTGGGCACAAAGACGTGCCCACCCTACGCCTGTATAATCTCGCCCTTTCTGACACTACGCATTTCTCGTAAAGACCGCAATGGAACTCGCAAAAAGTTTTGAACCGAAAGACATCGAAGCACGCTGGTATCCCAGGTGGGAACAATCCGGCTATTTCAAAGCCGGACTCGACCTGAACAAAACCGACAACTTCTGCATCCTGCTGCCACCGCCCAACGTCACCGGCACGCTGCACATGGGGCACGGCTTCAACCAGACTTTGATGGACGCGCTGACGCGCTACCACCGCATGCGCGGCGACAACACGCTGTGGCAACCGGGCACCGACCATGCAGGCATTGCCACGCAGATCGTCGTCGAACGCCAGCTCGATGCGCAGGGTATCTCGCGCCACGACCTGGGCCGCGAGAAGTTCATCGAGAAGGTTTGGGAGTGGAAGGAATATTCCGGCAGCACCATCACCCGACAGATGCGCCGTCTCGGCACCTCGCCGGACTGGTCGCGCGAGCGCTTCACGATGGATCCCGGTTTGAACAAGACTGTCACCGAGACTTTCGTGCGCCTGTACAACGAAGGCCTGATCTATCGCGGCAAGCGTCTGGTGAACTGGGACCCGAAGCTGCACACCGCTGTGTCCGACCTCGAAGTGGTGCAGGAAGAGGAAGACGGCTTCATGTGGCACATCCGCTATCCGCTTGCCGAAAAAGACAGTGTGCGCGGATTGACGCACCTCACCGTTGCGACCACCCGTCCGGAAACCATGCTCGGCGACGTCGCGGTGATGGTTCATCCGGAAGATGAACGCTATAAACATCTCATCGGAAAACAGGTGAAGTTGCCGCTATGCGGGCGCGACATTCCGATCATCGCCGACGACTATGTCGACAAGGAATTCGGCACCGGCGTGGTGAAGGTCACGCCAGCGCATGACTTCAACGACTACGCGGTAGGGCAACGCCACAAACTGGAGATGATCTCCATCCTCACGCTGGATGCGAAAATCAACGAACATGCACCCGAAAAATATCGCGACCTCGACCGCTTCGACGCGCGCAAGCAGATCGTGGCCGATCTCGAATCTGCCGGAGTGTTCGAGAAGACCGAGAAGCACAAACTCAAGGTGCCGCGCGGCGACCGCACCGGCGTGGTGATCGAACCGATGCTCACCGACCAGTGGTTCGTCGCGATGAGCAAACCCGGTGACGGCGGCAAGAGCATCACCGAACAGGCACTGGAATGCGTGGCCTCAGGCGAGATCAAATTCCACCCGGAGAACTGGGTGAACACCTACAACCAGTGGCTGAACAACATCCAGGACTGGTGCATCTCGCGCCAACTGTGGTGGGGGCATCAGATTCCCGCGTGGTACGGCGTGAACGGCGAAGTATTCGTCGCCCACGACGCAGCCGAAGCGCGCAGCCTGGCAGATAACGCCGGCTACGCCGGGCAACTCGACCGCGACAACGACGTGCTCGACACCTGGTTTTCTTCCGCGCTGTGGCCATTCTCCACGCTGGACTGGACACCGGAGTATCCGCAGAAATCCAATCCCGCGCTCGACCTGTACCTGCCGTCGTCGGTGCTGGTCACCGGCTTCGACATCATCTTCTTCTGGGTGGCGCGCATGGTGATGATGACCAAACACATCACCGGCAAGATTCCGTTCAGGGATGTGTACGTGCACGGCCTGATCCGCGACGCGGAAGGGCAGAAGATGTCCAAGTCCAAGGGCAACGTGCTCGACCCGATCGACCTGATCGACGGCATCGGCGTCGAGGAACTGGTGAAGAAGCGCACCAGCGGACTGATGAACCCGAAGCAGGCCGAACAGATCGAGAAACGCACGCGCAAGGAGTTCCCCCAGGGCATCCCGGGGTTCGGCACCGATGCCTTGCGCTTCACCTTCGCCTCGCTGGCCTCACCGGGGCGCGACATCAAGTTCGACATGCAGCGCTGCGAGGGCTATCGCAATTTCTGCAACAAGCTGTGGAATGCCACGCGCTTCGTCATGATGAATTGCGAGGGCAAGGACTGCGGCCTGGAAGAACACGAAAATCGCCCAAAAGGCGATTTCAGTGGAGACTTACCTGCACAGCAGGTTAGTCGGAACTACAAGGACTCCTGCCACAGCGGCTATCTCGATTTCTCGCCGGCCGACCGCTGGATTGTCAGCCGGCTGCAGCGCGTCGAAAACGAAGTGGCGAAGCATTACGCCGATTACCGCTTCGACCTGCTGGCCAAGGCAATCTACGAATTCGTCTGGGACGAATACTGCGACTGGTACGTGGAACTGGCCAAGGTGCAACTCAGCACCCCTCTCCCTAACCCTCTCCCGCAAGCGGGCGAGGGGACAAACGACGCCACGCTTACGCGTGACGAATCTTCAATCCTTGCGCGGCAGCGCGCCACGCGGCGCACGCTGGTGCGCGTGCTGGAAACCATGCTGCGCCTCGCCCATCCGCTGATCCCGTTCATCACCGAAGAACTGTGGCAGAAGGTCGCGCCGGTCGCGGGCCGCAGCGGCGAGAGCGTCATGTTGCAGGCTTATCCGCGCGCCGACCTGGCGCGCTGCGACGAGAAATCCGAGGCGTGGGTGGCGACGCTGAAGGCTATGGTCAATGCCTGCCGCAGCCTGCGCGGTGAGATGAACCTTTCGCCGGCGCAACGCGTGCCCTTGGTAATCGCAACGGGAATAATTGCATCAGGGGATGCTGACGGCAAGGCCGCCGCGCTCGCCGCTTTCGCGCCCTACATCGGCAGCCTCGCCAAGCTCAGCGAAGTGCAGATCGTGACCGAATTGCCCAACGGCGATGCTGCGGTCTCCATCGTCGGCACATTCAGGCTGATGCTGAAGGTGGAGATCGATGTCGCCGCAGAACGCGAACGACTGGACAAGGAAATCGCGCGACTGCAAGGGGAAATCGCCAGGGCGCAAGGCAAGCTGTCAAATGCCAGCTTCGTGGATCGTGCCCCAGCCGCCGTGGTGGAGCAGGAACGCAAGCGCATGGAGGAGTTCAGTGTGACGCTGGGGCAACTGCAAACACAGCGAGCCAGGCTGGGTTGACGCCAATCCCCTCCAGCCCCCTTGTCAGGGCCTGGATGGGTTGTTGCCTTAGCGGCGGCGAATCAGGAACACAAACTCGCCATCTTGCGCCGCTGAATACAACAATGCGTTGCCAGTCTGGCGGCAAAACTCCTCGAAGTCCCTGGGTGCCCCCCTGTCAGTCGCGACTATTCTGATGACTTGCCCGCTGGCCATTTGCGACAGTGCTTTCTTTGCGCGCAGTATCGGCAACGGACAGGCCAGCTGACGGGCATCCAGATCGATATCGAATTCCATCATGCGCTCACCTGCAAGCCAGCGCGCACCAATGCAGTTACGTTTCCAAATCCGCCGGCATTTAAAATTTTCAGCATAGCCTTACTCATCTTCCACTTGATCATTATCCGCCAACAAATGCGAGACACGCGCATTCGCCACCGACAGGCGCTTCACCAGCATATGCAGGAATGCTTCGCTGAATTGGAAGCGACACCCTGTCGTGGCGCGTGTCAGCATATCCGGATCAATTTCGATCACCACCACATCATTCTTGGAAATCACATCGGTGCCGCGTTTGAAATCGCGTTCCAAAAGGTGCGCCATTTCACCGAAACAATCACCACGGCGCAACAGGCTCAATAACCTGCCCTGCTTGGATACACGCACCGTGCCTTGCGCCAGAATATAAAAAGAGCTTCCGCTTTCGCCGTCACGGAGTATGTATTCAGATTCCGGAACTTTGTGCCACTCGCTGATGCGCAGCACCTCCCAAAGCTCCACATCACTGAAATTCCTGAAGAACGCCAAACTGCGCAGCGTATCGAATTTTTCGGTATCAAAAATCTCTGTTTGCGTCTGTTCGGCATGACTGACAAATCCGACCAGATCGCTCGCGAACTGATCCCATGTTTGATAGCGCTTTGCGGTGTCCTTCTCCATCGCGCGCCGCACGATCGCATCCACATCCGCCGGCGTTTCCGGTCGAAACGTGCTGGGGGGTGGCGGTTCGATGTTGATAATGTGGTAAATCATGCTGTAATTATTGCTCGCATCAAACGGCAGTTTTCCGGTAAGCAACTTGTACATCACGACGCCCAGCGAATAGATATCCGTCTGGTGGGTCAACGGCAACTCCTTGACCTGCTCGGGTGACATGTAAGCCGGTGAACCCACCCCGGACACTTGCGTGGTAGTCTGATTGCTTTGCAGTACCGCCGCGCCGAAATCAGAAATCTTGATATCGGTTTCGCCCTGCAAAAGAATATTGGCCGGTTTGATGTCACGATGGATTACGCCCTGATGCTGCGCGTATTCGAGAGCCTTGCAGCACTTGTAGATAATTTCCGCAATGGTGCTGATCGGCATCAGATGATCCACTTCCGAGTAGAGCTCAAGCGTACTGCCCTCAACATATTCCATCACCATATAATTGATGTCGCCCTCCATCACCGCATCCTGAATCTTAGCGATATGCGGATGCGACAACTTTCCCGCCAGAGATGCTTCGGTCATCAATAACTTGCGATATATCTTGGCACGGACGGGGTCTTGCAGAACTTCCAGATCGAACAGCTTGATGGCGACCTGCTGTTTGCTGAACGGATCAATAGCAAGGTATACGGTGCTGGTCGCCCCGGTACCGAGTTTGCGCACGATTTCGTACTTGCCGATTTTGTCCATTTATTAGCGCGACTGATTGAAAGGTGGCGATTTTGCGCACTTTGTGGCGCATTGTCCATCTTACTCCCCCAACCCTGAAGGTGCGCTGCTTGCCATGAGGGGGCTACTAGGCCGGGAGCAAGCGTAGGGCGGGTCACACCCG
>Ga0209343_10000855_pt1 | contig 42279 bp, 35 predicted proteins | sample RifCSPlowO2_02_FD_184026 | JGI IMG/M metagenome (GOLD analysis project Ga0209343, IMG submission 184026) | Groundwater microbial communities from Rifle, Colorado - Rifle CSP2_plank lowO2_0.2 (SPAdes) (version 2) | ecosystem: Environmental > Aquatic > Deep subsurface > Groundwater | place...
GGGAATGAATGCGGGCGGGCCATTGTTAATTCTCTACAAATGTGTTATTTTGAATTCAAGCAAGAACAGAAGCTCTTGTCTAGTTTTATAAGCTAACTTTTTTTATATGATTACACAAATTTATGAAGTACAAAGCTTTGATGAAGCAAAAAAGCTTGCTGAAATTGGAGTAGATAGTATTGGTGTTTTAGTTGGAATTAGAAATGAATGGCCGGGGGAACTTAGTCCAGAACAGGCGAAGGAGGTTTTAAGCGGCGTAACTGGGCAAGTAAAAAAAGTTGTACTCTCACTCTCAAAGAATTTTGACGATATAATTGAAATTATAAAGAGAACTGATCCCGATATTCTGCATTTGGCGGCAGAACCAGAAATCATTTCTCCAGCCGATGTACAGGTTATTAAGAATCAATTTCCGGACATTAAAGTTATGAGAACAATTCCAGTAGAAAATGAGGAGTGTATAAAACTGGCCAAACAATATGACAAAGTCGCAGATTACTTACTTCTTGATAGTAGAAGAAAAAGTGATGGTCAGTTGGGAGCAACAGGAGAAACGCACGATTGGGACCTAAGCAAGAAAATAGTTGATTCGGTTTCTATTCCCGTTATTTTAGCTGGTGGACTTGGACCAGATAATCTTGTAGAAGCTATTACAAAAGTTAGACCGTTCGGTGTTGATTCAAAAACCAAAACTGACAAAGAAGGTCGTCGCGAAAAGGATATAGAAAAGGTAAGAGAGTTTGTAAAGATTGCTAGGGAAACGAAATAAATTGACTAAATAATAAAACGAATTTATGAAAAAAGTAAATCAAAAATTTGAAAAAATCGGTCCAATGAAAATCCCGAGTAGAATTGCGGGAGGTACTTTGGATTTGTATTTATATACGTTTAAAACAGGTAACGATTATTTCGCCCTGAAAAGAGGGGCTGTTGAAGGAAAAAAGAATGTCTTATTTAGAATCAACTCAAACTGCGTTTGGGCGGACATATTTGGTTCGGCTCGTTGTGATTGTGCAGAGCAATTGCATGAAGCTATGCGAAGAATTGTAAAAGAAGGAGAGGGTCTTATGATACATGCCTATAATCAAGATGGAAGAGGTCTTAGCTTGAAAGATCATGTCAGAGTTTATATGGAACAAGACAAAGGCTATGACACCATAGAAGCTGACAGGCGATGTGGTTTCAAAAACCCAGATAGAAGAAATTATGACGAGGTCATCCAGATATTAAAAGATATGAATATTAAAGGGGTACGGGTTTTAACAAATAATCCACACAAAGTATCTTCAATCAACGATGCGGGGATAAAAATAGAAGAAATTATCCCAATAGAAGCAGTTAAGATTGATAAATATAATATTGGGCAACTGTATATGAAAAAGAAAGTTCTAGGACACGATTTCTACGCTTTTGATTTGAATGATCCTAAAATAAAAAAGTTATTTAAGGAATCATTAAAAAAATGGTCACATGGAGAATACGATAGCTATAAATGGAAGTGTTGAATAATAAAAATTTATGAAAGTCGCAATTTATGGTTCTGCTGAAGATTCGGATCAAATAGCTATTAAGTACGCAAGAGAAATTGGAAAACTTCTTGCTGACAATAAACACACGGTCATCACTGGAGCATGCCCTGGTGTGCCTTTTGAGGCGGCTTCGGCCGCATTTAGTGCGGGCGGTCTTGTAATTGGTTATAGCCCTGCTGTTGATAAAAAAGAACATGAATCAAAGTTTAACGACCCCTTAGATTGTTTTACAGAGTTAATTTTTATCCCACCAGATTATGAATATGCGCAAAATAGAGTCGCCTGCTACAAGTATCGTAACATAAGAAGTATCGTAAATTGCGACAAAGCAATCATTATCGGGGGTAGATACGGCACCTTAGATGAATTCATTCAGGCTTATGAATTTGGCAAAGAGATTGGTGTAATCAAAAATACGAAAGGAGCCGCGGAAATTATCGCGACCGAAATTATGGAATCAACCTTTAAGAAAATTTATAAAGATACCGGAGCAAAAGTACATTTCGGAGAAAACCCCACCGAACTTCTTAGGACAATGGGGTTGATATGAGTGGTCTATAGTAATAAAGAAATAGTCTGTATTACTTAACCTCTGATTTTCTTGCTGTCACCATAAATGACTGTGGGAATTGTTGGAATTCTTTAGAAATTTTATGTCTTTCTGCTATATTAGGATCGTTATATCCAACTTCTTCCACTCCAATAATAGTAAAACCGGATTGTATCGCCGTGTTTAAGTAGGTAGCTAATGTATAGTGATAATCATAAAATTTTTCGTCTATTTCTTTGCCTTGTGAATCAAGCAATATAAACCGATAAGGTTTTTCCTCTGCAAAATAATTAAATGATCCATCGAATTGATTTCGATAATCAGGAGCACCTTTTTCAATAAACGCTGAATGAGTGACTAAATAAACAAACGTACCATTTTCTTTGAGCACTCTTTGGATTTCTCGGAATGCTTGGTTCATATCTTTTTTGGTGGGCGACATCATAAAGACTAGATTTGCCATAACCTTATCTACCGAATTGTCCCCCAAGAAAGTCATTGCATTTTCTGGATTTACATGATATTCAACATGAGAACTCGGGTCAGATTTTATAGCTAGATCAATCATTGATTGCTCTCTGTCCACACCAATAACTCTTTTGGCTTTCATCTGTTCAATCTTTCTTGCAAAACGGCCATTACCACATCCATAATCAAGAATAATTTGTCCCTCTATTTCTCCAATACCTCTTACTATTGCAGGGAAATTAATTTCCTCATTCGTTATGTCTGCAGCTTCAAAATAACTTTCCACTGTTTCGCCCCATCTTTTTTCTCTATCGCGAGAACTATTTATTTCTGGTAATTTTTCAGTCATAGATAAAATGTATTATTCTAAAATTCCGAAGATAATTTTTGTTGATAATTCTGTTTGTTCCAAAGTATCTACATTAAAGAGTTGAACACCCTCTGTCTTTTTATACAATTCTTGGATAATTGGTATAAGTATTTTAGTTTTTTGCACAGAATCAACCCCTTTGATCTCTACTTGAAGTTCTCTCGTCGTGGATATATAAGGAGATCCTAAATATTGAGAAATAACACCTATGGTGGTATCTAGTTTGCGATACAGGAAGTCAATACATTTTGTGGTTTCTTCTCTACTCTGAAATAGATCATTGTCAAATAACAGAAAGAAGGCAATGGAGTTGACTTGCATATAGTATTTTAAGACAAGTATGATCCCTTCTTTATTTTCCCAAATAAATTCTTCACTGTCTTTTTCCTGAGATAATCTCTTATAACCTTCAAGCTTCATTACAACATCTAATCCTTCGACTACAACAATTGGAAAATGTTCTGTTTGCAGATTTTTTTCTAAACCTACCCAGAATCCGTTTTTTAATTTTTTATTAACTGTTTTCATATTTTTTAAAATCCCCGGTGGGCTAGATTCAATTTGCGGACAAAGTTCTTTTATGGTAATCTAACTTTGGATCTTTGTATTATAGCAAATATGGGGTAGGTAGCTCAAATTCTAGATACAGAGCGTCGGGCATTTTCCCGGAGATGTGGGTAATCAATCCCACCCTACCCCCACCTTCTTTTTTAGGAGGAACTTAAATTTGTACAGGGGCTCAATGTGTGGTTAACACTTTGAGCTTTTACTTTATAACACTACACCTCTCACAAACATCTTTCGATTATATCTAAGCCGATCTTTGCGTTGTCTCGATGAATGTTTAATGCAGGAAGGAGAACAAATGTCTTGTCATTAAGGAGAGCGAACAAGACACCTTTTTTTGAACACCTTTTTACAATCTCGTTTGCATACTTTCCTTGTTTGAATTTAACTCCTACCGCCAATCCTTTTACCTTAATTTCTGCTGGATATCTAAATCTCATTTGCGAGAGACGTTCAGTAAAATATTGACCGATATCGTTTGTGTTTTTTTCTAATTCATTTTTGTATTTCAAAATATATTCTATGTTTGCTATAGCTGCTTCCACACTTAATGGATACCAACCGTAAGTTGAATAAAAACTGAATTCATATTCCATTGATTTTGCAACCTCCGCAGTTGTAATTGCGACACCTACTGATCCTCACAAATCCCCTTTAATACATCCTTGCTTCGTGATACGCTTAAGACATGAGCAACGTACACCCAAACCGAGCTCTTTTTCCAAAAGAACTCGAAGCGCGCCGCCGCAAAGCGGCGAGGTATTTTCAAGACGGTAAAACAAGATACTGGGTCGCAAAACATTTCAAAGTTTCATTCACCGCATCCGGAGAATGGTATGCGCGATGGAAGGAAGGGACTCTTGGTGCCCGTAAACCGGGCAAGAAAGAAAAGCTCTCCGCCGAACAAAAGAAGAAGCTTTCAAATATGATTTTGAAAAATCCGACAAAATACGGATACGACACACAACTATGGACATTGGACAGGATTACTTCTTGCGTTAAAAAAGAATTGAAAGTGTCGTATAAACCGCGCTCTCTTTCCCATATGTTGCATACACTGGGTTTTTCTTGCCAAAAACCGGAAAGGAGAGCAAAAGAAAGAAACGAAAAGAAAATCGCGGAATGGAAAAAGGTGACATGGCCGGCACTTTTAAAAAAAGGGCTCTGCTCGGATTAACCTTTTGTTTTTACGACGAATCCGGTTTTTCAGAGAAACCGCCCATACGAAAAACATGGGGTAAGATAGGCAGAACCCCCATTATCAAGTCCACCGGATCGTGGAAGTCTTTGAGTGTAACGGGAATCATCGCCGTCAAGATAAATCTCAAACGGCCAAAAGCGTATTTTACGGTAAAGAAAGGAGCGATTCGATCAAATGACACCGTTCAGACACTCTCGCATCTCTTAAGGAGCGTAAAAGAGAACATCGCTCTTTTTTGGGACGGACTGCCCGCTCACCGTTCCAAAATCGTAAAAGAATTTCTTTCAATACATAAAGACCGCTTTGCAATAGTTGAGCGTTTCCCGCCCTACGCGCCGGAGCTTAATCCGCAGGAATACATATGGTCCGCGTCAAAAGGAAAAGATATGGCTAATTTCTGTCCGTCCAAAGACAATGATTTGATTGCAAAAACAAAGAAAAGCTTGAAACGGATACAAAAAAACGAAAATGTCATTCAGGGGGCTTTGAGAAAATCGGGATTGTTTTATGTTAAAGGGGATTTGTGAGGGTCAGTAGATCAAATAAATCTGCTAACTGTAATATTTTTTTCTTCTGTCATTCCCTCCCTCCCTGTCATTCCCGCACAGGCGGGAATCTAGGGTTTATCTGCATACTCTGGATTCCCGCTTTCGCGGGAATGACGCCCGTCGGGGTTGTGAGGGATTACAGAGGCAGTACCTCTTGCATTATGTATAGCATATATGCTATGCTATACTAAACTTATTAACATTAATAATCCGTATGAACAAGCTGCAACCCATAGCAAAACTTATTAAAGAATTGCGCGAAGAGCGAGGCATAACACAAAGTCAATTCGCCGACAAACTCGGAACCACTCAAAGTGTCGTGGCGCGCTTTGAGAATGGGGAGCAAAATTTTTCGGCTGAGATGCTTTTGAAAATCAGCGATGCTCTGGAAAAAAACGTCATCAAAGTGGCCGACCGTAACTTATCAATAAAAATTGAAGGGGGAAGAAAACTTAAAGGAACAGTCAGCGTCAAAAATTCAAAAAACGGCGCGGTTGCCGTGATATGCGCGGCCCTTCTCAATGATAGCCGGAGTGTGATAAAAAATGTGCCAAAAATCGAGGAGGTATACCGCCTTGTGGAGGTTCTCGAAAGCATTGGCGTCGCGGTAAAGTGGGCAGGCAATGATTTGGAAATAACTCCTCCGGATAAGTTTGAAATGCACAGCATCAATATTGAAGCGGCCGCCAAAATACGGAGCATAATATTGCTCGTTGGCCCACTCCTGCACAAAATGAAAAAGTTCAGCATACCTCTCGCCGGAGGATGCACGCTCGGTTCAAGAACAGTACGTCCTCATTTCTTTGCACTGGAAAATCTTGGGATAAAGATAGAAGCAAGAGATAATGAATATTTGATTTCGCGGGGCAAGCTCGTGCCCGCGGAAATTGTTTTATACGAGTCCGGAGATACCGTGACGGAAAACGTGATTATGGCTGCCGCACTCATACCGGGACAAACCACGATCAAAATGGCGTCCGCCAATTACCAGATACAAGAGCTGTGCTTCTTTCTTGAAACCATTGGCGTAAAGATTGAAGGCGTTGGTACCACGACTTTACACGTGCATGGTAAACAAAAAATAAGCGAAAAGGTGGAGTACTACCTGAGCGAAGATCCTATAGAATCAATGTTTTTTATTTCGGCGGCTATTGTCACGAACTCGAGCATATTGATCAAGCGCTGTCCGATCGAATTCCTGGAGCTGGAGCTTCTAAAACTGGAAAAAATGGGATTCAAGTACACTAAGACAAAGCCGTACAAATCTATGAACGGAAAGACTGATCTCGTAGATATCAAAACCGCTCCATCCAAGCTCACCGCCCTCACAGAGAAAATAGCGCCGAGGCCTTTTCCCGGCCTCAACATGGACAATCTTCCCTTTTTTGCAGTTATGGCCACGCAAGCCAAGGGAGAAACTTTAATCCATGACTGGCCTTATGAAAAAAGAGCATTCTATTATAAAGAGCTTGATAAATTGGGAGCAGACACGACACTTTTGGATCCTCATAGAATAATGATAAAAGGTCCGGTCAAGCTAAAAGCCAATGAAATAGTGTCCCCTCCAGCCCTCCGGCCAGCTGCTATCATCCTCGTCGCGATGCTGGGAGCAGAGGGTGTATCCATACTGCGAAACATATATTCTATCAATCGGGGCTATGAGGACATGGTCGCGCGTCTTAACAAGCTGGGCGCGAAAATCACCATTCTGCGCGACTTGTAACCTGTAGATGTGTAGACCTAACGCGTTTGATGTCAGATAGGAAATGGTTTAAATAAGTCGAATTGCATAAATCCTACATAAAACATGCAAATTATTGAAGTAATACCAATAGCACGCGGAATTTCTCATGAAAAGCTTACATATTTCGGGCCGAACGAACTAACCTCCGGTTCTATTATTGAAGTACCTTTGAGAAAAAAGGAAGTGCCGGCCATAGTAGTCGGCTCGCATGATGCCTTAGATCTCAAGTCGGAATTGAGAAACACCAAGTACGAAATAAAAAAAATATCAAAGAAAAAGCCCTCTGCTTTTTTTCTGCCGCAATTTATCCAAAGCGCCGTCAAAGCCGCCACTTACTTCGCCACTTCACCGGGAAGCATGCTGGCCGCCCTCTTCCCGTCAACAATAATGAAGAACCTCGGCGCTGCCAAATTTGTTAATCATGAAATAATCACCGAAGAGAGAGCGCACGAAAAGTACATCTTACAAGCGCCGGATGATGAAAGAATCGCCAACTATAAAAGCTTGATCCGTGAAGAATTCGCAAAAAAATCTTCAGTTTTCTTTATGCTGCCCACCATTCATGACATAAAAAACATGGAGGCAAGACTTGGCAAGGGCATAGAGAAATACACGTTCGCTCTTCACAGCTCTCGCACGCAAAAAGAAATCGTCTCTGTTCTAGATAAGCTTAGCGAGGAAAAACATCCCGTGCTAATACTCGGAACCGGTTCTTTTCTTTCCATCCCCCGCCCGGATATACGAGCGATAATCATAGACAAACACAATTCTCAGTCATACAAAACTCAAGCACGGCCATACATTGATTTTAGGGTTTTTGCCGAAATTTTGTCCGAACAGACAAAAGCCAGGCTTGTTGCCGGCGATGTTTTTCTGGACGTTGCCACCATACAAAGATACAAAGACGGAGAATTCCAAGAACTATCGCCGTTGAAATTTCGGTCGCTGTCATCAGCAACAGATAGCATTGTAGACATGAGGAAATACAAAGAGGAGTCCAAGAGATTCAGAGTGATAAGCGACGAGCTTAAACAATTGGCTGAATCAAATAAAACTGACAATGAACATCTCTATATCTACTCCGCCAGATCAGGCCTCGCTCCGACTATAATTTGCGCCGATTGCGGAAACATAGTTACATGCGCCAAGTGCGGAGCAAATATGGTTCTGCACGCGAGTCAGAAAGGAAATTTTTTTCTCTGCCACAGCTGCGGCCAAAGAAAAGATCCGAGCGATACTTGCGCCACGTGCGGAGGATGGCGGCTAACTTCCTTGGGTATAGGGCTTGACCGCATATCAGCGGATCTCGGCAATATGTTTCCGGATATAAAAATCTTCGTCATGGACAAGGAGACAGCGCCCACTTATAAAAAAGCCAAAGAAATCGCGTCTAAATTTTACGCCTCGCCCGGCAGTATTCTCGTGGGAACAGAAATGGCCCTGCCTTATCTGGATCAGGTGGAAAACGCCGCCATCGCCAGCATTGACTCGCTGTTCTCAATACCCGACTTCAGAATCACGGAAAAAATAATGTCTGTAATAATTAAAATGCGTTCAATAGCCCAAAAAAGAATAATCCTGCAGACAAGAATACCGGATGAAAAAGTTTTTGAGTACGGAGCCAAGGGAAATATTTTGGATTTTTACAAAGATGAAATTGCGCGAAGAAAACAGTTTAATTTTCCCCCTTACTCTGTACTGGTGAAAATATCGGTAGAAGGAGCGAAAAACGACACAGTGTTGAAAATGAGCCGTTTGCAGGCCCGGCTTGGAAGCAAGCTGGATATATTTCCTTCTTTCATAAAGAGCAAATCCGGTAAATCCATAATGCACGCCCTTCTCAGGGTGCCAAAAGACAAATGGCCGGACAGCGAGATCATCTCCGTTGTTTCATCGCTTTCTCCAGAGTTTACTGTAAAAATAGATCCGGAAAGTCTGCTTTAAGAAGTTTGAAATATTTTGGACACAAACAGGCCTATTCGTATATACTGGAGCAATGAAAAAAATTGTGCAAAAAGATGACCTCGTCCTTCGAATGACCGCCCTGTCCGTCCCACCCGATGAAATAAAAAGTGCAAAGATAAAAAAAATTATAGAAGAGATGAGAAGCGCTCTAGCGCAAGAATCCGACGGTGTCGGTCTGGCCGCTCCGCAAATCGGCTATTCTCTACGTATTTTCATAGTATCCGAAAAAGTATTCTCTATAGCGAAAGAAATGGGAGAAAAAAAGATCCAAGATGGCGAAATAAGACAAAGCCATAATAAAGGTTTAGTATTTATAAATCCCGAAATAATCAAATTGTCCAAAGAGAAAAGAAATCTTGAGGAAGGGTGCCTGTCGGTTAGGCCTTTCTACGGCAAGGTGGAACGCCGAACTCGCGCTAAAATCCGTTTCCTTGACGAAAAAGGAAATGTCGTCGAGAGAGGCGCTAGCGGACTCATGGCGCAGATATTCCAGCATGAGGTTGATCATCTGAACGGAATACTTTTTACGGATAGAGCCAAAAACATTAAAGAGATAGACGTCCTTAATGAAAAAGATGGACTATAATTTCGTATTTTTCGGAAATCCAAAAGCAAGCGTATCCGTGCTGGAAAGCATGAGAACTGAAGGAATGTCTCCCTCACTTGTCGTAAGCGGGCAAGACATGCCCAAAGGAAGAGGGATGAGAATGTACCCCTCAGATGTCAAAGCGTGGGCGATGGCAAATAAAATCAGCCATATTGAGCCATCGGGATTCAACGACCCGGTTTTCGTAAGTCATGTCCTTTCCAAAAAATGGAACTTCTTTTTGGTTGCCGCCTATGGCAAAATCTTGCCAAAGAGCATACTTGAAGCTCCGGAAAAAGGCGCGATAAACGTGCATTTCTCTCTTCTTCCCAAACACAGAGGCGCCACCCCCTTAGAGTCGTCTATTCTTTCCGGAGATAAGGAAACCGGAGTGAGCATCATTCTAATGGACGAACAAATGGACCACGGACCCGTGCTGGCCCAAGAAAAATATGTAATGCCCGACCCCCTCCTATCCGCCGGTAAACTCGGTGATGAGATCGGCAAAATAGCCGGTAAACTTCTGCTAAAAACGCTTCCGGATTTTTTATCCGGAAAAATCAAACCTGATCCGCAAGACGACACACGAGCCACATACTGCGGAAAATTTGATAAAAAAGCCGCCGAAATTGATCTTCGTGGCGACCAAATATCAAACTGGAGAAAAATTAAGGCATTTGAAGATACGCTGAAACCTCATTTTTACGCTGAAAAAAATGACAAGCGTCTGCGCGTAATCATAAAAGATGCCGACTTCATAAGCGGCCGCCTGATCATAAAAAGAGTAGTTCCCGAATCAGGAAAAGAAATTTCATTTGAAGAATTCAAAAAACAATTTACAAACTTTTCTTGAAGAACGTGCCGTCTCCGGACGCCATTGGGATTTATGATTTCAATATTTCCGACACTTCCCTGCCCTCCACCCATTCTTCGCCAAGAGCGCTTACCGACGTGTAGAGATAGACTAAACCGGCAGATATGAGAACACAACCAACAAGAACAACGTGAGACACCCATTTTTCCGCTTTTTGATTCCAACTGAACAGTGTTTCTATAGCCATATTGATTATAGGACTTAAGTCCTATGATTATTTATTGTAACCTTTTAATATTCTTTTTATAATTTGACCGCCTTTTTTCAGAAGAGTAATATCCTTGCTTTTTTTAGAGGAGAGTTCTCTATTAAGCTCATCCTTGACCGCGTCAATAGCGGCGTAAAGATCGCTTTTTGACGCTTCTGCTCGAATATGGACCTTACTCATGTGAAAATTCGCCTCCGCTCGGAACATATTTTCTCCCGCCTGATGATGATTGGTCGTCTTTTCCACTTCAAACATGATAAGAGCGCTCGCGTCTCCGGCAGTGATGAATTTGGAAAGAGAGTCCATTTTTTTCTCAATATAATTTGAAATTGCAGGAGTAAGGGTAGTATTGGTAGCTTTGGTTTGTATGTTAATCATATTTGCAGTTTGATTAGCGGATAACTCTGAAAATTATATCATCAGACATGCGTGAATCCAACTTCCTCATAGATCAATTGAAAGAATTTTACTCGGCGAATGATGTCCGCTTATTATCCTAACCCTGCCGGCTGGTAAATTAAAATGTAGTGCCATAATTCTCACAATTCTCTTGTTGGCGAGATTTTTTTCCGCCTTTTCGCGGACAGATACTTGAAATTTGTTGCCGCTTATTACAGAGATCTGCTCTTCTTCGGCTCCGGCGATCGCTTTTACGCTAATATACATGGTATAATTATACATCATTGAGAATGTATTATTTCATTCATGAGACGAATAAGATCAGTAAAAGAACACATTAAAGGTCTTGAAAGGGACCTACTAATCGTTCTTCTAAGCATAACGTTCGCCGTTCTACTTGTTAAAACGGAAGCCCTTGAAGCTTTCCTTTCCGCTACTTCAGAGATGAAGATAATCGGAAGTGTTGTCTCCGGCATTTTTTTCACGTCTATATTTACAGTCGCGCCGGCAACAATAGCTCTGGCAGAGATCGGACAAACAATATCTCCATTTACTGTCGCCCTTTTTGGTGCTCTTGGCGCTATGATGGGTGACCTCATCATACTTTTTTTTATCAAAGATATTTTTGCCGAGGATATCAAGGGCGTGTTCAGAAGATCGAAATGGAAGAAATTTCTTTCACTCTTCCATATGGGACTTTGGAGGTGGATGATGCCACTTATAGGAGCAGCTATTATCGCCTCCCCGCTTCCTGATGAACTTGGTTTGACCTTTATGGGAATTTCAAAGATTAAAAAAACAGTCATTATGCCTTTGGTTTTTCTCATGAATTTCGGAGGCATTATCGCCATAATATATGTAACCAGATTATTTCAGTAGATCTTGCCGCTGTATTCAAAACACCACCCCAGGGGTGGTGTTTTGAAAGTGGGAAAAATAACTTGTTATCCGCTTTGCCTAGCTTGCCCTCCTTTCCTGCCCGCCTCTCGCGCTTCCTCAGAAGTGAATTCATGGGCGGTGCCTTTCTCATGACTCGCCTTACCGCCCTTGCTGGCAATTTCGCGCTGTTTTTCCGGATCCATTGAGGCAAAACCTCTTTTGTTTTTTCCTGTGGCCATAGTTTTAATTAATTAAATAAATTTCTAAATTAGTCAGTTATATTATTTTTGGTTAGCAATTTCGTATCCGTGATCGACCTTTAGCAACAGTGTAATGAACAGACCTTAAATAAAGATTAACTTCCGCTTTTAAGCAAAAAAAAACCGAATTGATTCGGTTTTTTTATGGATAAAATTGTTAAAGACTGTAAGTGTGCAACCCGACCGTTCCTGTTCGCGTGCACTTTTCGTTAAGAGGTTTCCACATCAATCCAAAACACCGTGCGCTATTCCAATCCTCACCGCCTTATCGGGAGTTAAAATGGTATTGTTCGCCATCATGCCGAGAACCTCGGCAGTTGATACTTTACCGTTGGAATTATCGGATATTACACAGGCGTAATAATAGTCCTTAAGCTTATCTTCCTTCAGCATGGATTCCATCTCCACCGTAGTAAAACGCTGTGACGGATCAAAAGTCCTGCCTGCCAGATGCAGAAGAAGAGTGGTTTTTTTTGTTAAGAATCTTTTTTTCCCCGCTAAAAAAACTATAATTCCCGACGAATCCACATCTCCCGATCCTATAGTGGTCAGATTACCCACACCTAAAAGTCGCATAGAGTCGTAGAAACTCATGGCAATACCCGTCGCGCCTCCAGGCGAATTTATAAATAATGTGATCTCTTCTTCTTTGGATTCCCTTGCTTTGAGCTTTATCTCTTTCAATACCTTCTCAAAGTTAGCGTAAGTTACGGCTCCGAGCCACTCAACCGCTCTATCCATTTTTAAGACGTAAGACGACGCAAGTCCCTCAGGAGCTGAAATTTTAGTTTTGGTTCTGGTTATACTCATTCTTTGTCTTAGACTTTGTCTTAGAACGTGGATAGGATCTTAATCATATATTAATAATGATTTACAAATCAAGCACGGCTATTCGTATATCCTATTTTATAAGCTATGATAAAATTATGAGATGAATTATAGAACGTGAGCAGTTAGAATAAGTAGTCCACCCCATCGCCTCGCCGACTCCCCCTTCGCTACCCACTCCGCTTCCTACTTCGCTCCTCCTTCGCCAAAGGCTACGGAAGGACAAGTAAAGCTGCGCGGGTCAAGAATAGCTTCGGCGGAGCAAGAGAGGGGAAGAGGATAAAAGTCCAGAAATATCCGATCGCGTAACTTATACAATATTAAAACAACCAAATGAAGGACCAAAGAATTCTCGGTATAGATATAGGCGGCACAAACATTAAGGCTGTCACGGTAATCCGTGATAAAATGCAAAGAAGCCACATCACGCTCACTCCGCAGAGATCGGAAACAGAACTGGTTAAATCTCTCCGCAATGTAGCGGATGTTGTTAGCTCTGGTCACTTGCCTCCTCGTTTGGCTATTAGCGCCGCCGGTGTCGTGCACAAAAATTACGTGCGGCATATGCCGCTTAAACACGTTTCAAACCTTAACATGCGGGATATATATAACGACTCTGGCGCTAAGATAAAGCTGGATAATGACGCGCGCTGTTTTCTTCGCGCGGAAATTCGCGCTGGTTCTGTTAAAATGAAAAATGGCTCCGTTATGGGTATAACTATAGGCACAGGCATTGGCAGAGCAGTAGCAAAAAGAGGCAAAATCGCGAACATAAAGAAACTTGAGTACCCTGAGATTTGGGAAGAAGAATATAAAAAACGAAGGACAAAAGACAGCAAATTTGAATTAGCGAAGTTTTTAGCGCTCAAGCTTTCGGGACTGCTTGCGGCATACGAACCGTCTGCTTTGGTGATAGGCGGAGGAGTGTCAAATAAAGACGGAGTATACGCGCCTCTCAAAACAGCTCTCAAAAAAATCGGCTTCAAAGGGGAGATAGTCAAATCTAAGCTCGGCGACATGTCTGCCGCTCGCGGCGCAGCTCTTCTCTGGCAAGATGACAGAGATTGTAACCGCTCACAAAGTTGAGTAATCTGCTAATAGTAACACTTTTTTCTTCTGTCATTCCCGCGAAGGCGGGAATCCAGAGTATGCAGATAAAAGCCTGGATTCCCGCCTTCGCGGGAATGACAAGGGGCGCGGGAATGACACCAAACACGTAAGTCCTAATTAAAACTAAATTTATGACTTTAAATGAAATACAACTGGACAGCTTGCCCAAACCGGAGCTATCAAGATATGAGAAACTTAATCCTGAAATTCATGCCGGATTGTCAAAAATCGGCAAAAAATTGCATGGAAACAAGATTTACCACATCAGCTCCACGGCAACGGGCGGCGGTGTGGCCGAGCTATTGCGAAGCCAGATACCGTATGAAAAATCCTTGGGATTGGATAGCCGCTGGTTCGTTATTGAGGCGCCCCGAAGTTTTTTTGAAATAACAAAAAAAATACACAATCTGTTTCAAGGAAAACCCGGTTTCTTATCCAAAAAAGAAAAACAACAGTACCTGGAAGAAAACGGCCGGCTCGGCAAAGACATGGCGAAAATATTATCACGAGAAAAAACCGGAGGTATCGTCATTATTCATGATCCCCAGCCCCTGGCAATACGCGAATATATACCCAAAAATTTTTATGTAATATCGCGATTGCACATAGATCTCTCTTCCCCGAATACCTCAATCGTGGAATTCATGCGTCCTTTTCTCTCAAGCGTAGACATGACCATAGTGAGCAATAAAGACTTCGTGAAATGCATGCCGTGGCTCCCCCCGCGAAAAATACGAATAATTTACCCCGCCATAGATCCTTTCACGGATAAAAACAGGTCGTTAAGCCGAGATCTGGCGAAAGAAATGATGGTGCAATATGGCATAAATCCTGATAGATTTACTATTTCACAAATATCGCGCTTTGACACATGGAAAGACCCGCTGGGAGTCATTAAAGCGTATTACTTGGCGAAAAATAAAATACCGGAGCTTCAACTCGTGCTGGTCGGTTTTTTTGAAGCCCAGGATGATCCTGAATCTGCAGATGTCTTCAATGAGGTGAAAAAACACAGCAAAGCAGACCCCGATATTCACCTTTTTTATAACATGAATCAGCTGCAGCCAAAGGACGCTTCGGATGATTTATTCATCAACGCTTTGCAATTGATGAGCGACGTCGTGATACAGGCGAGCACGCGAGAAGGGTTCGGCTTGACTATAACAGAAGCGATGTGGAAAGCGCGGCCGGTAATCGCGAGAAAAACAAGCGGGCCAATGATACAGATCAAAGATGGGCAAACCGGCTTTCTGGTGGTAAGCCCAGAGACAATAGCAAAAAAAATAATCCATCTTCACGACGAGCCCCGGCTCGGAATAAAGATAGGCAAAAAAGCGGCCATGTCGGTGAAGAAAAAATTTCTAATGCCCCGCTTTGTCTATGATAACGCGAAAATTTACCAGAAGTCCTTAGAGCCTGTTCATAATCTAACCGCAAATTAATGAATGGAAACAACGCTTGCCTGCCATTAGATTATGAACAGGCTCTTACCCATCGCTCAATCAAACATATCAGCTAGATAACTGTCTATTTGCCGCTGTTCCAAATCGTAGAAATATTTGTCTTGCCTATCAAGGTATCTGGCCAATTTGACGCCAACATATCTCCAGTGCCATGGTTCGTATACGTAATAGCTGTTATTTTTCGGATACGACAATACAAATCCGTATCTATACGCATTTTTTTCCAACCACGCGTAAGCTGCCGTGGCATCAAAACCCTCCAGTCGGCCTCCCAGTCCCGTTGTTATGAAATCTACCGTGGTGCCAAGCTGATGCTCCGAGTAACCCTGGTCTGCTGAAAAAGTATTGGCAGTTCCGGCCCCGTAGGTGACGGAATAGGACGATTTAATGTTTCTCTGCTCGTCAAATGAACGAAATGCGGATTTTACGAAAAGTTCCACATCATCCCTCTTTGCCGCCCTGAGCATATCTTCCAAATAAGGCCAGACCTCGGCATGAATTGACTCCGGACTATCCTCACTATACAAATATCCCTTGGAAATTTCCACCAGCCTCGGCGGCGAATAATGCTCATTCAGAAAAAATATTTTAGAGTATTTTTGTAGCAACTCCGGATCCGTTTTGCTTAATTTTTCCAAGGTTGACACTGTGCCAGATATCTTCCCCACACTCTGCTCAACCCCGCCAACTTTGGACTCTATCTGCTGTTGTTTCTCATTGAGAGCGTTTGAAAGCTCCGATATCGCTTCCTGTTGCCTTGTCGTCAAACTATCAGAAAGGACGGTCATGTTTTGGGCGATTTTGGCCGTGGTAGAAGCGGTATCGGATCGCAAGTCATCAATATCCCGTGACAACCTAAGCAAAGTAAATTGCTGATACGCCAAAAAAGCCGCGATTCCCACGATTAGAACTACTAACAAGGCTTTTTTCATAGCGGAATGTTCTGGTTTTTCATTCAAGTCTATCATAAACGGATTATACCATGAATTGAAGCAAAAACGAGCTGTAATAGGTCATATTTCTACCGGCAAAAAGCCCTGATTTTTAGCGAGGAATCAAACACCTCAACGGTACTTGCCGTTGATGTGTTTAGGACTCCCATTATAAATTGCTTGTCCCGAAATCTTTGCTTCGGTCAATTGTCAATTGTTCATGTCAAATGTCCTTCAATTGGAAATTATGGTTCAATTGCTTCACCATCCTGAGGAATTCGAAGGAGAAATTTTCTCTTTACCCCCCTCTTTCTCTTCCCTTAGATATTAGAAATTTCTCCCCCTCCCCTCCCTTGCTCCGCCGAAGCTCGCTTCGAGCGAAGGGGATTTAGAGGTAAAAGCGCCTTTCTTATTCTTAATTCTTCCTTTTCGAATTTGTTATTTGGTGCTTGGTGCTTATCTGAGGATGGGGTGTCTTTCTTTTCCTCTTCTTTTTTGAATTTACAATTTTTTCGAATTTCTCCTTCAAATTCTTCAGGATGGTGAGCTTGTCGAACCAGGATTTCGTACTTCGTGCTTATCTTATTAGTATTACTCTTAAGAAAACTCCGCCTATGCAAATCGCAAACACCAAATTTTTCAAGAAGTTTGAAATGTTCTCTAGTGCCATATCCTTTATTTTTTTCAAAAGAGTATGAAGAGAACTTGCAGCCGGCTATTTCCATACGCCTATCCCTCGCGACTTTTGCCACAATTGACGCGAGACCTATTACTTTTATCGTCCTATCCCCGCCTATAACGGTCTTTTGATTGGTAAACTTAAAAGGCGCTTCCAGAAGACCATCCAGATAAATTTGACACTCGTTACTTTTCACCTCCATCCTTGCCAAGCTCCTGGCTATAGCGAGCTTAATAGATTTTGTGATGCCTATTTTGTCCAAAACGGCTGGAGACACGAAACTCACTGAGTGTTCGCATCGGTTTTCCAAACGGAATTTATTTATAATTTCAAAAATCTCTTCCCTTTTCTCCGCCGATAATTGTTTGGAATCCAAGGGAAGCTTGAAGTATCTCAGTATCTTTTTGTCTTTAAGTAAAAAAGCGCATACCGCGACAGGCCCCGCGATGGGACCTCTCCCCACCTCATCTATACCGATGATCATTTTGCCTTGTGTTTTCAACTTATAGAACAGCCTTAATTGATAATGTTAGTCAGGGCCATATTAGTCGACAATATGTTGCATTGGTATAGCTTCCAGAAATTTCTGTCCCACGTCCACAAGAAACCCCATCTCCCTCCAAAAACCATCTTATATCAACATTAGTACAATTGGAGCTACCCAAGTAACACCTATATATATAACCTACCCACGAAGAAACTTTGTCGCCCGCGGGCAAACCCGGCAAATAAGTTGAAAGCGCAGTCTTTAACGCTTCGTTTTCAAAATAAGTACCCGACCAGCATTTATCATCACTATAATCTCCCAAGCAAACCCATCCAGTGGTATTTGGATAAGGATATTTACCCGCCGAATCATAATACAACTCCATGGCAAGCGAGTATTGTTTAATATCACTAATCCTTTTAACATTCCTCGCCTTAGACCTCGCATTATTCAAACTGGCTAAAACCACGGAGGACAAAAGCCCGATGATGGAGATCACGACTAGAAGCTCTATTAATGTGAATCCTTTTTTGGTGATGATCATAAAATACTTTAAAACGCTTTATTTAAGAAATTCCAAACAATAAATCTTGTCAGCCGCTCCTCCTGTTGCGTCCGAACAATGCCACCCTCTATATCCTGGACCGTAAGTAGCAGGAATCATGCGAGAAGAGACCAAACCATAATAACTAGCATTATAATAATAATATGTGCCAGTATCTGGAGACTGGGGTAAACTTGAAAAATATTTTGGCACCAATTCATTCAAACAAACCTTACCGGCATATATCGTCCCTACAACGCACCATGAGGTACCATTAACGTTCTCAGGCATACTACCTGTATCAAGATTGTACGATTGAACAGCGTTCAATAGCTGCTGCAACTCTACCTGTTTTTTTGCAAAACGAGATTTTTGCCTCGCATTATTCAAACTGGCGAAAACCACGGAGGACAAAAGCCCGATGATGGAGATTACAACAAGTAGTTCAATTAGGGTAAACCCCGTTAGAAAATTACGGCGGTCACAGCTACCAGCTGACAAAGATTTACATTGCAAAAAACTAAAAAAGGAACTGGCTTTTGTTTTATGATTTTCTAACGGGGTAAATCCTCTTTTTTTTGAAATATTTTTATTTCCAAACATTAGTTTCAATAAATTATATACTTAGAACGTGCGCAACGGGTTGGGATTCTCCTTTTTTAAAGTGAAAATTGTTGGGGGCACCCCATCACCTCGGAAACCTCGGCTCTTCCCCTCTTCTAAAGAGGGGAAGAGGAAATCCTCCAGCCATGCCGATTGCGTAAGTTCTAATATTATATAGGAAATTCCGCGGGATCTATAATACCCGAAGGCAAATCTCCTCCGCCTCCTCCACCAAACTGGGTTGAAATGACTATAATTGTAATAATAACCACAACGATCGCCACGCCGAGCAAATATATTTGCGCCTGAGCATAGGATTTGGCTCCCATCTTCATGGCAAGTTTAGTCAAGAAAGAACCCTTCTTTTCCCCGCTTGCAACCACAGGAGAAACATAAGTCCTATCACCTTCAAATTCAACGTTATCCATAAATTTTAGAAAGCTTATAAATTTTATTCGCGTGCACTATTCGTTAAGCGGTATCTACATTGATATTCATAGGACTTACGCAGTTGGATGCAGTTCGAGGCGCAAGCGAGGATTGCGACCAAAATGTATACTTATACATTGCGGGAGCAAACGGAGTTTGCAACGAAGAAATGCGCCGACTGCGTAAGTCCTAATTCATACTATACCATACACTCCCACCACATCAAGAGAAATTCAGTGGAAATATTGTTGTTTGTGGTCTGGCTCAAATTCGCTATACTTTAAACAATTATGCCGAAATTTACTCATCTTCATACCCACTCCCACTATTCCCTTTTAAACGCCCTGCCACGACTGCCGGAGCTGGTAAAATCAGCGAAAAAAGACGGCATGGAAGCACTCGCCCTGACCGATAACGGCAATCTATATGGGGCGATTGAATTTTACAAAGAATGTGAACAGCAGGGCGTGAAGCCCATACTCGGCATAGACGCTTACAAAGCCCTGCGTACGAGATTTGACAAGCAAGCCGGTATAGACAACAAACGAACGAGATTGATATTGTTGGCAAAAGACAATGACGGCTACAGAAACCTAATCAAGCTCGTTACGTACTCCAACCTTGAGGGGTTCTATTACAAGCCGAGAATCGATGACGAACTCCTTCGTAAATACGGAAGTCATCTGATATGTATTTCTCCGGCCGGAAACGGAGAAATATCAAACATGCTTAGAGTTGGTGATTTTGACGGCGCCAAGAGCAAAACACGCGCTTACGGCGAAATTTTCGGCCGTGATAATTTTTATTTGGAAGTGACTCGCCATCCTCAAGATGAAGAGCACGAAAAAATTTTGCCGGATATTAAAAAACTTTCAGAGCAAACGGGAGCAGAGCTCGTTGGCGCGCACGATATTTACTACATAGACCCTGAAGACAAAAAAGCCCGAGACACATTGCTTTCCGTCCAAACCTCCGGCGATTTCAGCGAAAGAAGGGCCTTTGGCCGAAGTGAGAACGATTACTCTTTTCAACTTAGCGCAAAAATGAAAGAGGTGTTGAGAGATTTCAACGGCGCGTATGAAAACGCGGGAAAGATCGCCGATAAATGCAATCTTTCGCTGGAACTCGGCAAGTGGCTTTTTCCGGAATACAAGGTTGAAAGCGGATTATCATATGATGAAGAACTCAGGAGAATAGTGGAGTCGGGAATGGATAGACGCGGAGTCAAGCCGACGGAAGAAGTCAAAAAACGGCTAGAATACGAGCTGGGGATTATTTTCCAGAAAGGATACGCGCCGTATTTTTTGGTCGTAGGAGACCTGCTTCGCTTCGCTCATGAACGCAAAATATTGACGACTATACGAGGATCGGTTGCCGGTTCGCTCGTCACCTACCTTGCAGGCATTACCAATGTAAACCCCCTTGAATACAAAATTCCGTTTGAACGATTTCTCAATCCTGAAAGACCGTCCGCTCCCGATATAGACATGGATTATGCTGACGACAGACGGGATGAAGTTATAGAATACACGAAAAATAAATATGGTGTGGACAAAGTAGCGCAAATAGGAACTTTCGGAACAATGATGGCGCGCGGCTCTGTCCGCGACGTCACCAGAGCGCTCGGACATCCCTACGGCGTAGGCGATGAACTTGCAAAAATGATACCGATGGGATCGCAGGGGTTTCCCATGACCATAGACCGCGCTCTTGAAATTGTCCCTGAACTTGCGAAAAAATATAAAGAAGATCAGACCTCAAAAGAAATAATGGACATCGCAAAAAAAATTGAGGGGTGCGCCCGGCATATCAGCGTGCACGCGGCAGGCGTGGTTATATCTCCTGTCCCGCTAACCGATATTGTCCCTTTGCAATACGACACCAAAGGAGAAAATAAAATCATCACTCAGTATGACATGTATTCAATTGACGAGAACAATGCCGGACTTTTGAAATTTGATTTCCTGGGAATCAAGAATCTTTCAATTTTGGCAGAGTCGGTAGATCATGCCAACAAGCGCTACGGCGCAAACATAGATATAGAAAAAATCCCGGTGGATGATGTCAAGACTTTTGATCTTTTGTCCCGAGGCGAAACAGCCGGACTCTTCCAGATGAACGGCTCCGGCATGACCGCCTACCTGAAACAGCTGAAGCCGACAAGTATTTTTGATATCAACGCCATGGTCGCCCTTTATCGCCCTGGCCCCATGGAATCCATTCCACAGTACATAGAGCGAAAACATAACCAGCATCTGGTATCTTACCTGGATCCAAGAATGAAAAATATTTTGGATCAGTCATACGGGGTTATAACATACCAGGACGACGTTCTCCTCATCGCCATAAATCTTGCCGGATATACATGGCTTGAGGCAGATAAACTTCGTAAAGCCATGGGCAAAAAAATCCCCGAAGAAATGGAAGCTCAAAAAGAAAAACTTATTCAAGGCCTAGAGAAAAATGGCATGAATGGCAAGAAAGCCGGCGCCCTATGGAAGCTCATAGAGCCTTTTGCCGCGTATGGATTCAATAAAGCCCATGCCGCTAGCTACGGCCGCGTGGCGTACCAGACCGCTTACATGAAAGCCAATTTCCCCGCCGTGTATATGTCATCCGTGCTCACGGCGGACTCCGGAGATGTGGAAAAAATCGGAGAAATAATCTCGGAGTGCAAGCGAATGAATATTCCGGTTTTACCCCCGGATATCAATGAGAGCTTTGCCGACTTTGCGGTCGTCGGCTCCGGCAAACCCGACGATGAAGAAAAAATTCGTTTTGGGCTGACAACTATAAAAAACTTTGGGGTCGGAATAGCGCAAATCATAATTGATGAGCGTGAAAAAAACGGAAAATACAAATCATTATCGGATTTTCTGGATAGAGTTAAAGATAGAAATCTGAACAAAAAATCCCTGGAAGCTCTGGTCAAATGCGGTGCGTTGGATTCCTTCGGTGAAAGAGGTACCATGCTCGCCAATATAGAGGATCTTCTCGCTTATAATAAAGAACAGTCTAAAAACAGCAATCATGATTCATTGTTCGGCGGGCTTTCCGAAGAAAACACGGGGATAAAAATGGCGCCGGCGGAAAAAGCAACCATGAATGATATGCTTGCGTGGGAAAAAGAGCTTCTCGGGCTATATATCTCCGGACATCCTTTGGACCGCGTAAAAGATCAATTGACGCGGCAAGGGAATAGTATAAAAAAGATCAAAGAAGAACTGAAGGAAGGGATGACGACGGTGATAGCCGGAATTGTGGAAGAAGTAAAACCCTTACTGACTAAAAAAGGCGAGCAAATGATGTTTATGAGAATAGCGGACTATACCGGATCAATAGAAACGGTCGTATTCCCCAGAGTGCTTACGGAATACAAAACCCTGCTGACTCCCGAATCCTGTATCGCCATCAAGGGGAAATTCTCTTTGCGTAATGATACTCCCAGCATCCTCGTGGATAAAGTGAAAGGATTGTAGCTATTTCATTCAACATTGAAGATAAGGGCCCGTATCTGCTCACAGAGCCGAGTAATCCGCCAACTGTAACACTTTTTTCTTCTGTCATTCCCGCAAAGGCGGGAATCCAGATTCAAATGCTTGCTAGATTCCCGCCTTCGCGGGAATGACACCCCTCAGAGTTGTGAACAGTTACAGGGCCAGGGCCCTGAGTTGACTTTTTTACCTCATCATGCTTAAATGATATTGAACAGCACAAAAATTCAACTCTACGGCAAAAAATGACAAATGTACTTGTAGTGGAAGATGACGATCGCATGCGCCACATTATGTCTGAGCTCTTTGAAACTTACGATTTGCGTCTTATACCCGCGCAAAACACGGTTAAAGCGGAGCAAATTTTGGCATGGGACGAAACAATAAAGATCGTGGTGCTTGACGGCAACTTAACACCTGAACGCAAAGCCAGCTCGACTCCTGATACGTTGCCGCTCGCCTGCAAGCTTCTGCAGGAAGACTACACGGTATACGCGGTGAGCAACAACCACCATCATCAACACGCCCTTTCAAATGCTGGCTGTGTGATAAGCACGAAGCATGAGGTCGCCAAGCTCATAGCGGCATATTTGCATGTAAAAGGGTGCTCCGATAGTTGGGAGAGCAAATCCCTCCGCCAAAAAGCGTAAAATTCACACACAATACCAAACAGCACCGCATCTGTTTGGTTTTTTTATTATTCCCTTCTAAACTTAACGTCTTTCTGCTATCATCTGCTCATGAGTGGCAACGACGATCACATATCAAAAATCAGGCATTCTCTGGCTCACCTTCTGGCCGCCGCCGTATTGGAGCTGTATCCTGAAGCCAAACCCACAATCGGCCCCGCTATAGACAACGGATTTTATTATGATTTTGATTGCGCCTCGGCAATATCCGACAAAGATCTCGCGAGGATAGAAGACAAGATGAAAGAAATAGTAAAATCATGGCAATTGTTTGAGGATAAAACTGTCACACCTGACGAAGCACAACAAATTTTTAAAGGCAATCCTTACAAACTGGAGCTCATTCGCGAAATATCGGCAAAAAACGAAGTTATCACGATATATACATCAGGAAATTTTACTGATCTGTGCCGAGGAGGCCATGTAGATAACCCCTCCGCTCACATTCCGCGGAACTCGTGGCGGCTAGACAAAGTCGCGGGAGCATATTGGAAAGGCGATGAAAAAAATAAAATGCTCTTGAGAATTTACGGTCTTGCTTTCAGTACCAAAGACGAACTTGACGAATATTCCGAGCAAAGGGAGGAGGCAAAAAAAAGAGATCATAAAAAGCTGGGCAAAGAGCTTGATCTATTTACGTTTTCCGATTTAATCGGTGGAGGGCTACCTCTTTGGACCCCCAAAGGCACGTTGATGCGCGACCTTTTAGACAGCTATGTCTGGCAGCTTAGACAAAAACACGGGTATGTGAAAGTGGACATTCCTCATATAACAAAAAAAGATCTGTATGAAAAAAGCGGACATTGGGATAAATTTCAAGAGGAGCTTTTTAAAATAAAAACCAGAGAAAAACATGAGTTTGTGATGAAGCCCATGAGTTGCCCGCATCATACGCAGATTTTCGCCCGCAAACCTTGGAGTTATCGCGACCTGCCCCAGCGTTATGCCGAAACGACAAAAGTGTACCGAGATGAGCAGTCTGGAGAACTCGCGGGGCTGTCCAGAGTCAGAGCTATCACTCAGGATGACGCGCATGTCTTTTGCAGGAGTAATGACGTCAAGAATGAGATGTCTAAGATTTGGGATATCATAGCAAAATTCTATGGCGCGTTCGGCTTTGAATTATCTGTCAGAATTTCTCTTCATGATCCGGACAATATGGACAAATATCTCGGTGACGAAGAGACATGGATAAAATCCGAAAACGAACTTAGGGAGCTGGTAAAAGAGAAAAAGAGCGATTATACAGAATGCGCTGGTGAAGCGGCTTTCTACGGGCCTAAGATTGATTTCATGGGAAAGGACGCATTGGGAAGAGAACATCAGGTAGCCACTATCCAGCTAGACATGAATTTACCGGAGCGGTTTGATCTATTCTGCATCAACGAAAAAGGCGACAAAGAAAGAATTGTTATGATACACGCCGCGATAATGGGATCGATTGAAAGATTTCTTTCCATAATTATTGAACATTTCGCGGGAGCGTTTCCTCTTTGGCTTTCACCTGTACAGATAAGCATCCTGGCTGTAAGTGACAAGCATACTGAAGCGGCCGGAAGGGCATTGGAGGAATTAAACGGCGCGGGAATAAGAGCCGAATTGACAGATCCGAATATCAGTATTGGCAAACGCGTCAGAGAAATAAAGATGCAAAAAATTCCTTACTGGATTGTTATCGGAGACAAAGAGGCTTCTAATAACTCGGCCGCTCTGGAGCACAGGGAAAGCAAGCTGGGAACTCTTTCTATTGAAGACGTAATCTCCAAACTGAGGAAGGAGATCGTAGACAAAACTCTTTAAACAAGAAACAATCGGTAATCGGCATATTTTCTCCCAAGAATGTCAACGCTTAGCGTTGACATTCTTCATTTACAAAAAAGCCAGATTGCATGAATCTGGCGTAACGAAAGAACAAGGTTGGGTGCAAGGTACTTCCTGGATAGTAGATGCTGAGCATTTCAGAAAAGCCCCCTGCCCCAACCAAAAATATTTGGTCGGCCAAGCGGAATGCTGCGATTTAGAGAATGGTTCCCCCTTTTCATTCCGCCCAGCCAAAAACAATGATAATTCATATTCCCCTGTTTGCAAAGTTGACAATCCGCATGATATATTTTCTACCTTACCAAGAATGTCAACACTAAGTGTTGACATTCTTTACTTGATGATTTTTCTCATCTTTCGGTGATATTTGATGGCAAAACGATGCGCCTCACTGTTGACTATTAAAATCTCTTTCTTAAAATTTCGAGCCAGATTTTCATTGCCAAGTATTTTTAACGGCTTATGCCTGTCATTTTTGACGACGGAAAACACCTCGGCGTTAATCCCTTTATTTTTTATAACGCGTAAAGCGGTATTTCTTTGCGCCACCCCTCCGTCCACCACGACAACATCCGGGAAAGGCCATTCGTTGTGGCCGAATCGCCTCAGAAGCGTCTCCTCTAGCGCCGCGGTGTCATCGGGGCCTTTTTGACGGCGTATCTTGAACAGCCGGTAATCCGATTTTTTTACATGCTTATCCTCCATGACTACCATTACCCCTCCCATGTCGCGTCCGGCCATGTGAGCCACGTCATATCCTTCCATCCTAAATATCCGAGTATCCTTTCTTTCTTGCCTCTGGCCGGCGCCAGCTAGATCGTCATCATGCTTGATCAAAGAAATATCCTGAACGTGCTCCAGAGCAAAAATTGTCCTTTTGACACTCTCCGCTTTTTCAAATTCCTGATTTTTTGCGTAATTTCGCATATCTTGGCAAAGTGAGCGTAACAATATGTTTTTTTTGCCTTCAAAAAATAATCTAATATTTCTGATAATTTTAGCATAGTCGCGCTTGTTTATTTCTCCCGTGCAAACTCCAGGGCACAGGCCGATCTGCCTGTTGAAACAAGGCCGGCTACTCTTGGAATACGTTCCCGACTTTTCGCTTACCGGCACGCATTTATCCCTGAAAGTAAATATTTTTCTTATAATTCTCATGCCTTCTCTGAGCACGGCGCCTTGCGTATAAGGTCCGAAAATGTGTTTGATTTTATAACCGGGATTGCCGCTTTCAAGATCTTTGCCGCGTACGGTAAGAATCCTAGGGAAATCCTCGTCAGTAAACGCGACATACGAGAAGCTCTTATCGTCTTTGTCGGCTGTATTCGCATTTGGATAATATTTTTTTATCAGATTTGATTCCAGTATGACGGCCTCCAGAACAGAATCTGTCTGAATATGTTCGACTCTGTCGGCCTCTTCAACCATACGCGCCACAATCGGCCCGCGAGTAATAGCGAGATCGTTTGAAAAATAACTGGAAACTCGGTCCATTAGAGAAGTTGCTCTGCCGATATAAAGAACATCGTCCCCTTTTTTGAAGAAGTAAATTCCCGGCGCGTCGGGAAGATCTTTTTTATTGAAATTTTTCATGATAGTCAGCATATATTAACTCATATCCTCCGTCTCATCAAAACATCCAAGAATGTCAACACTTAGTGTTGACATTCTTGGATATAAAAAAACGGATGACCATGTAATATGGCATCCGCTTCAATCAACTTAAAGAACAAAATTTGTTGCGGTGGAGTACCCGTCCAAGGAGGGGGGCTTATTTTGGACTGGTGGGATACTCCACCGCTTGGCCTGAATGTTCAGTACAGGCCATAAGCCGAGGGGGGGGGACTGGACCCCTCGGAAATTGACGGTGAAGCGCCTTGTCAGAATGGTCACCTAGACAGAGCCGAGGAGGCGCTTCACCGCTTTTGGAGGGGTTGCCTCCAAACCACGAAAAGGTGGGAATTTTCGTGGAAAGCGCGGCAGGAACGTCGGATGACTCATCGCGAAACGTGTACCAACGCCCCGCCGGTTTGGCTTCCGTGAACTCTCAAAACACGGGAACCAAAATCAAAACCTTATATATATTATACGGGCATTTGGATTTGTCAATAGATGGACTAGTAACATCTCACACCCTGGTGGCTGTCATTTCCGCGCTGTGCCTTGTCGTAGCCTTGTGCGAAGACAGGAAGGCGAGAGTCCGGCAAGTATTTTGTTTTCTAGCTAAATTCTGCTTCTCTATCAACTATTGACTATTTCATTTCAGTGCCCGTCTCAGATATTCGGCCGTATGACTCGTCTTTGTAGCAACCTCTTCCGGCAGTCCCTTAGCCACTATTTTCCCTCCGCTTTCTCCCCCGTCAGGGCCAATATCAATAATGTAGTCGGCATTTTTGACGATATCTATATTATGCTCTATGACCAATACGGTATTTCCCCTGTCCACCAGCTTGTGTAAAATCTCTATGAGCTTTTTCACATCTTCATAGTGCAGTCCTATTGACGGTTCATCCAACAGATATATTGTTTTCTCCACATGGGGCCTGTATAGCTCGGAAGAAATTTTCACCCTTTGGGCCTCACCTCCGGATAACGTAGTGGCAGACTGGCCGAGCTCCAGATATCCCAAGCCGACATCATTGAGAGTCTTCATCCGATCATATATAGCCGGTATGTCTTCAAAAAAATCTAACGCTTCTTCAACGGTCATTTTGAGCACGTCATAAATATTTTTTTTCTTATATTTTACTTCAAGAGTTTCCTTCATAAATCTTTTTCCTCCGCAAATATCACACGGCACGTAAACGGTCGGGAGAAAATGCATTTCAACAGCGATTTCGCCATTACCCTGGCACGCCTCACATCTCCCGCCTTTGATGTTAAAAGAAAACCGATTGGCCCTCCATCCGCGAATTCTCGCTTCTTCACTGGACGCGAAAAGATCCCTTATATGGCCAAACGCGCCTGTGTATGTGGCCGGGTTGGATCTCGGCGTACGGCCTATCGGAGCTTGATCAATGAGCACTGCCCTTCCCAAATATTCCGTACCAGAAAAAGAGGAGCAATTGAAAATCTCATTGGATCTGTATTTCCGGAGTAGCCGCGCCTGAAGATTCTTATATACTATCTCGTACATGAATGACGACTTGCCTGAGCCAGAAACACCGGTAATGATTACCAGTTTGCCGAGAGGAATATCCACGTCCATTTTTTTTATGTTAAATATGTTTGCGTTGCGTATCATTATCTTGCCCGCCTCAGACGTTCTTCTCAAGGTGGGAACGCCGACACTTTCCTCCCCTCTCAAATATTTAAGAGTCAAAGATTCCTTTTCGGATGACTTATTTTTTTCTTTACGCGAACCATTATTCTCAAGCAAATCCTCCAAATATCCACTCGCTACTATCTTTCCGCCATGAACTCCCGCTCCGGGCCCGATATCCACCAAATAATCGGAAGAAAAAATAGTGTCTTCATCGTGTTCCACAACAATAATGGTATTACCCAAATCCCTGAGTCGGAGTAAGGTCTTTATAAGCCGATCATTATCTTTTGGATGTAATCCTATAGTCGGTTCATCCAAAACATAAAGCGCGCCTACAAGTCCGGAGCCGAGCTGGGATGCCAAGCGTATTCTCTGAGACTCGCCTCCGGACAATGTGTGCGCTCTACGATCCAACGATAAGTATTCAATACCCACATTAATCATGAATGTCAAACGAGATTCAATTTCCTTTATTATCACTTTTGATATATTTCTTTCTTTTTCCGATATCTTGAGTGATCCGAAAAAATCGCGACAATCAGCGATGGACATATTGGTGGTTTCAACGATGTTTTTGCCTTGTATAACAACACCAAGAGCTTCATCTCTAAGCCGCGCCCCATGGCATCGAGGACATTTCTCATTTCCAAAGAAATGACGCGTACCTAGCCCGTTGCATTCCGAGCAGGCGCCGTATGGCGAATTGAATGAAAATAGTCTAGGTTCAATCTCGGGATAGGAAAAGCCGTCATAAGGACACATGAATTTTGACGATATTAAATGCTCATCATACTTACCCGCGTCGGAACCATCCGAATGACCCGGTAGTTCCAGTTTGAGCAACCCGCCCGTCTCCGCCAGGGCGCGCTCTATCGCCTCGCTCAAACGTTCACGCCAATCCTCTTTAACCTCAGAGTTCTTCCGCTTATCGGAAGCTGTCTCAAACTCGCTTATAAAAAACTCATCAACCAGTACATCAATATCATGCTTTTTATTTTTTGATAAAATTATCTGCTCCCTCAGTTTTTTTCTCGACCCGTCCACCTTTACCTCCGAGTAACCCTTGCCCAAAAGATCATAAAGAAGCTGATAATATTCCCCTTTTCGTCCCACCACGACAGGGGCATATATTCTGATTTTTTCCGACTTAACGGGAACGCTCATTACTTTTTCGGACGGCAAAGTTCGCGTAACATGCTGGACTGTACGAACAATGGTATCCATGATTTCTTCGTGAGATAAACGCTTGATCTCCCTGCCGCATATCAAACAATGAGGATGTCCGACGCGCGCGAACAATATACGCAGATAATCATATATTTCGGTAATAGTCGCCACAGTTGATCGAGGATTGTTTGATCTTGACTTCTGATCAATAGAAATTGCCGGTGATAAACCCTCTATCTCATCCACGTCCGGCTTTTGCATGGTATTCAAAAACTGCCTCGCATATGCTGAAAGCGACTCCACGTAACGTCTCTGTCCTTCCGCGAATATCGTATCAAAAGCCAGGGAAGATTTTCCCGATCCGGACAAACCGGTAAAAACAATCATTTTATTTCTCGGCATCTCAACTGTAATATTTTTCAAATTATGGGTCCTGGCGCCACGCACAATAATCTTTTCCCCACTTTTGACTCCGCTATTTTTAATTTTTTCCTCCTTTTTCATGTAAAAACAAAATTAGCCCCATGTATATTCATAGGGTGTGTATGGAATGATAGCAGACCTTCGGCCAGGCGTCCACAAGATTTCTAAATATCTTTTTTATGTGTCTTGCTGTATTTGGGGCCCTTTTTTTAATATATGGCATTATCCAGCTAGTGACATAGATGCCCCCAGCAATATATCTCAATAATTAAAATATCAGAGTCAGCTACTGTTCTAAAAATTATTTGTCCACAATATCAACGGTTGTGGCTATATTAATATTAACTATTCTTGTTATCCCAATAGAAGAAATGATCACGCTCGCGGTAAAGGAAGAGAGGTCGAATGTTACAGCTTGGATTTCCTACCTATCAAACTTCACTTAGGATACAGCGGGCACGGCACGGACGGAATGACACCATGCAGAATTGTGAGCAGTTGCAAATCTTAGTCTTTTACACTTTGCTAAAAAGGATCTAAACTTGCGTTTCTGGCTGAATGATTTCACTTTTCCAGACGCGCTTGCGCACAGTCTTCCAAATATCCATAATTTCCTGATTTTTCAGCATTTTAAGAACAATAATACCCGACGCTATGCCCATCATGCCCGCCATAAATCCCTGAGCAAAAATTCCCAACAAAGTATTGACGTTAAATAGATTGTCAAAAACCTTCAAAGATAGGTAGGATATTCCGCCGATCGCTACGGATGCCGACAAACTGTCAAAAAAAGTCTTGCTAACCGCGTATCTCATGGACCGGAAATCTGTCTCAAAATATATCCATAAGATGACAGCATTGATGATGGTGCCGACGGCAAAACCCAAAGGTAGCATAAGCACAATACTTCCTTGCAACCCACCCACCCTCATAACGGCATCAAACGTCTCCTGAAAAGCGCCCGAAGCCGCATGGGCTTTGATCAAAAATATAGTGACCCCTACCGTAATTGCTGAGGAAACAAGATTAATAAATAGAGGCCTGACAGTCTTCGAAGCGGAATAATATCCTCTGACCAAAATTAACGACACACTCTGAGCAATGGCGGACAAAGCGAATAACGCGAAAGCGGCAGCTGTCAATTTTGTATCAGACCAGCCAAATTCGCCAGAACCTAATATCGTGCGGACAATTTGAGCGCGCAACGTTATAAAAAGAGCGGTAACGGGCAAAGACCAAAAAATTATATGCCGAACAGCGGAAATTATATGGCTCATGAATTTGTCTATTTCTCCGCTTCCGAAAAGCCGGCTTAGGGTAGGAAAAGCGGCCATTGAATAACTCACGCCAATGATAGCCAGAGGAACAGACTGGAGGTTAAAGGCCAAATTGAAAATGGCAATGGACCCATCCTTCATTAGCGACGCAAAACCGAACAAAAAAAGCAAAGACAAATGAGTTGAAGAAAGCGCCACAGTTCTGGGAAATGAGAGCAAAACGACTCTCTTTATATCTCTGTAATTTATTGAAAAAGTAAATCTTGGGAACATGCCGTCTTTAAAAATAGCGGCAAACTGAAGAGCAAAGTGCAACGCCGCGCCGAGAATCACGCCGAATACCACCCCGCGAATGCCGTAAGTGGGAGCAAAAAAGACAATACCCGCTATAATTCCGAGATTATAAAGGAGCGGGCTTACGGCATAGACCAAAAATCTTTTGTACACTTGAATGATGCTGGCGAAAAAATTGGACAGCCCCAAAAATATGGGCGATAAAAGTAAAATTCTGCTTAAAGACACAAGCTCGGCCACAAGTTCAGGCCGAGTAATACCCGGAAAAACCAACTTAACGAGATAAGGCATGAGAAGAAACGCCAAAACACTGGACAAAACAATAAACCCGAAAAAAACGGTAAATATGCTATTGGTGAATCTTGCGCCTTTATCATCCGTCTTGTCTATTTTCTCAATAAGAAAAGGTACAAGAACACTTACGGAAACAAGCGAACCAATAGTTATAAAGATGAAATCAGGAATACGGAATGCCGCGTAATATATATCCAAGCTCACTCCCGCGCCAAACTCATGAGCCAAAAGCCGATCCCTGACCAAAGCCAAGAGCTGTGAAGAAAAGGCGAAAAAAGCCAGAAGAAAAGCCGCTTCATGCAACCCATGAATTTCCCGATTTAGGAGTTTTAGTATCCGTCCAACCATTGTTATATCGTGAATTACGAAACTCTTTTCTCAGCAGGGCTTTTGCGGAACACGGGTATTTTTTTGGTAAAAAATCCCTATGCAGAGCCCGTCGGCTTGCGCAATGTTCCGCAAAAGCCCTGCCTTCGACGAGTTTCGTAATACAAGGTGTTATACGGTCATACCGATAATATTTAATTGTCTTTTACCGGAAGCTCATCCCTTTCCTCCGGCTTATCATCCACAGGCGGCTTCGCGTTTTCAAAAGGCGGATTACCCGATCGCAAATTGGAAAGAATGAGAGCGACCTCTTCATTATCCTGGTTATATTTCTCAATTTCTTCAAACTCATTTATGGCGGCGGCATTGTCTCCGAGGTTGTAATAGCTTAAGCCGAGGAAATAGCGAGCGTTGGAATACTGTTCATTTATCGCGACAGCTCTCTGCATTGCCTCCTTTGATCCTTCATAGTCTTTATCGGCATATTTCAAAAAGCCGATTTGGAAATAGACAACCGGATCAGTAGGGTTGTAAAAAGCCACCGCTTCCACCGCTTGGATGGCGCCCTTTATATTCTCCTGGCTTATTTCAATCTGTGAAAGCAAGTATATCGCCTCTGTATAATTATTTTTTAACGCAAGTGATTGATTGATATACTCCCTTGCTTTAGGAATGTTTTCGTTAGCCGCTTCCAATCTGGCCAACTGAAGCACTATTGCCGGACTATGCGGGTTTAATTTTTGAGCTTCAAAATAAGCGGACTGGGCATGCGGATAAGCATCCTTATACCCCAGTGAAAGAAGGGAACCGTAGATAGATCCCAAAGCCAAATGGTTTTGATAATTTTTTTTACCCATGGAAACCGCCATTTTCGCGCTTTCTATCGTATTGGGAAGAAGCGCTTCAAACCGCGCGCGTGAAGCTTCAGGAGTGGATTCGGGATTGTTGATCGCGGCATTCATGTTGTAGATATATAACTGAGTCAAAACGCGATAGTATTCGTCGCTTTCATGAATTTTTAGCGCCCTTAAAATATAACTCAGAGCGACAACCGCGTCATTGTTATCAGTGACAGACCTTATTCCTTTTTCCACATAATAGGCGCTGATAATTCTTTTCCCCGAAATATATCCCAACGTCACACATCCGGTAATAAGCACAACAAGAAGTAAAACGGTTACGAAACTTCTCTTGGGGTCCGCGCTGTACACTATATTTTTTCGTTCAATCAAACCGGCCTCCAAAAGAGAAGCTATAAACACTCCCGTAAAAATGAAAGCCAGAGAATACAATACCGTTGAAGGAACATATATGACAAAATAAACCCACAGATACAAGGCGGAGAAAAAAGAAGTTAAAATCATGTATCTCAACAGTTTATCTTTGGAAGAAAGGTTAAAAATTGATTTGAATCCTAGCCAAAGAAATGTGGCAATAAAGAAAATCCACGCAATAGCTCCGACAAGACCCGTATTGATGATAAATGTGGGAATAAGACCGTAGCCGAAATTAAAATCCGTATTCCAAAAAATAGTATTGTTGACCCCCTCCGGCTTATGTGCAAGCCATTGTTTAACATATCCGTTGGGACCCACACCGAATACAGGGTCTGATTTAACGGTATGGTTGGCAATTTCAAAAGTACTCGTCCATGAAGGACGCACCTCAATTTGCGATATGTTGAATTTCCGAGCGATGGAGTCGTTGATCTTCGCGCCGGCAAATATGAAAATCAGCGAAATTATTAGTACAGCGATTGAAAAAACAGGAATAATTCTAGCAGGTAAGGCCGGCTCTCCAGTCGTATTTACTTCCGTGACAGGGTCTCCAAAAGGGCTTTTTCTAAACGCAAAGATATAAATGCTTAAAAGTAAAGAGAATAACCCCACAATAATCCAAACGGAGTAAAAGTTTACAACTGTCAAAAACATCAAAGACACGGCCAGCATAACAATGCCGAGCCATTTGAATATTCTGTTCTGCTTGAATGCTTCAATAGTTAACAAGGAAACAATGGCGATTAATCCGAAAAATATGCCAAGTTCGTTCCATTTGCCCACCAGATTAGCTGTGGCGCTGTTAAAAATTCCAAACGAAAGAAACTCCGGACCGATTATCAAGCGTAATATATGAAACAGAGCAAGGACGAAAAATGACGCGAATAAGGATAAATAAAACCAAAATAATCTTTTTTTACCTTTGAGCAGATAAGAAGCTATGACAAGCACTATAGTCATAATCAATATGGAAGTGAAAGTCCCTATCTCGGCTCCTCTTCCGATTATAGAGTTAGTTACCGATCCTGAAAAAAGAGAGCTTACGATAAATACCAATGGCAATATCACGACAGACAAAGAGATCAAATGCTTCGGATAAGAAATAGTGCCGCTTTTTAATATAGCCAAAATGAGAAATATAAAACCAAGTAACACCAAAGCCGTCAATATAACGCTCTTGCCATAGACTAGAGACATACCCGGAATGAAAAAAATCGGTAGAAAAAAAACAGTTCCTAAAAAAAACACCAGGGATATTTTTTCCAAAATTAATTCGCTTGCTTTTGGCTGTTCTACGGTTGCAAATTCTTCATTTATCATATTGTGAGTGGCTTATTCTTATAATTACTAATTGCCATCCTTTATGACTTACGCAGTCGGCGCATTTCTTCGTTGCAAGCTCCGTTTGCTCCCGCAATGTATGAGCATACATTCTGGTCGCAATCCTCGCTTGCGCCTCGAACTGCATCAAAATTCGTAAGTCCTATCGTTAATAAATACATTATATATAATTCACGGTTCTCGGTACAGCTATTTCATCTACATATACCATGGGTTTTCATCAATCTGCAAGCCATAAATTCACAACATGCTATAGTACATTTCAACTTGTAACGGCACTAGCCATTAGATAGTGGACGGGCTCTAAAACAAACGTTCGCACTTTTTGGCAATCTCATCCATTTCATCCGAATAGACAACAGCGATCTTTACTTTACTGCGAGATGTATTTATAAACCGGCTGTAATCCGACTGTTTGACATTCTTTTCTTTATCAAGCTCGGCTCCCAACCACTGGAAATCCGAGGCGATTCGTTCCCTTATTATATCTGATCGCTCTCCCACTGTGCCTGAAAATATTATGGCGTCCAACCCTCCCAAAACCGCGGCGTAAGCGCCAACATACTTGCGTATTGAATAAACAAAAATATCAAGCGCTTTTTCCGCTTGTTTGTCACCTTCGCCTTGAAGACGGATAAGATCCCGTATATCGGGGCTCGTGCCGCTTACGCCGAGAAGACCGCATTTACTGTTGAGATATGCTTCGCATTCATCAATACCCATTTCACGAGCGAGAACAAGTACCGCGCCAGCATCTATGTTACCGACTCGTGTAGCCATCGGTACTCCTTCAAGAGGAGTATATCCCATGGATGTATCTACACTCCGTGATTTTCTTACAGCTGTGACACTTGAGCCGCCTCCCAGATGACAAACCACCACCTTGTCCAAAGCGGAGCCGTTGAGTTCTGACGTTATTGAAACAGCGGAAGATACAGACAAGCCATGAAAGCCGAATCTGCGCAAATCCAAATTATTCGTTTCTTCGGCGTTTATGGCATATACTTGGGCGACCTCATTCATATCCTGATGAAACTCGCTGTCAGATACCGCCACGATAGGAACCGTCGGATAATCCCGTCTTAACATTTCAAGCTCTTTGAGTAGAGGGCTCAAATGCAATGGGACGAGCTTCGCGGCTTTATTCAGCTTATGGATATAATCTGAGTCAATTTTCACGCTTTTGGAAAAGAAAGTTCCCGGCGCAACCACCCGGACGCCAAAAGCGTCTATGTCTAGAGCCTCCTTGACGTGCCCCCGCATCTTAATTTCATGTAAAAATAAAGACAGGACGTTATCAAACCCGACATTGTTAAGCGTCCTTTGCTCTTTTCCTTTGTCACTTTGCAGTTCCAATAAAATTTTTTCTCCCTCATGTTCAAAATGAGCAAACAGCATTCTCCTGCCGTCTTCGTAAAAAGCGTATTTTTTGGAGGCACTGCCGATATTTACAATTAAAAATTTTTTCTTTTCCATTGCCATTGTTGAATTTCCGCCGGATCAACCCCATATTGTCTGATGTACGCGCCATGTTCGGAAATTTTATTCTTGTATACGTTAATAGCTTTATTGGCTCTCTCTCTGTCTAAAACTTTTTTTTCCACCATAGTTTCAAAAACCTCTATAGCCAAGTCATATCTGCTTGTGCCATTCCTGATATGCATGTCAAACGGCGTCGTGGTAGATCCATTTTCCTCATAACCGTGCACAGAGAAACGATTCTGATCCCCTTCGTAGTCAAATAAAATCTGCTTCAGCGTCTGCGGATAGCCGTGAAAGTTGAAAATAACCGGCTTGTCATTAGTGAAATAGTTTTCAAAATCAGGGAGAGGAACTCTGCAGGAATCATGGCCGAAGCCTAGCGCGGAAAGAGACAAAATATTGACAAATCTTGCTTTAACCTCGGGGGTTTCCGACTTCACGATATCAATCGCGGCCAAACATTCTTTTGTAAGATAATCACCGACGCCGCATAAAACAATGTCGGGGTCTTTTTCGCTCGCGAAATCCCAAACCATAAGTCCAATTTTCAATTCTTTGGCGGCAAGCTCCATATTAAGCCACCTCGGCTCCAGTGTTTTACCCGCCACTATTATATTTATTGAATTTTTTGAAGACAAACATTTTTCAAGCGTCAAGAGCGCGCTGTTGCCGCAAGCGGGAAAATAGACATTTACTAAACATCCCTGTTTCTGGAGCATATCGTCCACGAACCCCGGATTCTGATGGGAAAAACCGTTATGTTCCTGTCTCCAGCCGGAGGATGTTAAAATATAGTTCAACGAGGGTATATCTCCTCTCCACTTAACCTCATGGGACTGTTTCAAAAACTTGGCATATTGATCGGCCATACTCGCTACGATCTGAATGAAGGCCTCATATGAAGCGAAAACCGCATGGCGTCCGGTAAGAACATAGCCCTGCATTATTCCCTGAAGATTATGCTCGGAAAGCATTTCCATAACTCTTCCGTTTACGCTTAAATCTCTATCCTCTTTCACGATAGGCATGGAGAAAGCTCTGGCGGTTGCCTTAAAAACCTCATCCAATTTATTGGAATAAGTTTCGTCCGGAGACATCATTCTAAAATTTCTATTCGGTTTGTTTAACTCAAAAACGTCTTTAAGATAAGCCCCGGCCCTTCTCATGCTGCTTGAACCAATAACGCCGGGAAAATCAACATCCTCAGCATAAATATTGACCTCAGGTAATTTAAGCGGTTGGTACGCTTTAGGACCCCCCATACTGTAACACGAGTCACCAATCCTATATTCGGCGGAAGGCAGACAACTCTTTATACTCTCCTCAAAACCACCTTTATTATCAAACAGCTCAGAAAATCCATATGACCTCAGCCATGATTCAACTTCCCTAAGTTCCTCTGGATCTGACTTCGCGTTGGGAGCAACAACTTGATGAGATAAGAAATTACCCTCTATTTTATTGCCATGCAATTTTTTTATTCCGGTCCAACCTTTCGGAGTCTTAAGGATTATCATGGGAAACACCGCGGGAAGCGTGATCCGTCCTCTTCTCGCCTTATCTTGTATATCTCTTATTGCTTTGTAACTTTTCTCCACCGCCTTATTCATTCGCTTGTAAACATCTTCCCCCTCCACAATTATAGGATCGTAACCATATCCTTGAAACAAAGAAATCAGGCTTTTGTTTGACATCCTGCCGAATATCGTAGGGCCGGATATCTTATATCCATTTAAATGAAGTATAGGCAAAACCGCGCCGTCTTCCGCGGGATTTATAAGTTTATTTATGTGCCATGAAGCGGCCAAAGGCCCCGTCTCCGCCTCCCCGTCGCCAATGAGACAAGCGACGACCAGCTCCGGACGGTCGAGCGCCGCGCCGTAAGCCGTGGAAAGAGAATACCCGAGCTCGCCGCCCTCCAAAATGACTCCGGGGGCTCCCGGACTCGCGTGGCTCGGAAATCCATAAGGCCAGCTAAAATTACGCGCCAGATATGCAATACCTTTCTCATCAAGCGTAGCTTCGGGATAATATTTTGATAATGTTCCCTCCAAAAAAAGATTGGCTTGGAGAGCGGGGAAACCGTGCCCCGGTCCCAGCACGAACATCATCCTTGCGTTGTGTTTTTTTGACAGTGCGTTAAGGTGCGCGTATACAAAATTTATACCCGGACAAGTGCCCCAATGACCCAGTAGTCTGGGCTTAATGTGAGAGGACGCAAGGGGTTTATTCAGGAGATAATTATCCTGAAGGTAGATTTGTACAGCCGAAATATAGTTAGCGGCACGAACGTATTTTTTTATATTTTCTATGTTGCCAATCATCTGGATGAATAGAGTTCATCCATTATACACCAGTGCCGTTACAAGTTAAAATGTACTATAGCATGTTGTGAATTTATGGCTTGCAGATTTATGAAAATCCATGGTGCATGCAGAGAAAATTAACTTGTAACGGTACTAGTAACCACGAAATTCGAAGCGAAACTCAAAAAACAGTATCTACGCTTTTATCGTGGCAGAGGCCAAATAATACGTCTCCATTATTTTCCTAGCTTCTTTGGAAATCGGCTTGACTATTTTCACATCCGCATTCTCCATAATTTTCTTTACCAAATCTATTGGATGAAATTTGAAAAAATTGCCCGAAATGCAATCTACAACTCTATCCTTAAGCGGTTTCGGCATGGTTTCCATAAAATGCCTTCTCAGGTGATCTGGTGAAAAGAAATATACTTTTTTGAAATTCGCGTCAACTTTCAAACTCTCCAGCCGTGCTTTAAGCATGCGGGTGAAATTACCCACCATTATTTCATCGTTCAACTCTCTAGCCGACCCTGATCTTACCACACCGCCACCGACTCTCGTCTTGAAATGTCCCTCATTATCTGAATAGCGCGGAGTTGGGAACTTAAAAGAGTCCTTAAGCGAGACACTGCCGTTTGAGGCATGGTATATGACTGCTTCCTGCCTGCCGACAACTATTATCATGCTCGGATTTCTGGTAAACTGCTTCAATTTATTGGATATTTTTACCTGATCTGGAACTTTGGTATAATTCTTGGAAAACCCTTTTGCCTTAAGATAATTTATAACCTCTGCTTCATTTTTGTACACTTTATTCGGCAGATTTTCGCTCATTAGGAGTGCCCACGAATCAGCCGACTTACTTCTCACATAATCCACGATTTTTTCTTTGGCCGCGGGATAAATAATACCGCTTATTGACTTGTGAATTTTACTTGAATAATTTTTATTGATACTCAAATTGTCTCTTTTATTTTTTTTCCTCATACATTTTTACGCACCTATAATTATTTTTTATAAATCTTTATCTTTTTTATAATCATCAATCTCACACTTTTCATAACAATACCGTGCTCACATTAAGAAAGAGTGAAGACAAAAAAACACCGAGCATCGGCTTGGTGTTTTTTCAATAAAATTTTTCCCAATCAACCGTTCTTTGCCTGATGAAAAACTCTTTGAGGAAACGGGATAACGATCCCCTCCTTGTCAAAAGCGATTTTTAATCTTTTGCGCAATTCTCCCATGACACCCCACTGCTGAATGGGCTTGGTATCGCCCAAAATCTTAATAATGATGGCCGAGTCCCCAAAATCATCAACTCTCAAAAACTCCGGGGCTTTCAATATATGTTCTTTCCATTTAGGATCTTCCGCCAACTCCTTCCCAACCTTATTGACAACCTCTATCACTTTTTCCAGATCTGAGTCATACGCCACGCCTATATTCAAATTTACTCTGGAATAGTTTTTTGTCAGGTTTGATGCCACATGTATCTCCCCATTCGGAATATTGTGAACAGTTCCGTCCAAATCCCTAAGAACGGTGAGACGTAGATTGATATCTTCCACTAATCCGCATTTTCCCGCGGCACACAAGACGTCTCCAACGCGATATTGATTTTCAAAAATGATAAAAAGTCCGGAAATAACGTCCCTGATGAGATATTGTCCTCCGAAACCGAATGCCAATCCCGCAACGCCCGCGGCGGCAAGTAAGGGACCTATGTTTATACCAAGTTCAGACAATATCATCATCCCCGCGACTACCCACAGCGCTACCCCAAGCGTAGTGTTAAAGACTTTTATCAATGTGTCTTCTCTCTGTTTTTCGGCCTCAAGTGAAAGCAATAGGCCGCTTTTTCCCGCTATTTTTCTAACTAACCTGCCGATAAACGCGAAACCGAATTTTTTTAGAATATACGCGGCCGCGAGAATACCGACAATTTTCAAACCGTGGCTGATAAGCCAAGCGTATGCGGAATCAATAATCTCAAAATTTAAAATATCCATTGTATTAAAATAATTATACCTTTCGCGTTTCTGCTAATTCAAACGATTTCACAATCTGCCATCACCTGCGGTAAATGACGGAAATGACATAAACGATAAACGCGTAAGCTCTGTTAATATAGACACTACATTTAGAATAAACCATATTACGGAAAAGAAAAGCCCGCTTTTGTAAAAGCGAGCGATTGAGTACGGCAAGATGGGTTAGTCAGTGATACAAGAATCTTGTCTCGTAAGCACGGGCTCTGATGACCATACTGCAGACTCATCGGCAAAACCCACGGTTTCGCCGGTGTCCACATTCATAGCATTGAATGCAAGTCCAGTAGAATATAATCTTCTGAACCTTACAGGTGGACCATCCGAAGTATATCGAGCCCAGAAAAAACCGCCCTCATTTATGTCGCCGAACGTGAGTGTTTGTTGTACCATTATGACGCCTTTCGTTTTTGGTGTCCGTTCAACATCATGTCACATAACTCAATTAATAGCAATATTACTGAAAAGATAACTAATGCTTAGTTCTCTCCGACGCCATTACCTTAAAAAACATTACTCTAACCAAACACCTCAACGGATGCTACCGTTGAGGTGTTTGGAAGTTTTGGTTAAATAACATAGCTTAACTCAAGCGTTTTTCATTGACAACGTGCGTATTTACCAGGAGACAATTTAAACGTATATTTTTATTTCAAACTTAAACATCCTCGGCCTACTTTTTTTTCGGCAAATCAGCTATAAACAAAACAATTGACCATTTTTGACATACTGCCGGTTTAAGGTAGTATTGCTTCAAATTTGACAATATCAACCAAAAAACAACCAAAGAAAGGCCGGATACGAAATGAATACCAACGTGAACAGTCAAGACGCCGGAAGTTTAGTGGGCAAAGCCGTGGATGTGAGACCGGTCTCCGAAGTAGAGAATCCGGAAGAGTTAATCATGAACTGCATGCCGGCATTCGGCGGCGCGTTCGTAAGAAAGATATTCTGCATTCTGGACCGAGTGATCACCGAGAATGTGCCTCTTGTGGTCGCCATTTCCGGGCCCATCACCGCCTCCAATCAGCATCGGGCCTGGCTCCTCCCTCTGATAGAGGAGGGCTACATCTCGTACATTACAACAACAGATGCGGCTTGTTATCATGACGGGCACTTCGGCCTTCAGGAAGAAAATCCCGTGCGTGAAGTGGACATTGAAGGCCGAGACCTTGAGTACGGCAAAGCCGGAGTCATTCGCATTGGCAATGTCGGGTTTGACGAAAACGTTCTCTACAAGCAGGACAAATTCATATCTAATCTTTTGCAGAAACCCGAGTTCCAGCGCAAGATGAGCGGAACCGAATTCCGCAACCTGTTGGGCCAACATTATGACCGGCAAGAAGGTAGGCTCGGCATCAAGCCCGGCCTCCTCTCAACATGTTACAAGTATGGAGTGCCGGTATTCGTCGGGGCGCCGTGCGACGGCTCTGTCTACTTAAACCACGTAAAGCTTTGGGCTATGCGAGAAAATGGCGTGCTTCGGCACGACTTTGAGCTAGACATTGAGCGCGAAGTTTTTGAAAGCGCCGCTATCCATTACTGGGG
>Ga0209343_10000856_pt1 | contig 42272 bp, 51 predicted proteins | sample RifCSPlowO2_02_FD_184026 | JGI IMG/M metagenome (GOLD analysis project Ga0209343, IMG submission 184026) | Groundwater microbial communities from Rifle, Colorado - Rifle CSP2_plank lowO2_0.2 (SPAdes) (version 2) | ecosystem: Environmental > Aquatic > Deep subsurface > Groundwater | place...
TGCTGTTTTTTCGGGCGAGGTCTATGGGCCAGGCGGGCGAGATGCTGCTGGCGATGTTTTCCAGTTGGGAGATTAAGACCGGCTTTAGCGATAAAGTTTTATATTTTTCTCTGGTAATAGCGATTGTGCTGCTAACGCAGGTTATGCAGTGGCGACGGAGGGATTTATTGTTCTGGCTGAAGTTGCCGCGGATCAATCAAATGGTATATGGTGCGGCAGTCTTGTTTGTTGCGCTGTACGTGTTTATGTCGGAGAATGCGCCGGTGATGGGGCGAGAATTCATCTATTTCCAGTTTTAATGGCCTAGAGCTTGAATTTTTCCAGTTTATTAGCCACAATTGACACACCTATTTATTTAGGTGTGTTCTTTACAGTTTTAAAAAATATCTGGGTTAGCAATAATTCAGAGACAGGCCTGGAAACAGGCCTTATTCGCGGGTAGCTCAATGGCAGAGCAAGTGGCTGTGTATTAAGTTGATCGGGTATACTATGAAGTGTATGCCAGAGACAAGAACTTATGCTGACCGTGCTGAGTATATAAAACAAGCTGTGGCTAAGAGGCGACGAAAGATTAAGGCTATGGCTGTTGAATACAAAGGCGGAGCATGTATGCTGTGTGGCTATAATAAATGTGCAGCTGGTTTGGACTTTCACCACATTGACGAATCGAGTAAGAAATTTGGATTGGGATTGAGTGGATTAACTCGTTCGTGGGTGAGAGTCAAGGCAGAGGTTGATAAGTGCATAATTGTTTGCGCTAATTGTCACAGAGAGTTGCATGCTGGTATAACGCAGCTTTCCGTCGAGAGGCGGATCGAATAACTGGGTGAATTCGGGGAAGCCTTAACTGGTAATCCCGAGCCAAGCCGAAAAGGGTATTAGTTTTTCGGAAGGTGTAGAGACTAGTAGGTGAGTCCCAACAATAATCCTACATAAGCGCCCGGTCGCCATGTCTCAAAAGAGGTGTGGTGAATGAGATAGTCCATGCCATTATGAAAATAATGGGTTACATGTAACCACTAGGTTGTCGGTTCGAGTCCGACCCCGCGAGCAAATGGTCAAATATTCTTTAACTAAAAATAGTTACCTATTACATGGATAAGGAAAGATTTTTTAAAGTCTACGCCAACTTGCCACTTAATGTACGAGACCAAGTCGTGGTTGTCTTGGACGGTGAGCCTATTACGTGGAGAGTAGCCAATCTTGAGATTGTTGAAGACACAGAAAGCGGCCGACAAATTCTAGAAAAGCTAGCTAACCTGGAAATTATTTAAACTTATTGATCGTGCCAGAAGAAACCCAAGACGATATAAAAGAGCTGGTTGTGGCGCGGTTACGCGCTATACCCGCTGATCGCGAGATTTCTATTGGAGCTGACGGTAGTTATAAAAGAGATGAGCTTATCCAGCATGTGGAAGAAGGCGATCGCGTCGGACAGAAGATTATCGAGGTTGAAATGAGTTTTTTGCGGGCATTAAAAGAAGGCGCTCTTTATGACGACTAAGCGGATTGTAGTTACTCGTCCCAATCATGACTTAACTACCCGCTACCTTTCTTACTATGCAGGAAAATTCAGCAATGAAGTCCAACAAAAAGGGCATTCAGTCACTGATTTAAAAAATAAACGTGCCTGTAAGAAATATTTTGAAAGTATTGTGCGCAAAGTTAAACCTGATCTTATCTTTCTCAATGGTCATGGCAGTAGTAATCAAGTTTGTGGACAGGACAATGTAGCTATTGTTCGGAGTGATGATAACGCCAAGATTTTGCAAGATACTGTAACGTATGCCCTATCTTGCCAAGCTGCAAACGAGCTTGGTCCAGAAAGTGTGCACCAGGGAGCTAAGGCTTTTGTTGGCTACAATACCGATTTTATTTTCTACACGGATCGAGACAAACAGACTAAGCCTCATCATGATGAAGTAGCCAAAAAATTTCTTGAACCAGCTACCCAAGTTCCAATTTCTTTACTTAAAGGCAATACAGTCTCAGCAGCTTGTAATAATAGCCGCCAGGCATTTCGGAAAAATATCAGGAAGTTAATTACAAGCGAAACTTCAAAAGCCGATACAGCCCTTTTGAGTACCCTATACTGGGATATGACACACTTGGTTTTTAGTGGAGACGCAAAGGTAAAGATATAAAAGTGCCTGACACCTGAAAACTATATAAGCACAATGGCAATTGTCATCTCACAAAACGGTCAGAAAGCAGTCAAGGTAGATAAATCTTCCTTTGATCAGGAAGATCGTCTGCAACAATATATTTACGAAAACCCGGACAGCATCCCGCTCTATGATATTAAGGAAGACATCCGTCTCCTAACTTTAGCCCGTGAATTTCCTACTACCAGCGGTCCTATTGATGCGATTGGCATTGATGCTGATGGTGAGCTTTACATTATCGAGACGAAACTTTATAAAAATTCGGATAAGCGTACTGTTATCGCCCAAGCGCTTGATTATGGGGCAGCTCTCTGGAAACACTCGAATAATTTTAACGAATTCATTGCTATTCTCGATGAGCACACCCAAAAAGTGTTTGGCTCAAGAGCGCAGGAAAAAATTCAGGATTTTTTTCAACTACCGAACGAGGAAACTGAATCCTTAATAAATACAGTTCGTTCTAATCTAAATGATGGTATCTTCCACTTCGTCGTATTGATGGATAAGTTGGATGACCGGCTTAAGGATTTGATCATCTACGTTAATCAAAACAGTCAGTTTGATATTTATGCCGTTGAGCTCGAGTACTACAAGCACGACACCTACGAAATTATCATCCCTCGTATATTCGGAGCCGAGGTTAAAAAAGACATACCCACCAAGAAATCTCTTGGCAGGCAATGGGACTGGGATTCATTTAAACTGCGCTTAGCAGAATCCGGAGAAGAAGCAGTGACTGCCGCGCGACAGATTATTGATTGGGCAGAGAGCAATGATATCGGGATTTACTGGATGACTAACCAAAGCGGTTCTTTCGTTCTTGGTTTTGATTCCAAGGATGGAAAGAAATTCTATCCGTTTTCAGTTACAGGAGATGCGTTGGTTTCATGGAATGCATGGCATCAGGGTGATTACTGCCCGTCGCCTTTTGACAAGCGAGGGAAGCGAGCGGAGATATTGGAACGCTTGAAATTGATTAAGGATGCGACGGTTGATGTGAATAAAGTTGATGGTAACGGCGCGTTTAAGCTGTCCCTCAATACCATGGCGGACAAAGAAGCTCGGAGCAAATTCTTTGAGGTTTGTTTATGGATTAAGAATGTTCTGGAGGCTGAACAAGATGAGTGAGATTAATAAATGGAAAGAGGCAGATTTTATCAAATACTATTTTATTGAGGATTATCTTTTCAATACGGTCACAGAGAATTTTCGATCCCGAGGTTATCTTGAACCGGAGGAATTCTTTGCAATCGTCATTTGGAAATCAAATCGGGCAAAAACCAAGGTTAAGCAAGGTTTATTACTTAAAGGCGTCACTGTACATGATTTAACGGCTGCTTTAACCAAAGAACCAACGTTGGAGGATAAGGTGAAACTCCTAATTGAGATTTCATTTATTGGTTTACCGATGGCGTCAGCCATTCTGGCTGTATGTTATCCGGATGATTTTACAGTAGTTGATTACCGTGCCATAGTTTCGCTCAAGTCACTTGGTCAGGTGGTACTAAGCAATCCGTCAGAAAATTTATTAGCCTATTTGGCATACAATCAAATATGTAAAGAGAGGGCAATAGAAGTAGGGTGTTCACTGCGGAATTTTGACCGCTACTTATGGGCAAAGGTTTTTTATGAAGGAATTAATGGCTTGAAGGTTTTGGCCCATGGGGTGTGAATAAATAGTGGTTGACAAGGTAGTTGTGGTGCGCGAAGATGATTTTATGACCAAAGAAATAAAGAAGGTTCATGAACTTCCGGAAACTCAACAAAGAGCCTTGTACGCGATTTTGCAGTTAAGAAAAGATTCCTTTAATACCTCTGACGTGGTGAAGAAAATTGAATACTTCGTTGAAGGCAAGGCAGCCGGTGCTGTCCTAGGCGCACTTTACCGCAACGGCTATCTCGACAAAGTACAGGGAGGGCGGGACAAGCGGTGGATTTTATCAAAACAAGCCGAGGCTGTCCGTGATGAGATTAGACAGCAGATTTCAGATGTAAAGATGTATTGGAGTTGATTATGGGGTCGTTTGAAGCATTTATGGATCATGTCGGAAAGCTACTCGAAGATAAGCCACCATATTTTTTAATTATTTTTGTTGCCAGTGTATTGGTATTTATTTCCTTAGTTACAGGGCAACACTTCCATGAGATATGGGCACTCTTCTTATATGCTACGGCTGGAATGATATGGAGGTACTTTGAGAAAGATTTACGCAGCATACACAAGGAGATTAAGAGTGAAGTAATCGAAGATAAGGATAAACGTAAAAAAACGGATAATCGCATAGAGTGGCAGCATCGTATCATGTACCACGCGGGTAATTTTGTATTGCTTTATCTCTTTGTTAAGTACCTAAATGTATTATAGCAATTGTGACTATGAAGCTTACTGATAACGAGAAAAGAGATATTGCAAAATTTTTGGAAGCCGGAAAGCCGCTTCCGGAAAAGTATCGCTTTTTGCTTTTTGATGATGACCGAGAAGTCGAGCTGGTTTGGAACGGAAAAACAAATGAGGTAACGAATGTCGTCTTGCCTTTTCAGGTTATTGAACAAATAGACGAGCCGAGAAGTGATGGTAAATTTGGGAATCCGCAGGGTTCGCTTTTTGATATGTCGGGAAGGCAGATTTCTGGATGGACGAATAAACTTATCTGGGGAGACAATAAGCTGATTCTTTCTTCCCTCAAGAATGGACCGCTCCGCAAAGAAATAGAAGCACAAGGTGGATTGAAATTAATTTACATTGACCCGCCGTTTGATGTCGGGGCGGATTTTTCGATGGATATAAAAATCGGCGATGGCGAGGACGAAGAAAGCTTTACCAAAAAGCCGTCAGTTATAGAAGAAATCGCCTATCGTGACACTTGGGGCAAAGGCGCGGATAGTTTTATTGCGATGATTTATGAACGGTTAAAACTCATGCACGATTTGCTCGCGGAAGATGGAAGTATTTATGTACATTGCGATTGGAGAGTGAATAGTTTTATGAGAATGTGCCTAGATGAGATATTTGGAAAAGATAATTTTAGAAATGAAATTATTTGGTACTACAGACGCTATACTGCCAACAGTAATAGCTATCAAACGCTTCACGACAATATTTACTGGTTCACGAAATCCAGCAAATGGATTTTCAACGAACAGCGTGAGGCATATAGTGAGACTGCCGGAACAAAAGATTCTCATTATAAACAGGACGAAAGCGGTAAATGGTTTCGATGGCAAAAACGTGCCGGAAAAGAGGCATATAAAGTATATCTGAACGAGGGTGGTAAACGAGTTGGTGATGTATGGCCAATTCAACATATCAATGCAAGCGCCGATGAGCGTATCGATTATCCGACTCAAAAACCCACAGAACTACTTGAGAGAATCATTGAAGCTTCTTCAAACGAAGGCGACCTCATCGCTGACTTTTTCTGTGGTTCTGGCACAACGTTGGGAGTAGCAGAAAAATTAGGAAGAAAGTGGATTGGCTCTGATTTGGGGAAATTTGGGATTCATACTTCACGTAAACGACTAATCGGCGTGCAGAGAGAGCTCAAAAAGGCTGGCAAGAACTTTCGAGCATTTGAAATTTTGAATGTCGGAAGATACGAAAGAGAAAGTTTCCTTGCAACAAATGACAATTTGCGAGCGGAAGAAAAATCAAAACAAGCCGAAAGGAAAGAGAAAGAATTTGTAAAACTCATACTTTCTGCGTATAAAGCGGAGCCGGTAGGATCTTTTGTAAATGTTATCGGTAAGAAAAGAGATCGCCTTGTCGCGGTAGGACCTATCAATACTCCCGTTTCTTTAAAACTGGTGCAAGATATTGTGACAGAGTGCAAAGAGAAGGGAATCACTAAGATTGATGTTTTGGGCTTTGACTACGAGATGGGGCTTGATTTTTCGCAGTATAAGGATCAGGGCGTCGATATTGCTTTTAGAATAATTCCAAGAGAAGTATTCGACAGGAAAGCGGTAGAAAAAGGACAAGTGAAGTTTTATGATGTGGCGTTTATTGAAGCAAAGCCGATTGTGAAAGGGCGGGTGAATAAAAAGGAGCTTTCAATCAAGCTGATTGACTTTTCTGTTTTCTATAATCAAGACGACGCGGGCGAAATAGTCGAAACTTTGCGGCCGGGGGGAGTAAAAGTGATAGTAGAAAATGGACAAGTGGTGAAAATATCAAAAGACAAGAAAACCGATCTTGTCGAAAAAGAAGTTTTAACTAAAAAGTGGAGCGATTGGATTGATTATTGGGCGGTGGATTTCAATTTTGCGGATAGGAAAGAAATAATAACAATCCTAGAAAATGGGCAGGAAAAAGAAGTTTGGACTGGCGACTATATATTTGATAATGAATGGCAGAGTTTTCGTACAAAAAAGAATAGAAATCTTGAACTCACTTCCGTATCTAAGGAAGTGACTAGAGGAACTTATAAAGTTGCTGTAAAGGTAGTGGATATTTTTGGAAACGATACGACAAAAGTAATCGAGGTAAATATATGATCGATTTTACAGATCAGGCGTTTTGGAGTAGCGCTCTAGCTAACGCACTGGGCACTTTAATAGCTACAATAATTATAACCATTTTTGTGTACTGGGTAATTAAGCCATTTAAATATTGGTTGTATCGACAAAATCCAAAATTGGCTAATGTTTTACAGTGGTTATTATCCAAAATAATGCATCCCTACACGAGGTTCACTATTTTTGTTATTTCCATTGCATTCCTTTATGCCCAAAGCCCCGTGAAATGGTTGTGGCTAATAGTCTCTTTAATTGTTTTTATGAGCTTTTTTAGTAGCGATAAACGTGGTTATCGTCTATCTTCACCTTCTAGTATATTTTCTGATAATTTTACAAGCTCTAAAAATACAATTGATGCTTCTAGGTGGGATATAAAGACTGGACAACCTTCTTTGTTTTCTGATATGGGGCATCCACGACTTCAGCTCACAATGGCAAACCCCGCCCAGGCCACTAATAGCTTCCTCATAGCTAAAGATTTGGAGATTGATAGGGGGACTGTTGAATGTGATATATATCTTTCCCCGAATTCAGTTTTGAACATTGTCTTTTTCTGTGATGATAAACAAGATAATTGGCATATGGCTCGATTTGAAGGTAGAACAGCAGATTCCGATGCATTCCTTATTAAGGACGGGGGGCCGGGTGTAAACTGGAGGTTTAATAAAATTCTTGGTACGAGAACAATAGATAATCAATGGCACAGGGTGCGTGTTGAGTTTACTAGTGAAAAGGCGAAGATGTTCAAGGATGGTGACTTTTTAGGAGAGATCACAAACCCACCAATGTTTGGTAAAAGAGTTGGGATTTTTAATGAATGTGGCGAGGTTTTAATTGGAGATTTTACTATATCTAAATCATAATCATGGCTCTCCACAAAGATTTCCCCAAAGACCCATACGCGATACTAGATCCGAGCATCCGGTGGTTTCCGGCAGCTGAAGATTTACGTGAAAAGGGCTATGATAAATTGTTACCACCGCTTGTGGCAGAGCTTCGCAAGAAGGTAAAAGAATGGCGAGGTAAACAGTATGAAGGTGCGAGTGAGACATCAAAAGCACTTCTTAACTGGTGGTTTAAAGAAGAGCATGTTTTGTACGATCACGAAGGTGTTGCGTCGCATTTTAGATATTACTTTGCGCAAAGGGAAGCATTAGAAACAGTCGTCTGGTTGTACGAAGTAGCAAAGGTAAAAGATAAATATGATCTCATACGCTACAACTCCACAGGCGCATTGAGTGCCGGCATGTTTATTGAAGATTGGTTGCGTTTTGTTATAAAAATGGCAACTGGTGCCGGCAAGACAAAGGTTATGAGTCTGGTGATTACTTGGGCATATTTTCATAAGAAATACGAGCAGGACTCTCAGTTGGCTAAGAACTTCCTTTTGATAACGCCGAATGTAATTGTCTTCGAAAGAATCAAGAATGATTTTGAAGGCTTAAAGATATTTTTTAGTGATCCAGTTTTGCCGGATAATGGATATCAAGGTCAAAATTGGCAGGATGATTTTCAAGTCACGCTACATCTACAAGATAACTTGAGGAATGTGTCTGACACAGGCAATATATTTTTGACGAATATACACAGAGTATTTGAAGGCGATGTCAGAGAGCCGAGGCTGGATGATGAAGATACGTCCGCATACTTTTTGGGTCATGAGCCCGTGACAAAAACTAATGATTCGACTGTTGATCTCGGTATGATCGTAAGAGATATTGATGAGCTGATTGTTATTAATGATGAGGCACATCACATCCATGACGAGAAGATGGCGTGGTTTAAGTCCATCCTGGATATTGATAACAGGTTAAAACAAAAAGGATCGGGCTTAGCTTTACAGTTAGATGTTACGGCAACGCCAAAGAAAAATGATGGTTCAATCTTTGTGCAAACAATTTCTGACTATCCATTAGTAGAGGCCATTCATCAGAGAATTGTAAAAAATCCAGTTGTGCCAGATGCGGCCAGTCGCGGAAAACTCAAAGAAAATCAAAGCCCGTTGTTTAGTGAAAAATACCGAGATTACATCAATCTGGGTATCGAAGAGTGGCGCAAAACGTATGAGACGCTTAAGCCTATAGGCAAAAAATCAATTCTTTTCATCATGACGGATGATACCAAGAATTGTGATGAAGTGGCTCAATACATTGAAACCAGCTTTGCGGATTTAAAGGATGCCGTTTTAACCATTCATACTAATAAGAGTGGTGAAATTTCTGAAACTGTTAGCGGTAAGAATAAGGAGGAGTTGGATATATTGAGGAAGTTAGCCAACAACATAGATAGTTGGGAAAGTCCATATAAAGTAATTATTTCTGTCATGATGTTAAAAGAAGGTTGGGATGTGAAGAATGTCACGACCATTGTGGGTTTAAGACCATACGCCGCTGAATCAAAAATCTTACCAGAACAAACATTAGGCCGAGGTTTAAGAAGAATGTTTTTTGGAGACGATACTGTTGAAGAATATGTGAGCGTGGTCGGCACGCCAGCATTTATGGATTTCGTTGAATCAATAAAGGGTGAAGGTGTGATTTTGGAAAAGAAAGCAATGGGCGTTGGCGCAAAGCCAATCGCGCCTATGGTTATTGAAGTGGACAAAGATAATCCTAAGAAGGATATATCCAAGCTGGATATTGAGCTACCAGTAATGTCACCCAGAATACAACGGGAGTATAAAAATCTAGCCGAACTGAATGTTGCTACTTTTGGTAATGCCAAAGTCAAAGTAAAGTCGTTTTCTGATGAGGAAAAAAGAGAGATTGTGTTTAAAGATGTCGTGGATGAAGTAACTCATCATACAACCATATTGAGTGGAGATATTGAACCTGACTATCAAAGTGTCATCGGCTTTTTCGCGCAAGCAATTATGCGAGAACTGCGCTTGTTTGGTTGCTACGACATTCTATTTGGCAAAGTAAAGGAATTTGTACAGAATAACATGTTTGATGAGCCGGTGGAGTTGTCGGATCTGAATACTTTGAGAAATCTGTCGGAAGTTGAATATATTCACCTCATTAAGGACTCATTCAAGCAGGCAATAAACGACCTGACGGTTCAGGACATGGGTGATACTCAAATAAAGAACTATATCAAGATCAGTGATGCACGACCGTTTGTGGTGAATGATAAGTCTTATCTAATTCCTAAAAAGTCAGTGTTTAATAAGATTGTTGGTGATAGCGATTATGAACTGACGTTCTCCGACTTTATTGAAAATTGTGATGATGTAATTTCCTTCTCAAAAAATTTCCAGAATAAAGAGGCCAGTGCGCTACGGATCGAGTATAAAAATTCACAGGGCTTTATCGCCACCTATTACCCCGATTTCTTTGTAAAAACTGACGATAGGACGGTTTATATAGTTGAGACAAAAGGGCGTGAAGAGGAAGATGATAAACTGAAATTTGAACGACTACAAAATTGGTGTGAAGACGTGAATAACAGACAAACCAGGATGGTTTATAAAGCTTTGTATATAAAGCAGGAGGAATGGCAAAAGGACAGGCTCAAAAATTTTGATGAAGTTGTTAGGTTGTTTTCCAAATAACACACATGATTGCCTATAGTGGAAAAATCCAAAAGGCTATTCGTTTTGCCATAACGGCTCATGATGGACAGACACGCAAAGGTAAGGATATTCCCTATATTACACATCCGCTAACAGTTGCATTAATTCTTTCGCAAGTTGGTGCCAGTGAAGACGTAATAGTCGCCGGTATTCTTCATGATGTTGTGGAGGATAGTGATGTTGAGCTGGATGATGTACAAGAACAATTTGGTGAACCGGTTGCGGATTTGGTTAAGGCAGTGACAGAAGAAGATAAAGGTCTGCCGTGGGAGACGCGCAAGCGTATTGCGCTTGGCCATATAAAAGATATGAATCATGATGCTTTGCTGCTTAAATCAGCTGATGTGCTGCACAATCTGTTGGAGCTTGTTCATGATGGGGAGGAACAAGGTGATGTGGTGTTTGAAAAATTCAACGCGCCGAAGGAAGAGAAGTTAGCTCAGCAGCAAAAGTTAGTAAAAGCTCTTGAGTCGGCTTGGCCGGAAAATCCTCTGCTGCCAGAGATAAGAGAAGGGGTTAAGAGACTCACTGGGTTTGTTAACTAAGTCGCCATGTCTGACCTGTCAAGCATTGAAAAGCTAAAATTTGAGAAGCTATTTGGGATGAATAGTGGATATGTTATCGATTTTAGTAATCGAACTTTTGAGCAATTTGTTCTTGAACATACGGGAGTAGAAATCTACGACGAGAAATATAACTATGGGAGTGGATCAAAGGCTAACCGATTACGGGCATTCTGGGATAAAGAGCCAAACTTTTTGGTCGCAAAATTTCTTGAACAACTATTGAATTATTGGGCATCTACAAACAAAATAAATAGGTTGGTTCCAGAGTCGAATCCAAAGGCTGAATATTATGATGCCTGTCTTAAAATTTTAGAGCGCTTGAAAAAAGATAGTCCTATAGAAAATATTGATGTAATTATGCCTAACTCAGATGATGAAACATTTTCGTTGTTGGCAAAATCAATTAGAGAGAGCATCGAAAATAATGAGCCTGCGGGCGCACTGGATCGTTTACACACGTTCGTTGTTAAGCATATTAGAGAGCTTAGTGAAAAGCATTCCATTTCCTATGACAAAAAAGTCCCATTACATAGCTTGTTTGGTGGATATGTAAAATTTTTGAAAGAAAACAATCTGATTGAGTCGGAAATGACAGAGAGAATTTTGAAGTCATCTATTTCAGTCCTTGAAGCATTTAATGGCGTACGCAATAACCAAAGTTTTGCTCATGATAATCCGATCCTAAATGATAACGAGAGCGTTCTCATTTTTAATAATATTTCGAATACTATCCGTTTTATAAACGCAATCGAAAAGAAAATAGCCGATCAGTGTGCAAGGGGAGATGATCGAGAAGTTGAGTGGACAGATATTCCTTTTAGCGATGAAGAAGTTGAAGCTGCCGGAGATGAGTGGATTCAAATGGAAGTTGACCGTATAAGAGGAAAATAAGTTATTGTTATGCGTCGGAAAATCAAAATTCCTAAAGTTACTTTCCATTTTGAAGATACTCCTGAAGCTAAGGCTAGTTTGCAACCGGCATATAATCGGATATTTGATTTAGTGCGGCAAGAAATAATCCACAAACGGCAGAAGAAGCAAAAGAACGAAAACAATCAAAATAAATAGAAGTAGTACTTATTAAGTAGTACGCTAATAGTAAATGGATGATTCAAGATTCAGCCGAAATATTGGACTTATCTCTCCTACTGAACAGGAAAGATTGTCGCAGGCTACCGTAGTAATTGCTGGTACAGGCACTGACGGAGGTCTTTTAGCTGAGCGTTTGGTACTGGTATTCGTACGATGTAGCCTTGTTGATCCAGATATATGTGTTTTTATAAACGATTTTTAGTATATTTAATACATGGATAAAATTAAGCCATGGGGTAAGTCCTTGGCCATTGATCTGGCTGGGTGTGACCATGACAAATTAATTAGCCCTGAAGGACTAAAACGATTCGTAGTCGAAGTCGTTACCGTAGTTGATATGGTTGCTCAAGGAGAATGTTACGTTGAGCGATTTGGGCAAGGTGACCTTGAGGGGTACTCTGCCATGCAATTTATTGAAACCTCCTCCGTGACGGTTCATTTAGACGAGGTCGGCAATCGAGCTTTTATTGATATACTCAGCTGTAAAGATTTTGATGCTAATAAAGCCGAAGAATTCTCAAAAACTTATTTTCAAGCACAGAGTGTCAAATCGACGATAGTAGAGCGAGGGTAGGCATTTTTTACCACAACGGCCATTGACACTTCAATGGGACTCATGTATTGTGCGGAGTCAGTTCGTTCTTTCTTATTTGGCACCAAAAACGGGAGATCTACCATGGATATGCCTCGATGGGCATTCTATCTTCTGGCAATCTCGGCGGGGCTTGTAGGAGGTATTGGTGATGCGCTTTTGAACCAGTGGGCTAAGCATGGTGGGAAATGGTGGTTGATCGCAAGCGGCTATCTGTCTTGGGTAGTAGCCCTCACCCTCTTTCTACTCATGTTGAAAAAGGGTCCCCTGGCTCACTGCGTGATTCTTTTCTTGCTCTCAAACTGCATTTTCATCATTGCGGTGAGCAATCTTGTATTCCATGAGGATATTTCTGCTCAGAAGTGGGCGGGTATCATTTTGGCCATCGTCGCCATTGTGATCATGGAGTCGGGATGATCAAAGCGAGAGTCAACCTGAGCGGTTCGCATTCGAGCCCTCAGGTTTTTTCATAACATGTGTTTATGACTGTAGTCCTAAGTGTTACCCTTAAATAATGGCAATGATTCCTGAATTTCCTACGTTTAAGAAACTTGAAATTACCGATAAGAAAGTTATCGAGGATTTTACAAAACAATATCCTCCTTATTCTGATTATAATTTTACAAGCCTGTGGAGTTGGGACACGAAGGGTGAAGCTTGTTTTTCATTTCTTAATAAGAACTTAGTTATTAAGTTTAATGATTATATTACGGGCGAGCCTTTTTATTCATTTTTAGGGGGGCACGATGTTAACAGCACAATTGAGAGTTTGATAGCTTTTGTAATAAGTGAGGGGCGTCTTCCATCACTAATGCTTATACCAGAAGATTCTATTAAAGGAGTTAAAATTAATCCTTTCACCGTTAGCGAAGATCCAGGTAATTTTGATTACATCTACGATTTGGAAAAGTTGCGAGAGTACAAAGGCAGTAGCTATGAGCAGCAGCGTAACATGAAGAATCGCTTTACTCGGAAATATAAAAACATTGAAGTAGTAGCTCTTGATTTAACCAAGGTAAGCGATCGGGAAATAGTTCAAGAATTAAATCAGCAGTGGGAAAAAAATAAAGGCTATCGACTGGATAATGAAGAAGATGCTATGGCCCGCTTGTTATTCCCCACGAACAGTTTTCAATTAATCAGTATAGGCGTACTGGTAGATAAGTCACCGGTAGCATTTTCTATCAATGAAGTGCTTACTAGTAGGTATGCAATATCTCATTTTGTAAAAGCTAATATCAACTTTTCTGGAGTTTATTCCTACTTAATGCAAGCGACTGCTGATGCTTTAATATCACGGGGTTGTGCACTGCTGAATTACGAGCAAGATCTAGGGGTTTCAGGGTTAAGGTATTCTAAAACCGCCTTTAGGCCAGTATGTTTTTTGAGGAAATATGTAATTAGCAGTATCTCTACTGATTAAAATTAACAAAAAGTGACATTATAAGCATTCCAGTGCTATTATTTTAGTATGTGGAAGGGTTTTTCTGAAACGATTCAAGGAAGCTGGATAGCCCGTTTTATTCTGAGTGTGTTTATTGTCTTATCTTTATGGTGGGTCACCATCTACTGGAGAGACTTAACAAGTGGTTTTGAGAATAATGCCTTTACTTTGATTTATCCTTGGATTTCGTTAATTGGAGGCGTAGTTGGTTTATTGATCTCGAATAAATGGGGGGGGTTAAAGAGTATTATTGGTCGTTCATTATTTGTTCTCTCTTTAGGATTACTTGCACAAACGTTCGGTCAAGCAGCATACGCTTATTATATATATGTTTTAGGAATAGAAGTTCCGTACCCTTCTATGGGAGATGTTGGGTATTTTGGCAGCGTCATTTTCTATCTATATGGTGTGCTACTCCTTGCGCGAGTTCTGAGAGTTAATTTTTCGTTGCGATCCTTAGTGGGACAGGCGCAAGCGATTATTATCCCTCTTATTCTATTAGGTCTTTCCTATATCTTATTTTTGCGAGGATATGAATTTGACTGGAGCCAACCCCTGAAAGTATTTCTTGATTTAGGTTATCCCTTTGGGCAAGCAATATACGTTTCAATTGCAACCATTGCTTTTCTGGCGTCAAGAAAGGCACTCGGTGGAATGATGAGAGAACCAATGTCTTTTTTGTTAGTTGCTCTGATAGTCCAATATTTTTCTGATTTTATATTCTTGTATGAAGCCAGCAATGAACAGTGGTATGTGGGCGGGGTAAATGACTACATGTATTTTGTCTCATATTGCTTGATGGCTATAGGGTTGATTCAGTTGGGGGTTACGTTTAAGAAGATTGATGAAAGTTAGACTATGGATATTAAAGACCGAGTTGCAACTCAAATCATTAAAGAACAGGAACTCATTATTGGTCCTATAGCTTGGAAAGAAGCTGGAAAAGTTCCCGGTTTACGACTTGATTCAACTGCGCACATGGTCTATGTAGAAGGTGATGTGAAAGCAGTTCTTGAATCACTTGTTGGACGCTACGAACGACTTTTTGGTCAGTTGTCTCGCGATGTATGTCGAGACGCTGTCCGTCCTTATATTGCAAAAATTCCTGAAGACCAGTTGCCAACTGCTCTTCGATAGCTAGAGGGCGTATGAATTGGTAACTGCTCTCTATGACAGCATCCGAAGATCAGGACAAGACTGAAGGTACCTCAGAAGATGTTCAAGAGGTTAATCGCGAGCTATACAAACGCAATGCGGAATTGGCAGTGCGTATTAAGACGCTTGACCTACTGAGAAAACTAGATGAAATATCGCTCTCTGCTCTTGGCATGGACAATATGGCAAGAGAGATTGTGTTAGCTATTGCTGTTGAATTTAGTTACGAGATAGTATCAGTAGCCATCGTTGACGAGAAAACTAACACATTGAAATGGTTGGCTCTAGCTTCTTCTGAGCCCGAGCTAGCTGCTACGCTAAATGACTTTGCACCGCGCACTCTTCAAGCACCAGTAACGAGTTCTCTTGCTTCAGTTCATATCCTTTCAGGAGCACAACGGGAGCCTGTCTTTGTTAAAGCAATCGACGGTGTTTTTCCAAGTGAATTAACGCAACAGCTTAAGGATTCAGATGCCGAAAGTGTAATGGGTAGAATACAGAGCTCCGTCATATATCCACTCTTCTTTGAACAGAAGGCCTTAGGCGAACTTACATTCAGCTCTGATCGAAATCTTCATGAATTAAGTAAATACGAACATGAATCGATTGAGGGCGTGGTCAGTCTCACTTCGCTAGCTATGTATAAGGCAAAAATTTATGAAGATTTGCAGCGCACCACTAGACAGTTAAGTAGCGCTAATAAGCATCTGAAGGAATTAATGGATATCAAGACCGAATTCTTGCATATAGCGTCTCATCAATTACGGACTCCTCTTACTAGCCTGCGTGGATTATTGGAAATGCAGGCTAAAGGAGAATTTGACAAGCTTCCCACCGAAGAGCGCCGAGAGCTGCAACAAAACATGTTCAGTGGTGCTACTCAACTCAACAGTATTGTTAATGATCTGCTTGATGCAATGGAGCTGGAAGGAGGCAGCCTTAACTTTAAGATAGAATCAGTCCAAGTTGAAACTATTATTGATGAAGCAGTAAATACTCTGAAACTGAGTTACGACAAAAAAGGATTATCCTTGGTGTTTAATACGCCTGACCAGCCGTTGCCAAAGGTAGAAGCTGATCCAGCATATTTACGCCAGGTGTTTCTGAACATTATTGATAACGCTGAAAAATACACCGAGAAAGGCGGCGTGACCGTAAAAGCTACTCTCATGGGCAATGAAATCGAAGTCGCCATTACGGATACGGGTATGGGCGTTGATCCGGTAGAAATACCGAAACTATTTGGCAAATTTGTACGTGGGCAACGGTCAGAACGAATGTTTACCGATGGCAGCGGTTTAGGCCTCTTCATTATCAAAAAGATTGTCGAAGAACATAACGGACGTGTTATGCTGGAGTGAGTGGGTTGGCAAAGGAACCACGGTTAGGGTAACCCTTCCTTTACAGCAACCTCGTTAGCCGTAATCCTATGCCTGAAATCACAGATTCTAAAATACTGATGATAGAAGATAACAAGCAGCATCGCTTCATGTATGATTTTCAGTTTAAACAGTTGGGGTATAACAATTTCAAAGCAGTGGCTACAGCTCAGGAAGGAATAGATACTGTAAAGAAAGAGCATCCTGATGTCGTATTGCTCGATCTTATTTTAGAGGGAACATTAGATCTCGACGGCCTAGAGGTTTTGAAGAAAATTAAAGGAGATCCCGAAACTGCAAAAATTCCGGTAATTATCCTGTCTAATAAACGGGAAAGAGATATGGCGGAGGAAGTAAAACGGCTAGGAGCAGCTGACTATATTTTGAAAGCAAAATTTCTGCCTCGAGAAATTGTTGAGCGTGTTCATCAGTTCCTTAGTAATCAGACCTCTTAATATTCATAATTTTTAAACTAATACCAATGACTGATTCCAAAAGTGTAGCAAAAAGGAAGATCCTTATGATTGATGACGATCCGATGTTGCTTAAGCTGTATGAGATGACAGCTCGTACCCATGAGGAAATTACTTTTCTTACTGCTATAAACACAGTCGAGGGCGATAAAATTGCCCGAGAGCAAAAACCTGATGTGATCCTGCTTGACCTTATCCTTGGCAAAGAACCAAACACACCTGTTACCGAAGTTGATAAGAACCACGGGTTCAACTTTTTGATTATGTTGAAGGGTGATCCGGAGATAAGAGATATTCCAGTTATTATTTTCTCCAACTTAGACACTAAGCAGGATCATGACCGGGCAAGAGACTTACAGGCGGCTGACTATATCGTCAAAGCAAAAACTACTCCCGAGGATGTATTTACAGTTGCGAAGGGAGTTATAGATATCGCTGGTGCAGAGAAAAAGATTAGAGACTTACAAGAAAAAAGTTCTCAGTAATTCTCTCTGCCTAAGGAAGGTGTGCTAAAAAGAGTTAATCTAAGGCTACCGAACTAACTTTCCCAATTTTCAATTTTGTACACCGCCATTGTTATGGCGCATACTGGCTGGTCTTCACATTTGATACCTGTAAATTCATATTCAATTGGGCCAAAGTCCATTTTACGGCTTGTAATCATAAACTTTAGAGTGGCTTGAATGGCATTGTGGACAGTCTCCTTACTGCCTCCATGATGCTCAACAAACATTCCTCGCCCACTCTGATCTTGTACCCAACCCAGGCTAGCCCAAGCTTCCTGTCCTAGCTCAGAGGTATCTTGACGCGACATCACAACATAAATTCGCTGACCCCAGGACTTAAGTAAAAGAGGGTTTTGAGCACGTACTATCACACTGCCGGGGGGAATAAAGCAAGAAAGATAAATCATATTATGGTTTGATTCACTGGCTGCCATAACTGCCGCATCAAACGCAGCTAATGGAGTAGAGCCAGTTCCCGTGCCGGATGTGACATAGATATGCATATGGTAATCTTTGGGACTATATCAGGTTTTATATAGTATGCCAATATTGCCAAATTCCACATTCTATGCAAGTTTTAGCCTTATGGACGATATTTTATTAAGTGACAGGAATATTGATTTAAGATCCGAAACAACATATCAGGATCATCTTCTGTCCAGCGTATGGTCATTGGTGAAAGCAGCCCACGAAAATTCTAGTTATTATCAACAGATCTGGAAAGGAATATGGGATGCGGGTTCGGCTAGTTGGGATGATTTCTTCAAACTTAAACCAGCTGACAAGTCACTATTGGAAAACAATAACGTGTCTATTAAGCGGAATAATATCGCTTATTATTTTTTGACTGGAGACACTACCGAAAAGCCAAAAGTTATTCCAGTAACCAAGAAAGAATGGCGTGACCGAAATGAATATCGCGCGAATTGTTACCGGCTTGCTAATATTACGAAGTTTGACAGTGTGTGGATTGCATTACCGTTTGGCCCCTGGGCTGCTGGCCATTCTTCCCAGCATGCTTTTCATATTTTAGAGTCCAATGTTCTCCCCGCTGGTCTTAGCAATGACCAATATGTCATGCGGTATATATGGAATCAGGCTAAACAAATGAATATTAATGTAATAGCCACAACACCTAGTATTCTGAAGTTTATCGAAAGTTCGATTGAGGAAGATAGTCTAATACCGATTGAGAAGGTCATAATTTCAGGAGATCGCGTTTCAGACGAGCTAAGGGGTTACTATAAAGACAAGTACAATATTGATCTCCTGGCATCATATGGGTCAAGCGAGTGTTTTGTTGGTATGGAGTGTCAGTATCAATGTGGCTACCATTTTGACCCTAACCAAATATTGGTGGAAGTGGTTGAACCTCAAAATTATTTACCAACCGAGTTGGAGGGTTCCATTTTATTAACAAATTTAACCTCGGAAGCAATTCCTCTTATTCGGTATAAGGTTGGAGATCGTGGCAAGGTTCACTACCAGAAATGTAGATGCGGAAGTGATTGGCCAAGACTACAGTGGACTGGTAGAGACAGTGACTACTACGAAATATCAGGAGGAGTGAATCTCCATACGTATCAAGTAGAACAAGCTTTGGACAGACTCAAGCTCAAAATTCAAAAGTGTGATGTTGTGATCAAAGACGATAATGGCGGCAAAGATCTGATAGAATTTACTGTTTTCTTTAATGAAAAAGATGTATCAACACAAAGGCAGAAAAAACTTTTAACTAAAGAGATAATCCAAGCTATCAGGACGTTATCGTTGGATTTCAATGATGTCATGTTTGAAGGATATGCAAACGTAGCGATTATTATCCAAGCAATGAATAAGGATGCTCCACCGCAAGAGAAAAAAGTCGAAATTCGTGATCTAAGAAAATTTAGAAGCTCGGGAGTATGAATCAGATTTTAAACGAAATTGAAAATAAGGCGAGAGAGCGGGTTTTGGGCAAGAACTTCACGACTCTTTTACGGTCTTTGCCTTTCATGCGCGAGGCTGTGCTTGAAACAAAAATTAATGAATTACTTTTCAGATTTGAGAATGACTTACGCGTATATTTTACGAGTGGCACAACCAAGAAGCCTAAAGCACTTTATTCCAACTCAAGCGATATTCGAAATACTGCTGATTACATTAAATGGTTTTGTGAAGTGGAAGGAATTGCTGGGGGCGAAACAGTGGCAGTTCTGATGGATCACTCTTTCTGGGCTGTTGGACCGCTTACGTGCCTTGGTCATATTGCAGCTGGTAACTCTGTAATACCGATAGATTTAAGGTCTAAAGAAGCAATTGCTGAAGTGTTGGATGCTACTGCTCCAACAGTGATCTCCACACTGCCCTCAAAGCTTGAAGAATATGCCGACATATTATCTAAGATGAACTTCAAAATTCTAGAGACTACAGGTGAACCCATGACCGAAAAACAAAGAGCGAAGTTAGAGAAAATATATCATGCAGAGATATTTGATGCTTATGGTCTGACAGAAGGAGTAATTGGCGTGGAATGCAAAAACCATAATGGCTATCACTATCGCGAGGATAAAGTCTATTTGGAAATCAAGTCTCTGAAAAGTGACAAACTGATTCCTGATGGAAGCTTTGGCGAGATCGTGATGACTAATTTAATGTGTCAGGCACAGCCTGTTATTCGGTATTGCACTGGCGATGCCGGAAAAATTCTGCGAGATAAATGTTCCTGTGGTTTAACGGATCCTCGCTTAATTCTACGTGGCCGGGTTGGCAAAACCCATTATCTGATAGATGGGGTAAAAATCAGACAAGAAAACATGCAAGGAATTCTGCAAGAAGTCTTAGGGCATGTCCTGCCATACAAGATAAAGGTGAGTATTAAGGAAGGAGTTGCTTATATCGACCTTAATATTGATCAGATATCAGCCTCTCAATCAAGAAAAATAATCGAGAAAGTTTCCGAGACTAATTATGATGTGTTTAATTTGGTTAGAACGAACCAACTGAAATTTATTGTACGAACACAACATTTATGAAAAAGGCAGCAGAAGAATATGTTTTTCTTTGGAGAGAAAGTTATATCGACTTTCTCTGGACAGAAAACGTGGTTGCTCCAACGTATTTTCAAAAAGAAGGAGTGCTAGTGTACGAACATACCCAACTCAGCGCCTATGCTACTCCTCAAGAGATCGATACGATAAGAAAGGTTGGCGAGTCTCTATTCGTCCAAGATAAATATGTTGATGTTGAGAAAAATCTTTTGGATATCGCCAAAGAAACAGAGGCGAAAAGGAAACATTATTCAAAACAAGCACTCAAAAAAACAAGCAATAGCGCCCTATTAGCTTTATATCAAGAACTGTTCAACTTAATGAAGCGATTCTTGTATTCCTATCGCTATACAGAACCGCATTATCTGGACTTACTTGAGAAGAAAGTAGACCAATTCTTAGATAAGCAGGAGAAGAACAAGGAGAAAAAGGAGTATCTAAAAGCTCAGCTATTAGTGGGGGGTGAAGTGCGTATGACGCTTGATCAGGAGATTCAGCACATAATCCAACTTCTAGGTGAGATATCAAAGAAGCGATTTGAAGCAAAACGAGACAGTTTAATCACATCTCGTTACGCTGATGCTCTGCTGGAAGAAACAGCCCGAAGATCCTATCTGGCGATGACCCAAGTTTCGAGTCTTAACTACCGAGAACTTAAAGATCTACTCTTAAATAATACAAAGCCTGATATCAACACTGTAAATGAGCGTAAGGACTCCTTTGCTTTCCACGTCAAAGGTACTGAAGTTAATGAAATTATTGGTAGGCAATTTACTGATTTTAGAAACTCCTTTTTACCCAGCCAAGCTGAACATATGATTATAGGCTCGACCGCTTATCCTGGAAAAGTTATCGGCAAAGCCGTGGTGTTGCCCTCTATTGCTACTCCTGAGGAATATGGAAAATTTATAGAGGACTTTGAGAAGGGCAGTATATTAGTGGCTCCTATGACATCACCAGACCTAGTCCCAGTATTTAAAGATGTAGCAGCTATCGTTACGGATGAAGGCGGCATAACTTCTCACGCAGCCTTAATTGCTCGAGAAATGAAGATACCGTGCATTGTTGGAACATCCTATGCAACGAAGATCTTGAAAACTGGCATGCAATTGCTGGTTGATGCTACTAATGCAAAGGTTTCGATTATCTAATTGGCAATGTGATATGGCAAAAGTAACTATACCATTAGCGCAGGCACATAAATTCGACGTAAAGAAGATAGGTGGCAAAGCCTTGAACCTAGGAACGTTAGTAACTAACCATATCGATGTTCCGAATGGATTTGTCGTTCTTTCCACAGTTTTGAGTGATATCAGAACCTCAAATGGATTAGATAGAAAAATACATCGCCATCTTACCGAGCTACGAGATTCAAAAATGAAAAATGTAGATTACGTGTCTCAAAATTTACGAGAACTTGTGGAAGAATTGGAAATTTCTCATCATGGTGAGGAAGAAATTAATGCCGCTTTTCAAGAACTTGATGCTAACTATGTAGCTGTACGATCCTCAGCGACCTCCGAGGATCAAGAATCTCACTCGTGGGCAGGAGAATTCGATACCTACACCTTTATCAATGCAAGTGGTCTCATGCAGCATATTAAGAAATGTTGGGCATCTCTCTACACCCCCCGAGCGTTGATGTACGCGTATAAACATAATTTGCCTTTTGCCAGTGATATGGCCGTGATTGTTCAGCAAATGATCAATAGTGAAGTATCTGGGGTATGTTTTACGAAAGATCCAGGTAGTCATGATTCCAATCTGATTGTTATTGAAGCCATCTGGGGACTTGGTGAACTTTTAGTTCATGGTGATGTAACACCAGATAGATATTGGATCGACAAGAGAAAAGGAATAATTATCGATATCGAGGAAGGTTCTCAAAATAAAAAACTCATTAGTTACAAAGGGAAGAAACTACAAAAGAATATAGATAAAGAAGAACAGAAGAATCAAAAACTCACGGGAGAAGCGATTATGATTGTTGCTAAAACGGCATCAAGAATTGAAAAGGTCATGCAAGCTCCTCAGGACATTGAATGGTCCTTTTCTGATAAGAACCTCTACATATTCCAGACACGACCAATTACTGGAGCTAACCCTCATTCTAGCTACTAGCAATGTTATTACGGCAAGAATGGGCTGAAGATGCCTACTGTACAAATGAGATAATCCGCCATCGGGTTAAAGAAGTTATAGTGCAAGAGCAGACACCTTTTCAGAAGATAGAGATTTATGATCTCTTTGATTATGGATTGTGCTTATTTATCGATGGTATACCACAGAGCGCGGTTAAAGATGAATGGATATACCATGAATGTCTGGTACATCCTGCAATGGTTTGTAGCCAGCGCACAGACCATTTTCGTATATTGGTATTAGGTGCTGGCGAGGGCGCTTCTTTGCGAGAGTTACTAAAGTACGAATTTATCAAAAATATTGATGCTATTGATGTTGATCGTCAGGCAGTTCAGCTATTTCAAAATCATCTTAAGGAAATGCATCACAATTCGTATAACCACCCGAAAGTGCATTTACAATTTAAAAACGCAGGCGATTTCCTTAAAGGAACAGACAATCAATACGATGTGATAATTTCAGATATTACTGATGTCAACTTTTTCAATCTTGGCGCGGTGGAAGCTCACAAACAAGCTGATTTTTATGAACTAATTAAAAGAAGGTTAAAATCGAACGGCATATTGGCTATGCACTCTTCCGAGCTAACCGAAATACACTACCACAAGCATTTAGCCATGAGTAAACTCATGCAAAATATTTTTACTAAGGTCTTTTCTTATCGGGCGTATATACCATTCTTTGAGTGTTCTTGGGGATTCTTGCTTGCCACTAACAATCAGCACTTGAATCCCGTAGATATGACTGAAGGGCAATTTAAAAAACTCATGAATTCCAAGATGGATCTAAAATTCATCACTCCACGGAATCTCCGATCCATTTTCACTGTCCCAAATTTCCAAAATAAAAGCTTAGAATCAGCCAGCTATGTTAGAGATCTTTTCTAAGAGAAGAAATAATCAAAATCGCGGATATCATACCCTGATTGAGATCTTTTTGGGGGACTATCCAGAGGAACTATACTATTCACCAACATTCGGGCAGAAAATCGATAATGTTGTTCACCGTGCACAACTTAGTGTTATCAAAAAAGAATTTCATGAGTTTAAAGGATTTGGATTGACTGGTTTTTATCTGCTTTCAGAATCTCACCTTGCCTTTCATACGTGGCCGGAGGAGAAATATATCGCCATTGACCTTTTTACATGCAGTACATGGGCAAAAACAAAAGTTGCGATTGATACCATTAAAAGAGAGTTTTCGACGTATGATCTCAGAAAATTTAAGGTCAAAATAATTCGGCGTGGTTTCGTGTTTGAAAAGAATGTATAATTTGCTATTCCCATATGATTTATAAAAGGATGTTTGACTACGAGAAGAAATTTCTTGAATTTGAAGACTTAGAACGGCTGGAATGGATGGACTATGATACACGCGTATTTAAAATGCCCATAATCTTTAAACGCGCCATTGACTTGGTATTTGAATACCACAGGCTAACGTATTCTGACTTTGGTGGCATTAAACGCCTGAGAGAATTGGTGATTGAGTATGAAAAGTATCTAGCTCGAAGCAACATAAGCGATCAACCTTTTTCGTTTATTGGAAGCGGGGTTAGCAATCTTATATATCCTGTGCTTCAAGCAGTGTTTAACTTAGACGATAATAAGCGAGAAGTTATATTGTTTTCGCCGGAGTACCCCATATTTCATTCCGTGGTTGAAAGTGCGAAAGGAGTACCTACTATAATCCATTCTTTACGTGATAATGATTATTTGCCGACAGTTGAGCAGCTAGAGAATGCTGTGAATGGAAGAACGGCGGCCGTCCTTTTCTCTAATCCCAATAACCCAACAGGTAAATCATTCTCTCGTGAATGGGTTGCTGAATTAGTAAAGCTATCGCATCGCTATGATTTTTTCATATTGTCTGATGAAATCTATATTGATTCTCTGTATAGTGATAAACAACCAATCCATATCGCTGAGGTCAATGGGAGCTATAAAAACTATGTAAAGTTTTTTGGTCCGTCTAAAGATAGACCAGGGATGACTGGAATTCGTTGCGGTTACTGTGTGGGTGACAAGAGACTGCTCCCCAGCATTGAAAGAATTCAAATGGTCAGAAATATTTCTAATGGCATTATCTCAGACTATCTACTTCTTCTCGATATTGCATTACGCTACAAGGAAATTTCAGGAACCAAACACGCTGATCTGAAGTATTATTCAGAGCAAGAAATTGCAGACTATGCGGAAACAATTTTGCATAATAGAAACCTACAAGAACGGTACAACAAACGTATAGTTACTAAACTAAAGAGTCACCCGAAAATAAAAGACGTCATTCCTCCCGACGGCGGTAATAGCGTTTTCTTTCGCTACTACAAAGATCTTCCCGCATCAGATTTTGTAAAGGAATATATGAACAAAGGCTTAGCCAGTTATCCTAGTGAGGCATTTATGCTTGATCCTATGATTGAAGGCTCTTGGACACGGATTTGTGTTACAAGAGATATTGATTTACTGGAGAGAGCAATTGGAAAAATTTGATCTGGTAAATTTAAGCGTCTCGAACTAATCAAAATATGATTGGAGGGTACCTCTTCGTCTTATGTCTACTGTGGCGCAATGAAATGAGCCACCAAATGTATTAAAATTACGGAAACTACAAAGGATTACCTTAAATCCCCACTGTTTGAGGGAACTTATTAATGGTAGTTCGTTTTTCTCCACAATCACTCTTTTCTCATCAAGCATTAAAACATTAATGCTGATCCATTTACTTGTAAAGTAAAGCAGTTGTTCATCTGGGATAGCTGGTCGAGGCGCAGGCAAAATATCCCAGCCTTTAAACATGGGAGGGATTTCCTTTACTCTATCGGGATTGATGAGAAGTTTACCAGGGGCCAATGGCATAATAGTTGCATCAATATGCATGGGATGCTGGTCTTCAAACTGCAATGTATGAATCCTGTATGTGCTCCCTAAGTGTCTTTGTAACCATTCAATACCTAACCGATTGGTAACATTGCTTTGTTGCACAAAGACATCTTTTCCGCACCGTAGAAAATCGGCCGCATCAAAGACAGGTTCGTGTTCAGTGATTGCGTATTCTAACTTATCCTGGTTAGGGTCTTTACCGTAGTCATAATTATAAAGCCTGTCACTCAGCAAGGGCTTAGGTCCCGCACTCCACTTTGCTCCCTTCTCAAAGTAATCCTTTAGAAGAGAGCGGTAGGCTACAATCTCAAAGTATCTGGATCTCCACGCCATAGGAGATTCGATTATTTCATTACCTATCACTAGTAATATGTCTCTCGGCATCGCCGCATAGAAGCCACCTTGAGCAGTCCATTCCGGAGAAGAATATGGCTTATTAAAGTAAGTTGAATCAGGCCGGCGAACAGTAACTCCTTCTGATTCTAGTATGTGGCAGAAATCATCTAGTTCTTTTTTAGCTGCAGATATTTGACTCTCCGGGAATAATTTTCCGCCATTTTGGCGAAATAGGTTTTGGTGCTCTTTTGGCATAGTTGCTTCAAGGGTCACATGCCATTCAGGTATGGTGGATCCCTCAATAACGCCAACAATAACCTCCTCCAAGGGGTCCCATTCATTAAAAGAATTCACAATGGGTGGGGTATCGTTCATTTTTTGAAACTACCTTATTAGCTGCCATTAGGCTAGTGAAAAGCGAATTATTTGAAAAATAGTGATTACTGCCATAGTATGACGAACGTGATTCCTCAATTTCCAAATTTCAAAAAAATAGAGCTCGCAGACCGGTCTGCGATTGAATCCTTTACGCAAGATTTTTTGCCTTACTCAGACTACAATTTTACCAGTTTATGGATTTGGAATGTAAAGAATGGGATGCAGTTCTCCCAACTCGATAAAAACCTCATAGTGAAATTTACTGACTACTTTACTGGTGAGCCTTTTTACTCATTTCTTGGCCATCAAATATCTCAAAAAGCCCTTGGCCAGTTATTTGATTTTATTGATGGTGAGGGCCAGAAGCAGACTTTACGTTTAGTACCCGAGGAATGCATTCAAGGAATTAGAGCAGATCAGTTTACGATTAAGGAAGACCCAAATAATTTTGATTATATTCTATCGATTCCCGAACTCATGACATATGGAGGTCGCTCACTGCGAGGGAAGAAGAATTTTGTAAATCGTTTCCACAAGCTTTATCGATCAACCATGAATGAGTGTGATTTAGGTAATCCCAACGTTCAAATGATGATCCAAGAACTGTTTTCGTTCTGGGCAAAACAGAAAGGCTTTGAGCCAGAGAAGGTCGATGAGTTTCTTCCATTCCAGCGCCTTCTGGAAAGTGCTAAGTCGTTTCAACTTGTCACCATTGGTGTATTTGTTGATAACCAGTTAATTGGATTTTCTATCAGCGAAGTAGTTGGCATGTCATACGCACTCTTGCATTTTGAAAAAGCGGATGCTACTTCATTTATAGGAATCTATCCTTTTTTGAGACAGGAAACAGCCCGAGCGCTAGCAGCTCGTGGTTGTCGCTACCTGAACCTTGAGCAGGATGCTGGGCTGCCCGGATTAAGGGAAGCTAAAAAAGGCTATCGTCCCTGTCTGATATTAAAGAAATACACCATCACTCCTTTTCGAGACCAAATACCTTAATCGCATTTTTCGAAAACACCAGCTCGCGCTCTTCATCATTCATCGGCAATTCTTGCATTGCCGCCAGGTATTCCTTCTGGCTATAGAGCGGCCAATCAGTACCAAAAAGGCATTTTTTTAGATTGCCAGTAATATGAACAAATTCTTTCATTTTTTGTTGAAAATCAGCCTTTTCATCTAATGAGATATGCTCATCATATTCCGTAAAAAACCCAGAAAGATCGGCATATACGTTTTGATGTTGTGCAATGATCTTAGCCGCCTCGATTGTCCAAGGATTGCCAAAGTGAGCCATTACTATGGTGATCTCGGGAAAAAGTGTAGCAATCTTGCCAATACTGTTAGGATGAGCTTGTTCTTGAATACCAGAAGATCCCTGCAGGAGAAATCCTGTGTGAAGTATAACGGGGACATGCAATTTCTGGCAGAACTCATACACCGGCATTAATCGTTTGTCTGTGGAGTCGAAGTTTTCGTAGCCAGGATACATCTTAATCCCAACGATGGCTCCAGTTTCAATATGGGATTGGAGTTGCATGAGTTGAGCTTTGATATCTCGGCTGATGGAAATATTGCCGATTACTTTTATCCGCTCATTTTCTGCACGTTGGGTTAGAACATCATCAGCGGTCACGCCGTGCCAATCATTCGGTACGATAATGTCATTCGCGAGAATTAAAGACATATCAATATGCGCGTCATCCATTGACTCGAGTAAATCAGCTACGGTCACCACACGGTCATCTTTACCCATGTCTCCGATGTGAGTATGTGCGTCAATAATCATAGAATGAGCGTGTCATAATGGCCTGTTTTCGTCTAATCTTAAGCTATAGATCAACCTAAGTTCTATGATGAAGCTTACTTTTCTTGGTAGCGGTTGCTGGCAAGGCATTCCAGCGCCTTTTGGGGATGATGAAATTAGTACGAAAGTTGAAGGGGACAAGTCATGGCTGATTAACGATTTATCAAAATGCAATGAACTTGGTTTTAAAGAAGTGGACATTGTAGACATTGCAGCCGTATCACGGGATGTATGGCAGTCCCGTTTAGAAAAAGCTGATGTGATTATGGTGGGCGGTGGCAATACGTCCTATCTTATAGATCAGATCAGGAAATCAGGTTTAGATACCATTCTTCCTGCGCTACTAACAACGCGTGTTTATGTTGGCGTTAGCGCAGGCAGTATGGTTGTTGCCCCTAATCTTCGTGAAAAAGAGATGCAGCGCCTTTATGAGGAGCCGATCATTGATGACGCTACTAATGAGGGTTTAGGGTTCGTAGATTTTTTAGTTGTACCTCACATGAACTCACAGTATTTTCCGAGAGCAGGTGAATTAGTTAATGAGGTGGCAAGGGGTATCACAACCCCCCTGTACGCCATAGATGATCAAACGGCTGTGAAGGTTGTTGATGGAAAACCGGAAGTTATCACGGAGGGGACATGGAAACGATTTAATTGATATGGAACAGTTCACCCTAATAAACACGTAGGAGCAATGTAGTTTTATGAGCATATGGTCGAAGATAATGTTATAACTAGCGCAGATGCTTTTATAGTCAAGGATGACAAAGTCTTAGTGGCTCACCGCGCTGCCGATGACGATTTCTTACCGTGCTATTGGGAATTGGTAGGCGGAGGCGTTGAGCCAGGAGAGACGCCCGAGGATGCGGTAGTGCGAGAAGTTAAAGAAGAAACGGGTTTAGCAGTTAGCCCCGTAAAACGATATTATGACTACTCGTTTGTTAATGAGAAGGGATGGAACAGGCATGCGACCGCCTTTATCTGCGAGTTAAAAGCAGACAATAAAGTTGTTTTAAGTTTTGAACATCAGGATTTTCGTTGGATTAAGCTAGAAGAGCTAGCCGACTTAGCGCCCGTCTCGGACAGAATGCGCGATACAATAAAACAAGGTTTTCAAAAATATGAATCAAATTAATTTACTTAATGTCCAACCATTTCAGGAAACGTTGCATGGCGGCTACTGCGGTCCAGCCAGTTTGAAGATGGTGCTGGCGTATTATGGCGTGGAGAAAACTGAGGCAGAGGTGGCTAAAGAGTGTGGGCGAGATCCTGACTTGGGTACGGATGATAAATCGATAAAAAAAGCAGCGGAAAGGTATGGTTTTAAAGTAGAAATTCAGAAAGAAGCATCGTTTGAAGATATCCAACTCTGGCTTGATAAAAAAGTGCCCGTTATTGTTGACTGGTTTACCCGCGGTCGGGCTGATTATGGCGATTCGGAAGTGCCGGATGGTCACTATTCAGTGGTAGTTGGATTAGATAAAGACAATATCTATCTACAAGATCCGGAAATAGGGAAACTGCGGACACTAGAGCGTAGCGATTTTATGAAAGTGTGGTTTGATTTTACCGGAGAGAATATTAACTCCTGGGATGAAATGATTATCCGTCAATTAATTGCTATTCAAAAAAACGGTGAGAAACGATAAGTTCCTAAAAGCTCGAGGAGGGTACTCGCGGATGTTGCGGTTATCCTGCGCCAGTTGTGGTCATAATTTATTTCGTTATCAGAAAGATGGTCCGGGTATTCTTAAACGACTTTACTTGAACAGAATACAGGGTGATTCATCGTCTTCATCTAAACTATCGTGTCCAAAGTGTAAGGAAATGCTTGGAGTTAGGACCATCTACAAAAAAGAAAATAGACCAGCCTACCGGTTGTTTACTGGAGCTATCTCTAAGAAAATTGTGAAGCAATAGCTAGTAGGATTTCCAAAGTTCTTTCAGGCGCTAGGATAACGTGGTTGTATTTTCCTCGCTGTGAGCGAATAACAAGCTCTGCCTGCTCTAGAATCTTGATCTGATTCGAAGCAGCCGTGTTCGAAATTCCAAACGCCCGGGCAAGTTCGGAGATTGATCGAGCTGGTTTTTGGGATAATCGCTGAAGTATCCGCCGTCTGGTTTTATTACCCAGCGCCGTGAATATTAGATCAGCCTCGGGGCTATCAAATCGCATAGGAAGCACAGTGTGCCGCAACGTTTTGTGAAGTCCAGTCGAAAGTTCGCTAAGGTCGTGCGGGCTCAGTTCGGTTAATTTCGAAATGGGATAGTTTAAGGCACTATTAAATAAAGTGCATATAAGCTGTGATAGACTAACAAAATATTAGACTTAAAACATACTGAGATGTTATACGCAATTTTACTCCAACTTTGAGCCATTATTACTGCTATGAAAATATATCTTATTCGACACGGAGAAAGCACCTCAGACATAAAACAAAAATATGATGGAGATTATGATGACCATCTTACTGACAGGGGATTGCAAGAAGCCGAAGAAATTGCGGAGAAACTTATTGGGAGCAAAATCCAAATAATCTTCTCTAGTTCTAAAGTTCGCGCGCGCGAAACATCTAAAATTCTTGGCGACAAATTAAACTGTCAAGTCAGGGTTGAAAATGACTTAAATGAGCAGGATATCTATGGTGCATACGTCAAACTTGGTAAAAATCAGCCAGAAGAAGAATATAGAAAACTAGGGGAGATTCTTGTTAATAGAGAAAATCCAGTCAAGGGCGCTGAAACATATAGCCACTTTAGAGACCGCATTATGAGATGTTTTTCAAAAATCACTGGTAATAAGTTCGAAACGATTGCGATAGTAACACACGGTGGGCCCATTCGTTCTATATTTCGAGAAATACTTGAATTAGGTGAATTTGAAAAGATTGGCAATGGAGCAATTATAGAGTTAGAAAAAAGAGGTTCGAATCTATCGGTTGTAAAAATGGACAATGCTAATTGAACAGTAGCTTCTTTGAAAATTGTCTCTAGCTGAAGGATCAGCTATTTTTTTGAAGGATTTTACTGTCCGACTAATCCGTAGATCCTGACTAAAAAATGAGACAGTCGTTTTAAAGACTGTATTGTTTCATATAACAGCATGGAAGGCTAGTTTTGGGAGGATGTAGGAGCAGTTAACTCGTCAGAAAAGTCACTTTTATGCATGTCCTATATAGTGTCTCAAACTGTCTCATTTTTGGTTCTATACACCGTCCCAAACACCCCTCAAAACCCTCTTATTTTCCGTCCTTAGTGTCTCATTTTGGGTTCGAAACCCAAGTGGCGAGCGTATCATTTTTGTTCTGGTCAACCGGACTCTATCCAAGAGAGTTCACCAGAACAAATCAAACAAAACAGCCTTACAAGGCACAGAATCACCGCTTAAGTCCAGGCGGTGTTTTTGTGATCGTTAACTTCTCCGTTTACGGTTCTGTAGAAAATATTCCCTACCGGGGATCGGATTCGAACTGCACGGCAAATGATACTGTCATCTTATTACGGAATTTGTCATCATAATTCTATGGGAACCCAAGTATCAAGCTTTTCAGATTATGTTGTAACTGATCTCTTGCGCGATGTGCCTGGGATAGTGCTTCGTCGTATGTTCGGTGGTCACGGTGTATATCAAAGAGATGTGATGTTTGGTTTAATTGATCGTGGCACTTTGTACTTTAAAGCTGACAACACGAGTCGTCTTCAATTTGAGCAGCACGGCAGCAAGCCGTTCTCGTATCAGCGTCAGGGAAAGCAGACGAAGCTGACCTCATTCTGGGAAGTCCCCGCTGATATCCTTGATGATCGTTTAGTGCTTGTGGAGTGGGTTGAGGCAGCTCTTGCCGCTGCTCGTCGAGAAAAATCCAAAAAGGAAGCCAAAATAAGCCAGCCGAAGCGCGGCTTGGCCGGCGTTAAGGAAAAATTTCATCAGCTGACAAAAGAAAAACAAAACGATTTGCTGCGCGACCTATATAAAATATCACCCGATACAAAGACATTTCTGGAGAGTCGCCTGCTCGGGACGGCTAGCAGTCAACACCAGTACATCAAAGAAATGGAGCGGGAGACGATTGGAAAGATCTATCGCAAAGGTATCCCCGGCGATATTTCTGGCCGGGCTGTTAATAGCATTGTGAGCCGGGCTTGGAAAGCTGAAGTTGATTTGGATACTATGCTACAGCTTGAGTGGCTGGCGTTTCGTGGATTCCAAGAATATCTCCACCAGTTTGGTGGCGGTCCGGAGACGTTCGAGGAGATGGCCTGCAAGCATCTTGAGGCGTACTTGTTGCTGGTCCGTGATGGCGTTAAAGACAAAGCGGAGCAGCAGCGTCGTTACGCAGAGGCGGCCTCCCACATTTTGCGTCATGACAATATGGTTACTGACTATGCGGAGGATACGTTTGATGAGATTATCGGGGCACGTCCTCAAGAGGCTAAGAACTGGTAGCGTGGTATGGTGATATCTGGTCCGCACATTACTGAAGCACAAATTGCACGCTGGGTGGGAGATAAGGTCTTTGGGCGGGGGTGTGAGTATCACCGGGACGGCGCCATTTTCAATCCTCGCAAGACTGGGTTGGTGCTTAAGGCTGGATGCTTGGGTCGATCTGAAGAAAGCTACAGTGTCCGCGTAATTTGTAAACCAAAGACAATTAAGGGAGCTGTTTGTACTTGTCCTTTTGAGGATGGCGTTGGCCGTTGCAAGCATGTGGCGGCGTTGCTGCTAACATGGATTTCTGACCCCGGTCGTTTTATCGAAATCGAGCCAATCGAAACATTGCTTGCAGGCCTATCGAATAAAGAACTTAGACAGTTGCTAGTGGATTTAGTTGATGAGCAGCCACAATTGGAGCTTGTGCTTGTTCGGTTAATTAAGGGCGATGAGGCGCTGGCGGGGTTAATGGAGCATTGATAGCTGATTAACGTCAATTGGCTGCTTAACGGTGCGAATCTTTTGTCGTACCAAGCCTAATTCGCGATAGGTTCGCAAACGTTTAAAATACATCAATCGAAGCATGGGAACTTCATAGTCGACGTAGTCATACACGTGAGCGTCTTCTTTTCCTTCGGCCTTCCGTTGTACTCGGCCGATGTATTGTGTGAGGCGTCCTTTCCATGAAATAGGAAAAGTGAGGAAGAGGTGGTTAAGTTCTGGCCAATCAAATCCTTCACCGACCAGTTTTCCTGTGGCGATGAGCAACTGAAAGCGCGGTTGCTTAATACGTTTCAGAAGCTTTTCCCGCTCTTTCTTTCGTAGTTGGCCAGAGATGGCAGTGGCGTGTACATATTTCATTTGCTGGCGAATCAGTTTTAACAGATTCTCTTCATGAGCAACTCGATCGGTGAGGATTAAGCACTTTGCGCCCGTGCGCATTGCATTTATAACATCACTTACAATTTGTTGATTGCGATTCTCATTGGATATGAGCAACTTGCCAAGCTGGTTGAATGTTACGTTTTTGTCGGGGGCAACAAACTCTGTTCGCGGCAGGTGAACACGGATGGGTACTTTGTTCATGTCTTCTGCGGCAGTAATTTCTGCCTGTTTACTGCTACTTGTTGTAATGGGCCCTATATACAGTGGAATCAATTTATCAAGCTTGTCCTTGCGAATCGGCGTCGCGGTCAACCCTAACACATATTTTGCCGGTAACAGCTTCAGTACTTTTGTGAACGTATGCGCTGGCGTGTGGTGGCACTCGTCAATGACAACAAATCCAAACTGGTCGGCAATTTCCTCAACACCTCGGCGGGCTAAAGTTTGGTAGGAGGCGATTGTAAGCTTACTGCCAGGGTTCCACTTACTATCGCCAATAATCCCAAGTTCGCCTTTCTCCAACTCAAACCATTGTTCAGTCAGTTTGCGCCACTGATGAAGTAGGGATTTACGGTGAACGATTACGAGCGCTGGTTGCCGGCGGCGCTTGATGCAATACAGCGCAACAATACTTTTGCCAAAGCCGGGCGGTGCCTCGAGAACGACCCGGTCCTGCTTCAATAGTTGTGCGGCTACTTTTTGTTGCTCTGGACTAAGCTTAAGGGACGTGCGAAACGTAATTGATTTACCGACAATACGTTGATCGTCTATATCGAGCTTGATATTTTGTTCGTTAGCAAAGCTTTGGAGTTGCGTCAGGAATCCATCTGGTAATGATATGCCCTCGTCATGAACATCAATGGTATAAATTCTCCGAGGTGTTTTCCAGGTTGAATATCCCTTTCGCTGCATTTCGTAATACTGCGGATTCGTGAAGTTGCAGTTTTGCTTGGCAAATTTATACAGCTTATCTGGCAAGAACGCTTGCGGGATGTAGATTTGATTACCGAGCACTAATTTTGCCTGAGGCTTGGAGGATGTTTGAATCGTGGACTGGGCGTCTTCACTATTATTTCTCTCTTCTTTTGGCTTCGGTGGTGTGATCTTGATGTTGCTCAATAGCCTATCAAGAGCGGCCTCGCCGATTTTCTTGTATGAGGATAATGCTTGCCATTGATCTGATAGGGGTTCACCTGCCTTATCGATAAATACGGTCGCGCCTTCTTTTACATATTTGCCATTCAGCGGCAGGGCAATAAGGTTTCCAAGTCCCTTGCCAGTATGTTCGTCTTGGCTCGGGAAAAGACGATCAAACGACTTGCTATTTGTCAACTGGGCTTGGGCAATCAAATGTTTGCCCACCTGTCGTGCTTTCCAGGCAGGGATTGCGTTCTCGAAAAAGAACCAGACATGACCGCCGTTGCCGGACTTTGATCGCTCCAGAAGAGATGGTAGCTTATGTTTTTGCGCCGTATTCTGGACGGCCAATGCATCGTCGAGCCAGTTCTCACCATCGAAATCAACGGCGAGAAAATACGTTGTGTTGTTAGGAAGCAGGAGGTAAACGCCAACAAGCTCAATGCCTAATAAATGTCCTTTAATGACAGCATCAGTTAGGACTAGGGGCCGTTGTTTTCCATCAAGTGCTGGAGCGTAGCCGGACTTTCCCTCGGTATTTCTCCAATATCGAGCATACACGTCAGTACGTCCCCGAAAATATGACCGGTAGAGCGTTATTTTATCTTTATCGCTGCTATTTCGCGTTACCATAACCTCTTACAATGATACAATGTGGCTATGATTGCTAATGTTCGTATATGGTAATTTTCATTGATGAGTCTGGCATTCACAAATCTGTTGATCATTCCTCATTCGCAATGGCCTACATCGAGTTTGAAAATGTTGAGGCGATTGAAAAGGCCATTATTGCTATCGAAAAGAAGCACAATATCAGCCATTTTAAGTGGACTGACCTGCCATGGAAATTACGCGCCGCATTCCTTACTGATGTAGCCAAGCTGCCATTCCAAGTTAAGGTTGCTGTCTTTCGCAACCCTATCCGTCCTGACGAAGCGCTCGAATGGTCAGCCCAATATCTGCTTATCGAAAAGGACTTCAAGGCCATCTATGTTGATGGCAAAAAACCGCGCTGGGTTGAGTTGCGCCTTAAGAAAGTACTGCGCGATAAAGGCATTTCAGTGAAAAAGCTTAAGACGCTGCGCGATGAATCTTCGCCTGGTATTCGCTTGGCGGACGCGCTGGCTGGCGTAACCCGAGCATATTATGACAACCCGAAAGGAAAAGCAACGCCTCTCTGGAAAAAAGTGAGGCATAAAATAACCGCCCAGCTAGTGGGCGGTCAGGTTGACGAGTAAGCTCTCTTGTAGAGAGCCCCTCCTAACGGGAGGTGTCCTCGGACCTCGTTATGTTGACATTATACATAAGTCATTACTCAGATCAATAGCAATTCATGAAATCTGACAAGAAAAACTGGCAATTTGCGGGCAAATTAACTTTACTTATTAGCTTTACTAAGCTATATTTAAAGCATTAAACTCATGAATCATGAGCCCGATTTAGGTTGTCGGTTCGGGTCAGACCCCGCGAGCAGTTCGACTTGGTTCTTGGCAACTGATCCCTATCCAAGAACCACAGTTTTATTTAGCCGCGTAGTTTTGAGCGGCAAATGTATACTGGCCAATAAAAATATTTTTTAGCGGTATAATTGAATTCAATTCATAAAATACCAAGACGGCTTCGCGATATTCACTTTCATCAACGCTACGGTACGAAAGAGGGGCGAGGCCATGAGATAACAGCAAAGCATTGGCCATGAGCCGGCTAGTTCTTTTGTTGCCGTCTTCAAAAGGCTGGATATAGCTAATACCAAGTAGAGCAACAAGAGCTTTGGCATAGGGAGTGAGCATTCTAGGCACGGCCATTTCAAGACTCTCAACAGCTTCGGCGATCTGGTGAATATTATCCAGGGGAAGATATTTTGACCCAGTGACACCGACTGGTTTTGACCGTAAGCCCAAACCCACGCTCAAGTCTTTAACTAAAATAGCATGTAACTCCTCCAGATTTTTTCTAGTGATTGTTTTAAATTGCGCTACATTTTGATGAATATAGTTAAAGGCATCTTTGTGGTTCAAAATCATCTGCGCCTCCTGCTTACTATGCCCAAGCGCTTCTTTATTCTCTAAAATCAATTTTTCCGTATCAAGTAGAGTATACGTGTTGCCTTCCATTTTGGATGATTTCCATGATAATTCAATGATCAATCGTGCCAATTCTTTTTGCTGGATTGTTGCCGGCAAGTCCTTCGTTCTCTTGAAATATTCTGTGGTTGCGTCATTTAAAATCTTTAATTCATCGGCAGTGAAAAGGTCAAATGGCAGCGATGATATGAGATCAAAATTAAAACGATCTAAACCAAGTCTTTGATCGGGCTCAGATGAACAATACTTTTTGGCATCAATATCTGCTGATATTCTACCTAGCGCGGTAATGTTGTAACTGGTGGATCGGCCGGAACCGGTGGTAGCCAAAACGCCTGCGGTGACCATTTCGGACAGGGCTCTTTTGACCGTAACTAGAGAAGTGTCTCCTCCCATTTTAGTGATTTCAGCATGCACGTCAGATGATTGAATAGTTCCTTTTTCCAGAAAAATATTTATTATATCTTGGTGTTTTTGAGGTAATTTGTTCATATGATTATCGTATCATTTAAGTGCTCTAATCGTATCATATTGATACGATTACAACAATTACCATAATGTAGGTGAGTAAAGGCTGCTTTTATCCGAAAAAACAATTCTTTCGTATACCCGGAACGGGTCCGGAAACGTCCTATTTTTTTAAAACGTGAAATGACGTGAATTGTCTTGAATTAGTTTAGTTAATAGAGTTAATAGGTTAATAGGGTCAGCCATGCTCCGTAGAAAACATCTGAAACTGTCTGTATACTGTAACGCTATTCAAACATCGGGTGTTTGAATTGTTTGAGAAACAACTGTAATCAACTTTTCTTCAATCAAAGCGGTTCGGACCTGATCCAGTAGTCCCTCGCTTTGGTGTCCCTCTAGGCCAATCGCACTTAATTCTTCATCCCCAAGCCTAAATACGCAGGATTTGATACATTTGTAGTGTTTACACATAAACACAAACACTATGAATGCAACACATTCTGCATCAATTCTTGAACATTTTTCCATTGTCCATGACTTCCGTCTGGATCGGAACAAAGAGCATAGACTCATCGATATCATTACTATCACCATTTGCGCCGTGATCTGCGGAGCAGATACGTTCGTGGCAGTAGCAGAATACGGACGAACCAAAGAGGAGTGGCTAAAAACATTCCTTTCCCTTCCAAATGGCATTCCGTCTCATGATACATTCGGACGCATATTCTCTCTTCTTGATCCTGCAGAGTTTCAGAAAGGATTTCTTTCGTGGGTGAATGCGATACATCGATTAACAAAAGGGGAGGTCGTCGCCATCGACGGAAAAACGATTCGGCGAGCATATGCAAAAGATGAAAATCCTCTCCATATTGTCAGCGCATTCGCAACAGCGAACGGTGTAACAATTGGGCAGAGGGCTACCGACAAAAAGTCTAATGAAATCACCGCGATTCCGAAGCTTCTCAAAACTCTCCAAATACAAGGTTGCATCATCACAATTGATGCGATGGGCTGCCAGAGAGAAATCGCTCAAACCATCCTGGAAGGAGGCGCAGACTATGTTTTAGCGGTGAAAGGGAATCAAAAAACCATATACCAAGACATCCAGCTCTTGTTTGCCGAACAGGTAGAGGAGCACTACGCGGGCGACTCTTTTGAAACCGCTCAAAAGAATGCCGCAAGACATGAAGTTCGGATATGCCGCACCATCACCGACGAACGACTGCTGCCAACTGGCAATGACCGTCGCTACAGCTGGCCCAGACTTACAAGTCTTGTTGAGATTGTGAGCGAGAGAACCATTGGTGAAAAAAAGACGACAGAAACCAGGTACTACTTAAGCAGTCTCCCTGGAAACGCAGAACAGCTTCTGTCGGCTGTGCGTTCTCACTGGCAGATTGAAAACCAATTGCATTGGTCGTTGGATGTCTCTTTTCGCGAAGATGAATCCAGAGTACGCATCGGGCATGCGCAAGAGAATCTCAACATGATTCGAAAGCTTGCGCTGGGACTCTTAAGCCGCGAAGTAACTACCAAGGTTGGAGTAGCTACCAAGCGCATGAAAGCAGCATGGGACGAAGCCTATCTTCTGCGCGTACTAGCTGTGAACAAAAATGGAAATTAAGTGCGATTGGCCTGCCGCATCAATGACTCCCTTATTTGCATCAGTCACCGTTTTCTGTGCGTCTATTTTACTTTTGCCATATGCCAGCTGGCTGCCACTGAGCGATGTTTTAGCGATGGCTTCATTTTTTTGAGCATCTTGCAGTTGTTGTTGAGAAGTCGTCGTGGCTTCAATATCTCCTAACATAGAGGCATAGGCTTGGGCGATATCTTTCGGAGTAGCGAGAGATTTAATACGCAGTAACGCTTGATCAGCTTTTACGATGTCTCCATCTTTAACCAATAGCTGCTCAACTCGTCCTTGTCCGCTGGTAGCAACGTCCGCTTGAATTTTAGCGACAACGGATCCGCTGCCACTGACTGCTTCTACAAGTGTGCCTCGTTCAACCTGAGCTGTCGTTGGCGTGGTAGTTGTTGTGCTTGAGCGAGAGCGATACCGCCAGATGCCGCCGATGATTACTAAAATGACAACGCCAATAAGCCACGGGTTATGGTAAGGGATTTTCATATGTAGACACTATAGAAAACTCTTTATGAAGAGATGATGAAGAATTTTATTTTCACCGTGGAGGGCTTTCATATCAAAATAGTCTTACAAAAATGTATCCAATGGGTATAGTCCTCTATATATGAAAGGGGGTGACGTACTATGATGCATGGAATGTTTGGTATGGGCGGTGAACATGGACACTGCTGTCATTGCCATGGCTGTGGTGGAGGTTGGGGTCATGAAGAAATGACTCCGGAAAAGAAACGAGAAATGTTGGCTCACTGGCGCGAAAAGCTCGAAAAGAAACTTGAGATGATAAAGAAGAAGGAAGCTGAGCTCGCTAAGGAAAAATAATCTACGCCGTGCGCTCGATAAAATACTGGCTTTGTTGCATAACTCCAGTCAGGAAGCAAACCTTCCCTTTACCCACCGGTAGTTACACTGTAACAGCGTAACTCTCCGGCATCCCGAGTTGAAACATGCGGTTCAGAATCAGGAAGCCAAGTTTCAGCTCAGTGCGCAGTCGCGAGTCTTCACGGGACAGCGCCCGCTCGCCCAAGATGGTCTTGTAGCGGAACATGGTTGTTTCTGCCAGCGAGCGGTGATGATAGCCGCTGGCTACTTTCCAACCCGCGCGGCCTAGCCGCCGGATGGTACGGAGATTCCCGTCCCGCGGATGCGCTGGACCAGCCCGGTTGCCGTGCTGCCAGATGACGGCCTCTCGGGGCGGTATGACGACGTGTGCGATGTCGCGCTCCCGACATGCGTCGTAGACATTCGCTGTATCGTAGGCGCCGTCCGTGGTCAGTGAATTAATGTGAGCTGTCTCCTGCTCCAGCAAGGCCTTCGCGATCGACGAGTCACCGGTGGTTTCGTCGGTGACTTCTCCCATTCTAATCTCACCATCAGCATCAATGCCGATATGAATCTTCTTCCACTTGCGCCGCTTACCTTTGCCGTGCTTTTTCACCTTCCACTCGCCCTCGCCGTACACCTTGATACCGGAGCTGTCGATGATGATGTCGGTGATCGCCTTGGTTCGCTTCGGTACCTTCACCGGCAGGAAGCGGCCACGGCGACAGAGGGTGGTGTAGTCCGGCACCCGTAGCTTCAGCCGCAGCTTGGCGAATAGCGATTGCAGGAATCCCTCGGTCTGCCGGAGCGGCAAGCGGAACAGCTTGCGGATAGTAAGAGCGGTGGCAATGGCTTGATCAGCGTACGTTTTCGGTGCTCCTGGCTCACCGGTGGGCTCTGCGTCCCAGTGCATCAGTGTGTACTGACTGATCCAGACGGTAAGCGAGCCGCGCTGTTTTAACGCCTCGTTGTAGGCAGCCCAGTTTTTAATACGGTAGATTTTCTTTTGTTTGTTTTTGTGTTTGGTCATGCCTCCAGCCTAACGCCGCAGCCGGTTTAGTTTAAGGGGAATTATGCAACAAAGCCGGTGCTGATGAGAAAATCGGCAGGCTAAAGAAATAATTTGACCTATGTGGAAAAGACAATCATCGTGGGCAGCTTGAATGATAGCGAAGTGGTACTGTTGGTCGGATAACAGAAACGAATCCCAATCGCAACAGTCTTTTTGGGCTTGCATGGGATCAACGATCCGTGTGAGATCACCAGGGACCCAGTGGTTGGCGGCCTGTTCAGCTATGTCAATTTGTATAGTAACCTGGAGACGGCGTAATGGGGCGGTGTCATGGATACCGTCTTTGAAAAAGAAGGAGAGAAACTTGGCGAGATAGTTCGGATGTGGGGGTGTGAGGAAGGTACCGGCCCCTCTACGTCTTTCTATAAGACCGAGCATCTGCAGTATTCCCATCAGTTCACGAAGCTTTAATCGGTTTATAGAAAGTAATTCAGCTAGGTTTTCTTCGCAAAGGATGTACTCTCCCATTTGGTAATTTTGACGAAGATAATTCCAGAGGCAAACAATGTTTTGCCAGTCGCGGTTGACCAGAGATGAGATAGGTTGTTGTTTTGCTTGATCCATCGAAGACTTCCTTTATTGTGAGTGTGCAAGCAGATTCAGTCGTAAACGAAGTATCAGACAGTAAGAAATAGCACTGATCGTTGATTGTGTCAAAGTCAGTACTGCGTTAGGGTGTGGGGGGTAGGCTCAAGATCAGGGTGTCAGGTACTTTTATTCCTTCAAGACAACAAGAAAGTTAAGATTGTGGACTATCATACCAACCACACTTAATCATTCTCACTGGCCGCTGGTCCGTAGCTTCCGCACCCCCACCGTGCTCGCAAGAGCTGCGCGCGGCGGGAGAGGCCTTGGTATAGTCACCCACGGCTGACGATAGAAGAAATAAGGTGTGGCTGGTATCAGACAGTTATTTTGAAGAGTTAAACTATTTAGGACTAGATAAACAATAGTGAGTAGCAGGGTGGGGTAGACTAACTTAACCTCAAGTCCGGTATGTAAATATTCTCATTTAGCCGCTGGAAAATAGTTTTCCTTCGACCTGGCTTCCTTCGAGTGTCGCACCCTTCAAAGTATTTCAGGGTATAAGGAGAAACAGGATAAATAATGTCCTTCAACGCCGTGGAGTCAAATAGAATAATTCTGTCCAGGTGTATTAATTAGACGCCCACTTTTTGCTCTACTCTAGTAACTCTTTTTTCTAACACGTCTTGTTTTTGTTCAATAAGAGATATTTTGTCTTGGTTGGCTCCAGCGACGTCCTGGTGAATGTTTTCAGCTAGTGCTTGGAATTCATTAATGATCCTTCTCTCGCTATTTTTTATTTCTTGTCGGATAGCTTTCATTTCTTGCTTGACTTCAGTGAACTGTTTATCTACCTTTGTGAACCTTTTATCTACATTAGTGAACTGTTTATCTACCTTATCGAAGCTTTTCTTGGTCGCTTGGGCTAGTTTGTCTATATCGTTCATAAATAAGAGTATAGGCGTTAAGTGATCTAGTAACAATAGAAAGCAGCTCTTAAACATTGTTTAGAGAAAAACTCGTGCGCATAATAACAACTATAGGTGTCACATCATGAAATGTTGCTAGACAAGAGACGGGTCCTGCCCTTCGACCTTGAGCTCAGGGTCGAGAGGTCGGCGCTGCTCCCCCACCCGACGGCATCGCCCTTCGACAAGCTCAGGGCTGCTGGCG
>Ga0209343_10000857_pt1 | contig 42265 bp, 28 predicted proteins | sample RifCSPlowO2_02_FD_184026 | JGI IMG/M metagenome (GOLD analysis project Ga0209343, IMG submission 184026) | Groundwater microbial communities from Rifle, Colorado - Rifle CSP2_plank lowO2_0.2 (SPAdes) (version 2) | ecosystem: Environmental > Aquatic > Deep subsurface > Groundwater | place...
AGATGGATGTAGAGTTAATAACGCCAGTGGCGATGGAGAAGCAGTTAAGGTTTGCGATTCGTGAAGGCGGACACACTGTAGGCGCAGGTGTGGTAACCGAAATTTTGGAATAAGTTTACAAACAGATGGCTGAACGCAATATTCAAACTTTAGTCTGCTCTAGTTGTAAAGATAAAAATTATCATTATCAAGCAGGCAAAAAAAGAGCGGATAAAGTTAAGGTGGAAGTAAAGAAATTCTGCCCTAAGTGCAAAAAGCACACTCTTCATAAAGAGGCAAAAAGTTAATCAATTCCAGAAACTTTTTAGGGGGAATCGGTTAATGGCAAACCACTGGTCTCCAAAACCAGGACTGGGGGTTCAAGTCCCTCTTCCCCCGCAACTTTTAACGCTCCACTGATTAGCCAGCTAGGTTAAATGGGTCAGGATAAGATTTTTTATTAAAAATAGATTTAAAAGGTAAATTATGTTATTGAATTATATTGCTGGAGTTGTTTCCATGGTGTTAGCGGTTTCCGCGTTTATTCCGTGGATAACGGTTTGGTTTTATTCGCTTAAAGGGATCGAGAGCATTTATGGAGTGCTTATACTTTTAGTGGGGTTATTTGGAATGGCAGTCTCTATTTTTCAGCATCTTTCTGGAAAAGTGCGCGGTCAAATTTTTATTGTTTTTTCCCTTATTTCTTTGCTGGCAGAAGTGCTTTATTTCCGCAGAATCGCCACTTATGGATCAAAGCTGAATGAAATTGTGACTTTAGTGACAGATATTTTGGGAGACGCATTTATTCAGAAGTTACAGCAAATTGTAGGGGAACAATGGACTAAAATTATTACAAAATTAATTATGAGGATGGGCGTGGACACTTCCTTTAATGGATTTGATTTTATTGGAGGCGGACTTATCCTTGCTGTGATTAGTTCTTTTGGGCTTTTGGCGCTTGGCGTGATGATGGAGAAAAATAAGGAGATTGAAGAGGAATAATGGAAAAAATTAGGTTATTTTTTAAAGAATCTTATGAGGAATTAAAAAAAGTGACCTGGCTTTCCCGCAAGGAAGTGATGGGTTCAACCATTGTAATCATTGTTCTGGTGGCGATTATAGCGGTTTATATTTCTTTAGTAGATTTTGTTTTTACAAGATTTATCAGCTGGATACTTTAATGTCAGAAATAACAGAAATTCAACCTAGAGCCTGGTATGTGATTCATACTTATTCAGGGTACGAAGATAAAGTAAAAGCTTCTTTGGAAAAAGCGGTTTTATTAAAAAATTTTTCCAATAAAATTTTTCAAATTTTAATTCCTACGGAAGATGTTGTGGAAATTAAGAAGAACAAAAGAAAGATTAAAAAAAGAAAGTTTTTTCCCGGGTATATTTTAGTGGACATGCTGATAGATAATGAGACCTATTGGATGGTAAAAAACACTCAAGGGGTCACTGGTTTTTTAGGCGGTTTAAAACCAACAGCCTTGCCTGAAATTGAAGCAAAAAATTTAATTGAATTGGCAACCACGCCCACTGATTCTAAGCCTAAAGCAGCTATTCAATTTCAGCAAGGAGAAACTGTGCGGATCAATGAGGGTCCCTTCAAACATTTTATTGGAACCGTAGAAGAGGTAAATGAAGAGCGCGCAAAAATTAAAGTGACGGTTTCTATTTTTGGACGGGGAACGCCTGTAGAACTTGATTTTTTGCAAGTGGAAAAGTTATAGAGAGGTTTATCAAGTATGGCAAAAAAAATAAAAACCCAAATTAAATTACAAATCCCAGCGGGATCCGCTAATCCAGCTCCGCCGGTAGGACCAGCCTTAGGGCAGCATGGCGTAAACATTATGGATTTTTGTAAGCAGTTCAATGAACGCACCAAGACCATGGAACAAGGCATGATTATCCCTGCAGTGATTACAGTCTATGAAGATCGCTCCTTTACTTTCATCACAAAGATGCCTCCAATCTCTTCTCTTTTAAAAAAAGCAGCTGGATTGGCAAAAGCATCTCCTGTGCCTAACCGCACAAAAGTTGGGAAAGTCTCCAGAAAACAGGTAGAGGAAATCGCTTTAAAAAAATTGCCAGATTTAAATACTAAAGACATTCAGGCAGCTTCCCTCATGGTAGAGGGCACAGCGCGCAGCATGGGAATTGAAGTTAAAGAATAAAGGAAGGTTTTACAATGGGTAAAAGGATAGCGGCATTAGAAAAAAAGATTGAAGAAAATAAAAAATACAGCTTAGAAGAAGCTGCAAAAATCGTTAAAGAAAACGCAAACGCGAAATTTAATGAAACTGTGGAGCTCCATATTCGTTTAGGGATAGATCCAAAACAATCGGATCAGGCTGTAAGGAGCACTGTGCTTTTGCCTGCGGGAAGCGGCAAAACAAAGAAAGTGGCAGTGATTGTAAAGGGTGAAAAACTTAAAGAAGCAAAAGAGGCGGGAGCGGATGTTTGCGGAGAAAATGATTTAATAGAAAAAATTCAAAAAGGCTGGTTGGATTTCGACGTGTTAGTGGCTACTCCTGATGCCATGAAAGATGTAAGCAAACTTGGAAAAATTTTAGGGCCCAAGGGTCTCATGCCTAACCCTAAATCTGGAACCGTGACTTTTGATATTGCCCGCACTGTGAAGGAGCTTAAAGGGGGCAGAATAGAATTTAAAAATGATGATTATGGAATCATTCATTGCGGCATTGGCAAAGCCTCTTTTAGCCAAGAACAAATTTCTGAAAACGCTAAAGCGCTTATTCAAGCAGTGTTAAAAGTAAAACCCGCCTCTTCTAAAGGCGTTTATATTCGCTCGATCACCCTATCTTCAAGCATGGGACCCGGCGTTCCTATAGAACCTTCTCAAAAGTTCGAATCCGCAATATAACCCCCCAATCTTTATTGAGTTTGCCTAAATCGTAGAGATGTTTGGAACTGATAACTCCTACCAATTTCGGGTAGGAGTTTTTTATTTCTCAAAATTGCTCTTGCAAAAAAATGATTTTTAATCTACAGTTTAATTTATGAGAGAACAAGAAAAGCCAGCCGCTGTTTCTACGAACGAAAATGGAAAAAAAATTTTTAAATTCCTTGCGATCTCCAGAGTCGGGCTGATCGGAGATCTCTGCGCTCAACTTCAGAAAGAGGGACACGAAGTTAAATATTTTATTGAAAACGAAGAGGAGAAACAGGTCTCCGACGGTTTTGTGGAAAAAGTGGAGAACTGGAAGGATTGGAAAGACTGGGCTGAGGTCATTATCTTTGACGATTCCGATTTTGGATCCCTGGCAGAATCTTTACGCAAACAGGGAAAAGCAGTGATTGGCGGAACCTCCTATACGGACAGGTTGGAGCTCAACCGCGAATTTGGCCAGGAGGAGATGAAGTCCATGGGACTTAATCTCCTCCCCTATTGGACTTTCAAGACCTTTGATGACGCGGCTCAATTTGTTCAGGCAAACCCTGACCGTTATGTGGTCAAACCTGACGGCACTGCCCAAAATGAAAAAGTGCTTTCCTTTATTGGTCAGGAAGAAGATGGTTTGGATGTCTTGATGATTTTGAAACATTACAAAAAAGGCTGGTCCAGCAAAATCAAAAGTTTTCAACTGCAAAAATTTGCGACCGGGGTTGAAGTCGCTGTCGGCGGATTTTTTAATGGCAAAGATTTCATTCAGCCCTGCTGCGTCAACTTCGAGCACAAACGTCTATTTAACGATGAGATTGGACCCACTACAGGGGAGATGGGCACATCCATGTTTTGGTGTAATGAGGGAAAACTTTATGAAGGTACTCTTTTAAAAATGAAACCGAAGCTAGCGGCAGCGGGTTATGTCGGCTACTTTGATATCAACTGCATCGCCAATAACCGCGGCATCTATCCTCTGGAATGTACTTGCCGATTCGGAGTTCCAACGATCACTATTCAAATGGAAGGAATCCTCTCGCCATTGGGAGAGTTTTTTCAGGGCATTGCAAATGGTCAGACGCCCACTCTCAAAGTTAAGAAGGGGTATCAGATAGGAGTGGTGGTGGCTGTGCCGCCATTTCCATTTGAGGATATTAAAACTTTTAAAAAATATTCAGAAGAATCGGTTGTGATTTTTAAGAAACCAGCGAGAGACGGCATCTGGCCTGCGGACATCAAAGTTGTAGATGACGCTTGGCATTTGACAGGAAGTTCGGGTTATGTTTTAGTGGTTACAGGATCCGGGCCCACGATGGATGAAGCCAGAAAAGAAGCTTACACAAGGATTAAAAATATTGTGATTCCAAATATGTTTTACCGAACCGACATTGGCGGACGCTGGAGCCGAGATTCAGATCTTCTCCGCACATGGGGATATCTCTCCTGATAAGTCATCGCCCATTATAGATTCGATCTGCGCGAGGAGCTCCTGATTGTTTTGAGACTTAAAAATCTGGGCGCGCATTCGAGAGCTTGAAGAAAATCCTTTTAAGTACCAAAGACAGATTTTTGCTAATTCGCCAATATGGCAGATCGCATGAGGTCCTTTGATCTGTTGAACTAGCAAGAGATGTTTTTTGAGGAACTTTAGTTTTTCTCGGAGTTCTATTGCAGGATGCCAGGTTCCGGTTGCAAGATAGGTTTCTATATCTCGATAAATGGAAGGATTTCCGAAAGATCCTTTGGCAATCAGGATTCCATCGCATCTAGTTTCATCAAACATTTTTTTTGCAAGCGGCGGATTCAAAATATTTCCACTGCCGAAGACAGGAATTTCAACGGATTCTTTAATGGCGCGGATCGCCTCGTAATTAACAGGCCCAACATTTTCTTGAGACTGCGAACGTCCATGAACAAATAAAGCGGATGCGCCGCTAGACTCGCAACTTTTTGCAAATTGAACCGCGCTGGGAATATCTACCTGATTCAACCCCACTCTCATTTTAACTGTGATGGGTATGGATAAAGTGCTGCTCAACCGTTCAATCACCCTAACAAGCGGCGCAGGATTATTTAAAAAATAGGCGCCAGCGCCTTTCTTACATACTTTTCGAACCGGACAAGCCGCGTTGATATCCAAAAAAGTTATGGGAGCCCGGTTTAAAATGAGCTCTGCTGCTTTTAGCATGATTTCTGGGTCTGCTCCTAAAATTTGGGCAGCGATTGGTTGGTCTTCAGGACAAGTTTGGAGAATTCTCTCTGATCTAGGAGATCCATAAACTAACGAGTTGGAATCAATCATTTCAAAAAAGCAAAATTTTGCTCCCTGTTCTCGCGCTATCAGACGAAACGCCAGATCCGAGCTGGCAGAAAGAGGAGCTAAAAAAATGTTGGTATTAATTTTTTTGTTGCCGATTTGAATCATGTTGAACCTTGCTTACAGATAAAGGGACATTCTTGCCCGCAACTATTCCTTTTCAGCAAAAAAATTTTTAATGCCTTTTGAGCTGACCTCAAGTTTGATAAGAATTGGATGACAGCAGATTTCACAATCATAAATGAATTGTTGCTTTTTCCCGCCTGTAAGGTCAATGCGGATATCGTTGGTCTCCATGCAATAAGGACAATCAAACGAATAATCCTCTTCAAAGTTAGTCATTCAGTTTTTTTGGAGAGTTCAAAGGATAGTGTAGTCATTCCAGCGTTGGGTTACTTTTTCTTTTACGGATGGTAACATGGATAGAGGGTGAGGATAGTTTTCCTTCCATGTGGCGTCAATGCCTAGCGCTCCTAGATAGATTGGGTGAATTCCTTCCAGCGTCACTTTGGAAAAAAGCAGATCTCTTTCACAATCAAAACGGGTAAAGATGCCCCATAACATTAAATGATCAGTCTCTAAAGGCACATCTTCACTGACCATGGCGATGATTTTAAAATTTTGCAGCTCTTCGTTTTTTAAAAGTTTTTCTAGAAGTAGCTTTCCTTTATTTTTTTGAACTTTATCTGTAGCCCCCTCAGGTTCGTTTTGCACCTTTACCACTAAAAGCGTTTCTTCAACTATTCTAAAATCTAAAATATTAGGATCAATAGTTTTCAACAAAGGAAGATCCATGTTTTTAAAAAGATTAGTTTGGGATTTAAGGTTTCTGCACTTTTCAGAATTTATTTTTTCTTGGGCTAAGGGTTTAAGAGAAGATAGATCATTATTAGTTATGGTCTGATGTTCTTGCAGTTTAGAACTGGATGTGGCGTCTAAAATCATTTTACTGCCGCGATTGATTTTTGGACCAGTAAAATCCAGGGTATCTTGGGCTGTGGAAGGGATAAGAATAAAATCTTGTTTTGGAATAAAATTTTCTTTAATTGCTTTTAGCACATCTAAAAAATTTCGCGCATTTACATTTTCATCCACTACAATGACGCATTTGCTTAAGGAGAGCTGCCCTTCTCCTAAAAGAGCTAGAGCGGTTTTGATTCCTTCTTTTTCATATCTTTGTTTCACGCTAATCACTAAAAGGTTATGAAATCCTGTTTCATAATATGCCCAAAGATCATGAAGTTCTGGCTTTATCGTTTTGAGGAGCGGGGAAAAAAGTTTAGTGACAGCTTCACCCATTACTTTATCTTCTTGCGGTGGTTTGCCAACAATGGCAGCGTGGTAAATGGCATTTTTTTTGTGTGTGATACATTTTATTTTAAGCACTGGGAATGGAGCTGGATGAGAATAGTGGCCAAAGTGATCGCCAAAGGGACCTTCTTGGGCGCGCCTTTTAGGCTGGGCAATTCCTTCAATTATAATCTCAGCGCTTGCTGGAACTTCTAAAGAAACTGTTTCACAAGCGATCATGGGAATTTTTCTGCCTGCTAAAAAACTTGCTATAGAAATCTCATCCATGCCTTCTGGCAGGGGAAGAATCCCTGCCAGCCACAAAAGAGGATCTCCGCCTATGGCAATGGCAATTTCTAAAGGTTGGTTTTGCGATTCTGCTTCCCAAAAGTGAAAGGCTCCTCCTTTTTGGATTTGCCAGTGAAGAATAAGTTCTTTTGAATTTAAAACCTGCAGCCTATAAATTCCCATATTTTTAAGTCCTGTTTTTGGGCTTTTAGTAAAAACGAGACCCGCAGTGATAAATTTACCGCCGTCCTCTGGCCAGCATTTTAAAATTGGAAATTCATTTAAATTAATTTCTGACCCACTTTTCTTTACTTCCTTAACTGGAGAATTTTTTACCATGCAGGCTTTTGCAAACCGAAACTTCCATAAAAGTTTTTTATGTTTCCATAACCAGGAGAAGAGTTTTCCTTTAGGAGCAAGATGTTGAAATTCCCCAATCGCTCTGAAAAGTTTTTCTCCCAGATCTTCTACCCTATTCCCTAAGGCAAGTTCTAATGCTTTTTCAGAGCCTAAGAGATTAATGGTTAAAGGAAATTTTGACCCTTTTACGTTTTTAAAGAGAAAGGCTGGAACCGAAGAAGAATCTAAAATAGAGTTTTCATAAAAACGGTTTACAATTTCTGTAATTTCTAATTCTGAATCTACTGGAACCTCAACTTTTTTTAAAAGTCCGCAACTTTCCAATTTTTTCAAGAAATGATGAAGATCAGTTGAATTCATATTTTACTGTTTACAAACATTCCTTTTTCCAGCCAGAGGTTTCAAAGTCAGGAACGATCATCTGAATGATGCGCTCAGAAAAAAGCTGAGCTTGCTCTTGAATGGTAGTTGCCTTTTGGTAGTAGGAAGGTGAAATGGGCATGAGGACTGCCCCGCTCTGGGAAAGTTTCAACATATTTTCTAAAAGAATCGTTGAAAGCGGGGTTTCCCGCAAACAAAGAATCAGTTTTCTTTTTTCTTTTAATGCGACATGGGCTGCGCGCGTAATTAAAGAATCCGCAATGCCTGAAGCTATTTTTGAAAGCGTGGAGGCTGAACAGGGAACAATGACCATGGCATTAAAACTATTTGAGCCGGAAGCAAAGGGGGAAGAAAGGTCCTCATCTGAAAAAACTTTTTTTGCATAAGGCGCCAAATTTTCTAAAGTTAAGCCTGTTTCTTGAGCCAACACAGATTTTCCCCAGCGGGAAAGAATTAAATACTTTTCATCCGGACAGTTTTTAATAAATTCTAGTCCGAACAAAGATCCAGAAGCTCCTGTCATGGCAATAATGGTTTTCATCAGAAAACCTCCTCGCATATTATCTATTAGGCTGCGCTTTAATAATTATGGAATTTTTTTTGTCAATGTAAGAAAAAAAATTATAAAGCCTATGGCCGCGTTGGCTTTAAAAAAAGCAAAATCAATCACGCTGGGAGTTAGAACGTTGAATAGCACTTTCCAGTGGCACATTAAAAATAATATTCCGGCAGAGCTAAATAAAAGATAAGAATCGCCTTGATCAAAATAAGAATTGACTAAGATTCCTAAAATAATAAAAGAGAAAAAATGAAAGAGTTCAGAAATCCTTAAAGCATTTTTTTTGCCAATCTTGGCAGGGATAGAATAGATTCCATTCATGCGGTCAAATTCTTCATCTAAGAGGGCGTAGATCATGTCAAATCCCGCCACCCAAAAAATGCAAAAAATTGAGAGCAGTAAAACAGGAGCAAGATTAGATAAAGGGAATATTTTTGGATCTATTGCTATCCAGCCTCCTATAGGCGCAACCCCCCAGGCAAGACCTAACCCTAAATGGCAAAGAGCTGTCCATCTTTTTAATAAAGGATAAATTGTAAAAAGAATCAGAGGAATGATGGCTAGGAAAAGGGCAGTTTTTGAAAGACGGCTGGCTGAGAATAAAAAAAGCAGAGCAGAGATCGAGACAAATACGCAAGCTTTAGATAAAGAAATTTGGCCCGAAGGAATTTCCCTATTTTTGGTTCTTGGATTTTGTTTGTCAATATCAGAATCGAGCAGGCGGTTTATGCCAAATCCAAAAGATCGTGCGCCAAGAATGGCAAAAAAAATCCAAACCACATGCAAAAACGTAATATTAGGTTTTGAACTGGAAAAATGAGCTGCAAGCATTGTGCCAGAGAAAACAATGGGTAGAGAAAAAAGCGTATGTTCAATTTTAATAAATCTAAAATATTTCATGAGTCATTTCTCATTGCACGAGTTCCAAATGTTCTTTTAATTTAATTAATTTTTGGTCTGTTTCTTTTTTTCTTTCTAAAGTTCTGACGATTTCTTCTTCAGGCGCATGGGTTTTGAAATCCGGCTGTGATAAACGAGCGTCTAAATGTTCAATCTCTTTTTTGAGTAAATTAAATTCTTTTAAAAGCCGTTGCTGCTCTTTACTAAAATCAATCAGCCCTTCCAATGGCATGAAAATCTCTAAGCCGCTAAAAACTAAGGTTGCGGATTTTTGCGGTTTCTCAAGTTTGTTACCAATTAGAATTTTTTCTACCTTGCAAAGGTGTTGAATATAAATAGAGTGTTTTTCAAGTAATTTTTTTTCATCGGAATCCGGTCCATTAATTAAGATTTCAATTTTTGTTGCAGGCGGCACATTCATTTCTGATCGAATGGTTCGGATTTTAGTAATGGCTGTCATGAGAAAATCCATGTTCGTTTCTGCCAAGTCATTCTCAAGTTGGATGTTTGCTTTTGGATAGAGCGAGAAGACCACGCTTTTGGTTTCATCTTTTAAGATAAGATTCATTTCACCCAATTTTTTCCAGATTTCTTCCGTTATAAAAGGCATCATTGGATGAAGAAGTTTAACAATACCTTTTATGAGAACCAGCAATATTTTAAGAGTTGTTTCTTTGTTCTTTGTTGGATCTAAAAGAATGAGTTTGGAGAGTTCTACATACCAATCGCAAAATTCACTCCAGATGAATTGGTAGAGGATCCTAGAGGTTTGGGCAAGGTCGTATGCTAAAAGCGATTTTTCCACAGCTAAAACTGTTTTTTGAAATCTGCTTAAGATCCATTTGCTGGCAAGATCTAATTCAAGATGGGGAAGTTCTTCCTCGCTAAATTTAAAGTTTGTCGTCTCAATATTCATTAAAACAAATCTGCTGACATTCCAGATTTTGTTGCAGAAATTTCTAGCTGAAATAAAACTGTCTTCAGAAAGCTGCATGTCTCTGCCCGGCACGCTGTTATAGGTTAATACAAATCTTAAAGCGTCTGTGCCGTACTTTTGCATGATCGTAAGAGGATCAATCACATTCCCTAGGGATTTAGACATTTTTTTACCCTGCTTATCTCTTACAATCCCATGAATAAAAACATGGGAAAAAGGAACCTCTTTTTTAAAATAAAGTCCCATCATTGCCATTCTTGCTACCCAGAGGTATAAAATCTCATGACCTGTAACTAAGACTGAAGTGGGATAATATCTTTTTAAATCTGGACTCTCTTCTGGCCAGCCCAAAACTGAAATTGGCCAGAGCGCTGAAGAAAACCAAGTATCTAGCACATCTGTATCTTGTGTAAAATTTGTGCCCTTACATTTTGGACAATGGGAAGGAGGGTTTTCCGGATTTGTTTCATTAATCAGTGGAGAGACACCTTCACCAATCGTGCGTCCAGCAATATTATCTGTAAGAATATTTTTTACTCCATCACTTGTTGTAATTATTAATAGGCGCGATTCATCGCACTTATTGCAATACCAAACAGGGATCCTATGACCCCACCAAATTTGACGGGAGATACACCAGTCTTTAAGATTTTCCAGCCAACTTACATAAGGTTTATTCCATGTTTCAGGAAAAATTTTAATTTTTTCTTCTTTGCTGGCTTTGAGAGCTTGCTCTGCAAGCTTGTCCACTTTTAAAAACCACTGATCAGAAATTAAAGGTTCAACGATCACGCCACAGCGATAACAAACCCCAACCGAGTGGCGGTAATCTTCAATCTTTTCAATTAAACCTTGCGTTTCCAATTCCTTCACCACTTCTTTTCTGCATTCCTCTCTGGAAAGAGTTGCATATTTTCCAGCGGATCCGCTCATTTTTCCGTCAAAACCAATGACTACTTCCTGTGCCAGGTGATGTCTCTGGCCAATTTCAAAATCTATTGGATCATGGGCAGGAGTAACTTTAACAACCCCAGTGCCAAATTTTGGGTCAATCGCATGATCAGTAATAAGAGGGATCTCTTTTTCTACTAAAGGAAGTTGGATCCACCAGCCATGAATTTTTTCATAACGCGTATCATCTGGGTGCACAGCTACGGCGGTATCTCCTAACATGGTTTCTGGTCTGGTAGTTGCAACAACCAAAGGAACTCCTTGCCAACCCTCTTTTTTTCCAGAGAGAATTGGATAACGGATATAGTAGAGTTTGTCTTTCCGTTCCTCATATTCTACTTCAATGTCAGAAAGCGCGGTCTGGCAACGCACGCACCAATTCACCATCCGTTTCCCGCGATAAATCCACCCTTTTTTAAAAAATTCATTAAAAGCAAATAATACGGATTTGGAACAGGTTTCATCCATGGTAAATCTGGTTCTTGTCCAATCTAAGCTGCAGCCTAGTTTGCGCAGTTGCATTAAAATAGTATCTCCAGATTCTTTCCTCCACTGCCACATTCTTTCAAGAAATTTCTCTCTGCCTAGATCATAACGGGATTTTTTTTCTGCTTTTAACATTTTCTCCACAACATTTTGCGTGGCAATTCCGCCATGGTCTGTTCCCGGCACCCACAAACATTCAAACTGATTCATTTTTTTCCAACGGATGAGTATATCTTGTAAAGTATTATTTAAAGCATGCCCCATATGCAAAGAACCCGTCACATTTGGGGGAGGGATCACAATCACAAAAGGGGTTTTTTGGTTGAGTTGCGGCTGGAAAATGCGTTCTTTAATCCAAACATCTGCCCAGTAAGACTCCACGCTTTTTGGGTCATAGACCTTCGGAATTTCAGTTATAGGCATAAACAATTATAATATAAATAAATCTATATTCTTTCAAACTTTCCATCCCAAGAACCGACATCTTTTTGCGCAACCAATTTTGGTTCTGGGCTTATACGATTTTTGTAGAATTTTCCTAAGGGGCTAGTTTTTAATTAGTTGTAGGAGTGTGGAGAGGATGAGTGCGCTGGTTTTTGGTCCTAAGGACATGGTCTCTTCATACCCATTAGGATTCCAGTCTTCTTCCGGAACAATATAGCCAATTTCATTATTACAGAGTCCAAATAAAAATTTATATTCAAGTTTCATTTCATTTCTTAAAACATGCCCTAATTCAGGGAACAGTTCCCCGGGAACTGTTACAAATTGCGCAGGCCCAATTTGAATAAACCCAATTTCAGCAGGAATAAAGAGTTGTCCGTCGCTCTCTTTAAGCAGATTTTTTGTGGAACCAAAAATTCCTTTTTCCATTGCCTCTAGAAATTTAGGGTTTTCAATAGGAATCATAAGGGTTTCTTGTTTGACATGAAGCGTTTCAATTGGAACGCTTTTTCCTTGCTTTAAAGAAAGAATGACCTCTTTTGCCAAATTTTCTCCAATTTTTTTAGAGATAAAGAAGGTATGAAAAAAAATTTTTGGAGTTTGCATCCCTCCAATATCTCCAGCAAAAAAAAGAGCCACACCCCCAAAATGTTTTTCCAATTTTTCAGTTAAAGTTCCGGGATAATCAGCAGTAATGAGTCTGTTTTTTTCATTTAAGACCTCAGCATGCATGCTATAGTTTACGATTGTGGCAATAGTAGCCCCTTGCTCATCTTCTAATCGGAAAGATAAGAGCAGATCATTGATTACTTCAGGAGGACGCGCATCATGAATAGGATTAGAATATTCAGTTTTTCCCCAAACTATTTTTGCTTTTTTCTTATTTTGCATTGCTGTTTTTACGGATTTAAGAACTTGAGCTTTTACAAAAGATAGGTATTCGCTATTTTTTCCAGAGCCAGACTCTCCCCATAAACCAATGGTGTCTGGTCCGCTATGGTTGTGGGTGCTTGCAATAAAAATTTGTTCAGCTGGTATTCCCCATTTTTCAGAAATCGCTGTTTGAATAGAATCCACCTCATCAAATAAAAAACCAATCAAATCTAAGGAAATTAATATAAGGGAGGTTTGACTTGACTCTACTATAAGGCTCTTTGCCCAAAGATCATCGTGCGCTCCTAAAGCAAATCTGCCATTTTGGTTTCCACCCAGCCAGACCGGATCCCAACTTCCATTATTATTCAGGTCTGTGAAAGGCTCTTTTAAATCATATTTTCCGTTTTCATTAATATCAGAAAATGTTTCAATGGTTGGCGTGATTTTCTCTTTGGAAGCACCTGCAAATAAAAGATCTTCTTGATTGAGCTCATCCGCCATGGCAAAAAAGCTATTAAAAACAAGACCACAGAAAATAAATAGTAATTTCATCATCATCCTTGAGTCCCAGGAAAACAGATGGCCCAGAAAAAGTTTACACCACAGTGGACCAGCGCAGAAATAGTAGTTTTTCCAGTTTTAAAATATACAAAACCATAGCCTAGTCCAGCAAGAGAAGCTAAAAAAACATAACGAATATCCGCAGGGGTAAAATTGTTCCAATGGGAAAAGCCAAAAATAATGGAAGCGGTGCTTAAAACTAAGAACCAAGGAACTTTTCCATTAAAAGATTTAAAAAGAAGGTTTTGGATCAAACCTCTAAATAAAAGTTCTTCAGGGATTGCCACTAAAAAATAGATGCCTAATATAAGTTTGACGGTTTCCCCAAAAGAGGGAGGAGTAAAAGAAAATTGAATAAATCCCATTTGAGTTCCTAAAGGGATCAAACTGAATGCGAGTAAGAATAAAGCAAGAAACGCAATTTTAAGATCCTTAAAATTCCAAAGAAAATCATACCCTATTTGTGGCAGATTTCTTAATATTCTAAAGAGATAGAGCCCTTGGATGACTGCCACAAAGGGGAGCGCAGGGATCGTTAAGCCTGGTTTAAAGGTAATATCAAAACCGGAAAGAGCTCCAAATTCAATGGGAAGCCAGAGAAGCAGCACCCCAACCCAATCTCTTAAGGAGCATTTATCCCCAGAACCAACATTGGGTGTGGAAGATGATGTGAGTTCTGAAAATATAATATTTTTAGTGAAGAGAAAGGTTGGAAGAATGAGCCAGAGACCAAGTTTTATAAAAAGAGTGGGATTAAAAGTTGACGAGGCTATGCTAAAGATACTATATATTGATAGTAAAAATAGGGGAAATAAGAATTTTTTCCAAGACGCTGGAAAGATAAATTTTTGCAGATTTAGGATACCCTGTTCTGTGCTGAGTAAAATATAGGGGATAAGATAGACGCTAAATGGAAGAAAACCTAATAAAAATGGTATGCTCAAAAAATGAATTTCTGCTAAAAATTCAAGCAATAAAGCAGAAATTAAAAGCAGAAATCCAACTAAAAAAATGGCAATTTTAAATTCTTTATCCATTCGAATTCAAAGTTTAATTGAGATCATTATAGAACTTTTAGCAATATTTTTTTATATTTGGGTTTTAGAACCCCATGCGGAAGAAATTGTTAGAATCTCTTTTTTTTGGCTCTTTTGCGTTGGATTTCCATTTATTTGCATTGGAAGAGAGCAAAGAAAATTTCCTGAATTTAGTTTGGATTGGGAACATTTTGTTCATTCTTTTTATGCGATCTTTTATTTTACCTTAGTGGTTACAGCTTTTTTTATTGGTATGGCTTTTTATTTTGATAGTTTTAATTATGATGGACAGTTTGCTTTGCGTGTTTCAGAATATGTTTTTTGGTCTTTTTTGCAGCAGATAGGTTTACAGGTTTTCCTAACCCGCAGATTGCAAAATGTTTTTCCACAACCTTTGATCATTGCAGTTGCGTCGGGTTCTATTTTTTCTTTGATTCATTTTCCTAATCCCGCTCTCATGATTCTTACTGGGATTGGCGGAATTTTTTGGTCCTATTTCTTTCAAAAAGCGCCGAACCTTTATCTGTTGGCTCTATCGCACGGTTGGTTGGCAGTGATGTCCCTTTACTGCCTGCCATCAGCTTGGCTGCACCATTTACGGATCGGACCAACCTACTGGCATTTTTAATGGGTTACAGAATGCTCTTCAGTTTCCATTAGAACATCCAAGGCGCTGCGAAAAGCGCCAATAATCACCAAAAGCCAGCCTAGTATATGAGAAATAATAGAGCCTGCGCTTGCTATCTGCACTAGGAAGTTTACTTTGGATGGGCCCAAAGAAAACGCTGCGCCTAAAAGAAAGAAAAGCCCTGCAACCCCTACCATATCAAATGGCTTTTTCTTAATTTCAAAGCCCGCGTATTTAGCAAACAAAGGAGCTGAAAGACAAGCAATGGCTAAGATTATGGTTTCGTACATAAACCACCTCACTTTTCTAGTCACTTGTACCTAGAACTTATTTTTGTTTTATTGAGTAACTCTTAATGTGGTTCCGAAGAATAAAGACAGGTTTTTTTCTAAGACGAGCCTAAGTATAGCCCCTGAACCTTTATTTTTCAAGGGGTAACATTTGACAACAAAATCCATTTTGCGTAAAATCAAATATTCTGTTTTTTTAATTTATTGGAAGGAGATTAAATGCCTAATAGCGTAGGACAAAGTCAAATTCAGCAAACTTTAGTTTTAATTAAGCCGGATGGTTTAAAAAAATCTTTAACTGGGAATATATTAACTAAACTCTCAGAAACAAAGTTGATCATTATTGGATCTAGGGTTGTTTGCGTTTCTAGGGAACTGGCTGAAAAACATTATTATCATCTTAAAGATAAACCTTTTTTTGAGGATCTTATTCTTTACATTCAGGGCCATTATCACAAATGCGAGCGGGTTTTAGCCTTAGTTTATCAAGGAGCAAACGCCATTGAAAAGGTAAGAGCTATTGCAGGAGCTACTAATCCGGAAGAAGCCGACCCCACCAGCATACGAGGCTCTTATGGAAGAATTACAACTAAAGGCGTTTATGAAAACGTGATTCACGCCTCCTCATCCCCTGCTGAATCTGAAAGAGAAATAAAACTCTGGTTTGCCCCTCAAGAAATTGTTGTGCCTCTATACCCTTCTAAAAAAGTCATTAAAGAAAAAGTTGAAATTTTAGAGTGGACTTAAATTTCAGTTTTTTTAGCCAAAAGATTATAGAACGCTTTAAAATTGAAGCTGTTGTTCCAATCACTTTAGGAATGTGGGAAGATAGAATCCTGCCAGCGCTTTCCAATTTAGAAAAAATGTGCGGTATGTTACGGATGGAATGTGAAATTGAAAATAAAAAAATCCTTTATATTGGAAACGAAAAAAAGTTTCTGGATCAATTAAACTGTAAAATTTCTGCCATTCAATCTCCTCAAAAAGCAGAGACTATGCTTTTTGTTTTTGGAGGATTAACTGATCTTTCTATTTTAAGAAGGCTTAAAGATTTTCCAGATGAAACAGATGCTTTAGAACTTACAGCGCCTTGGGCAGGGGAATGTAAAGAGATGAATTCGATTTTAGTCATCAATCCTTCCATATGAGCAATTATTCTTACGAAAAACATTTTGATGTGGTGATAGTGGGAGCTGGGGTGATTGGCTGCTCTATCGCCTATTATTTAGCAAAAGAGTCTAAGGGAAAATTAAAAGTTGGGGTGATTGACAGAACTACCATAGGCGAAGAGGCTTCTTCTGGCGCGGCAGGGATGCTGGCAGCTCAGATTGAAGCTGAATCTCAAGGCTCTTTTTTAGAATTAGCAATAGCCAGCCGCAATTGTTTTCCTGCGCTTTCCCAGGAATTAAAAGAGATTTCCGGAGTGGATATAGAATATATAAAAAGCGGGATATGTTCGGTTGCGTTTAATGCGAAACAAGAGACAGAGTTAAAAAATCGCATGCAAGAACAGAAAAAAATGGGTCTTGAAAGCGTCTGGCTTTCAAAAGAAGAAGTTTTAAAGAAATTTCCTTTTCTCAGCCCTGATCTTCATGGAGGTTTTTTTGTTCCTGAAGACGGGCAGGTTTCTTCCAGCCGTTTAACCCTAGCCTTTTCCGAGGCTGCTAAAAAGCTTGGAGTTGAATTTTTTGAAGAAGAAAATTTTGAGCGGATACCTTTAAAAGAGCCGGGCTTAAATTTTATAGAGACTAACCTTTCTAAATTTAGCGCGGAAAAATTTGTTATAGCCGCAGGCGCATGGACCGGACATTTATTAAATGGTTTAGCGCCTGTAAATCCTATAAAAGGTCAAATTCTTATTTTTCAGATGAGTCCTAGCTGGATTGAGAAAAACCAGTGGAACACTCCCATCTATTTGGGGGAGATTGAGAATCCCCAACAGATTGTCTGTTATGCAGTTCCTAAAAAAGATGGTCATTTAATTGTTGGCGCTACTGCAATGGACCGAGGTTTTGATAAATCTGAAGACAAAGAAGCTACAGAACTTATGGCTGAATATATTTGTAAAGTTTTTCCAGACAGCTCTCATTTTCCCTTTAAAGGGTTTTGGGCGGGGTTACGTCCAAAAAGCCCGGATGGAAAGCCTGTGATCGGTTTGGTTCCGGGTTATAAAAATATTTACGTTGCATCCGGTCATTTCCGCAATGGAATTTTGCTATCCCCTATTACCGGTAAAATTTTTGCGGATATTTTTTTAAAAAATTCCAAAGAACCGGAAGCTTTTAGTCCTCAAAGATTTCTTCAATCAAAAGCCATTGCCTGATAAGCCTAGTGCAATTCCGTTCCTAACCCAACTCTTTTGGGGTAGCAGAAAAATATAGAGGTGTTTTAATGTCAGGAATGGCTCAAGATTGTTTTTGGATGCAACAGGCTTTAGAAGAGGCTAAAAAAGCCGGGATTAAAGGGGAAGTTCCAATTGGGGCGGTTTTAGTCAAGAATAATAAAAAAATAGCTTCTGCACATAATCTTACAATTGCTAAAAATGATCCGACCGCTCATGCTGAAATCCTTTGTTTAAGACGAGCATCAAAACGCTTGAAAAATGTGCGTCTTACTGGTACAATTCTTTATGTTACTGTAGAACCATGCGCACTGTGCGCGGGCGCTCTCATCTGGTCTAGAATTAAGAAAGTGATTTTTGGTTGTTGGGACATAAAATCCGGCGCCTGCGGTTCAGTGGTCAACCTCTCTCAGATAAAGCAGTTTAATCATCATTTTCAATGTGAAGGCGGCATTTTGGAAAAAGATTCAGCTAAACTTTTGCAAGATTTTTTCAAAGATAAGAGATAATCTAATTATTATATTTTTGGGGGTGAATTAGGTTCGACAGGGATCTTGTTCATCTAAGTCGCAGGTCGGAGTTGGCCGAAGGCTCCGTTACTAATCGGCCAAAACAAACAAGCCAACGAACAATTGGCACTTGCTGCTTAATTAGCAGTAGCGTTCCCCTTAAGACACCTGCTATTAGGGATGGAACGTCGAAAGCAGGCTCGTTCTACTCTGCTTGCCTTGTCGGAGTAGGGCCAGAAAATAACAGGGCTTGTGAACAGGTGGTTCAGTTTAGAGACAACCTGTTTACGAGAACAACTCTAAACTAAACCTGTAGTGGCTTTGATGTCAAATTCTTGGACACGGGTGCAATTCCCGTCACCTCCACCAATCTTTTAGGAGATTAGAGAAGCGTTAAACCCTCTTTAAAAAGAGGGGTAATCTCCATTTGAACTTCGAAAATACGCTAATTTTTCTTGACAGATTGAGTTAGATTTTCTTAAAATAGTCAACAACTATGCTTAAAGAACAGAGGTCTAAACCTGATAAGGCTCAACTGATTAGAAAATTGGTTGAAGAGATTGTTTTTTATGTCCAGTCTGATCTTTTAGAAAGGAATGCTTCACGTTTAATTCCCGCCTTTTCTCGTTCCAACCTTTTTGTAAAACCTAAAAATTGGGAAAACCTTTTTAAACATGGCAATGGCGGCAATGATAAAGTCCACCCTGCTGAGAATGGCAATGGGAATGGCTCTTTTACTTATTTAGATTCAGAGGACCATCTAGACCATGTTATTTTAAGGGCTCAGGAAGCTTTATTAAGAAAACAGGATCCTGAATCTGGCTTTTGGGCTGTTCCTCTTAGAGCAGACACCACTTTAGAATCCGATACCATTACCCTATATGCTTATATGGGCTGGCTGGAAAAAAAGAAAGAAAAAATCCAAAAGCTTAGCAATTATATCCTTTCAGAACAATTGGCTTGCGGGGGCTGGAATATTTATAGAAATGGCCCGGCAGAAATCTCAGCCACAGTTAAAGCTTACTGGGCATTAAAAATTGCAGGTCATTCGCAAGATGCGCCTTATATGCATAAGGCAAGAAAAAGAATAGCTGAGTTAGGCGGCATTCATAAGGTGAATTCTTATTCTAAATTTTATATGGCGCTTTTTGGAATTTATGACTGGAAGGGCGTGCCTGCAATTCCTCCTGAACTGATGCTTTTTCCCAAATGGTTTTATTTTAATATTTATGAGATGTCTTCTTGGACAAGAGGCATTGTAATTCCACTTTCTATTGTCTGGGCCATGAAACCAGAAAAAAAACTTCCTTCTTATGCTCAGTTAGATGAGCTTTTTGAACCGGGCAAACCGCGTTGGACAGCAGTAGGCAAGCTCGCTCCAGTGGATGAGGGTTATTTTTCCTGGAGAAAATTTTTCTTGAAATGGGATAGTTTTTTTAAAGTCATGGAAGGACGAGGTCCTCATTTTTTTAGAACTTGGTCTTTAGGTTTGGCAAAAAAATGGATGATTGAACATTTTCAGGACTCTGATGGTTTAGCCGCTATTTTTCCGCCCATTGTCAATGCCATTATGGCATTAGAGAGTTTAGGTTATTCTGAAGATCATCCTTATGTGCAAGGCCAGCTTAAAGCTTTAGAAGAGTATGAAATTGTTCATTCTAAAGAAAATAGTCTAGAAATGCAGCCCTGTTTGGCTCCTATTTGGGATACAGCTCTTTCTCTAATTGCGCTTGCGGAATCTGGCTTGCGAAGAGATCATCCTGCTTTAGTCAAAGCTACCAATTGGCTGATTGAAAAAGAGGTGGATCGGGAAGGGGATTGGAGATTTAAGAATCCAACCACAAAACCCGGAGGATGGGCTTTTGAATTTAATAATGCTTTTTATCCGGATGTGGATGATACAGCCATGGTGCTTTTAGCTCTAAGATTAGTTCATTTAACAGACTATGAACTGGCGCAAGAGAGAGAAAAGGCTTATTTGCGCGGTTTAAATTGGATGCTTTCCATGCAGTGTTCTAATGGCGGCTGGGCAGCGTTTGATCGAGATAACATCAAATTTATTTTTGAGAAAATTCCTTTTGCGGATCATAATGCAATGATTGATCCACCTAGCGTGGATATTACAGGCAGGGTGTTAGAACTTTTAGGGTATGTGGGTTATGATAAATCTTATCCCTGCGTGCAAAAGGCATTAGAATTTATTAAAAAAGAACAAGAGCCTGATGGTTCCTGGTACGGCAGATGGGGAGTTAATTATATTTATGGAACTTGGCAGGTCTTGCGGGGATTGGCTGCAATAGGCGAAGACATGCGTTCACCTTATGTGCAGAAAGCAGCGCATTGGTTAAAAGCGATGCAGAACTTAGACGGCGGCTGGGGAGAACGATGCGATACTTATGAGGATCGTTCTCGTAAGGGGAAAGGGCCTTCCACTCCCTCGCAAACAGCCTGGGGGGCAATGGGCTTATTAGCTTGCGGCATGCTGCACGATCCGAGCCTGGAAAAAGCGATTCATTGTCTGACCATCACTCAAAAAATGAATGGAACTTGGGATGAAGAGGAATTTACAGGCACTGGTTTTCCTAAAGTTTTTTATTTGGAATATACTCTTTATAGAGATTATTTTCCTCTTTTAGCTTTAGCCACTTACAAAACTAAGATGATCGCAACTGGCGGATGGGAAAAATATTATACAACCAGAGAGCTGGTGAACAAGGTTCATCTTTCCTAACCCTGAATTTTACAATATGATTATGGGCTGCGATGTTTTTCTATTTTAAGTTTCGGTTAGAAAATTTATAAAGGAGATAATTTAAAACAATGGGTGTTCCCTTAAGAATGAAAGTAGCCATGGGAGGTTATCTCCTGAAACAAAAATTAATTGGCAGGCGAAAATATCCTTTAGTGATGATGCTGGAACCGCTTTTTGCTTGCAATTTGGAATGCGCTGGTTGCGGTAAAATTCAGTATCCTACAGATATTTTACGCAAACGTTTAAGTCCTGAAGAATGCTGGCAGTCTGCGGAAGAATGCGGCGCTCCTATTGTCTCCATTGCAGGAGGGGAGCCTTTGGCCCATGCAGAGATTGATAAAATTGTAGAAGGACTTATTCAGAGAAAAAAATTCGTTTATCTCTGCACCAATGCAATTTTGCTGGAACAAAACATTCATCGTTTTAAACCCTCCCCTTATTTAATTTTCAGCATTCATTTAGATGGGTTAGAGAAAACACATGACCGCATGGTCTGTAAAGAGGGCGTGTATAAAATAGCGGTTCGCGCTATAAAACTAGCTAAATCCAAAGGTTTTTGTGCGATGACTAATACCACGATTTTTAATGGCGAAGATGTAGAAGAGTTTCGCGAATTTTTTGACACAGCAAAAGAGTTAGGCGTGGATGGAATGATGATTTCACCCGGCTATTCTTATGAAAAAGCTCCGCAACAGGATATTTTTTTAAAGAGAGAACAAACCAAAGCTTGGTTTAGCAAGGCGTTAGAAGGCTGGAAAGAGAAAAAATGGCCTTTTAACCATAGCTCTTTTTATATAGAGTTTCTTGAAGGTAAAAAGGATTACGACTGCACAGCTTGGGGCAACCCTTTGCGCAATATTTTTGGCTGGCAAAAACCCTGTTATTTAATGGCAGACGACGGTTATGCCGTTACTTATAAAGAACTTATAGAAACCACAGATTGGAAAAAATATGGTCACAAATCCGGGAATCCTAAATGCGCTAATTGCATGGTCCATGTGGGGTTTGAACCATCCGCAGTCAATGACGTATTTGATCATCCTTTACAAGCTTTAAAATCTGCCATGGGTTGGAGGTATGGCGTTTCTCCTCAACCAACTAATCTTCCGCCTGTTGCTTTAAAAAACCCTTCCTCAATAAAAGAAGCAGCTAAAACTGCTTAACAATTTAGAAGCGCGTAATGATAATTATTTTTCCAAACATTTTGGCAATACTTTTTTACTCTAGAGAATGCTCGCATTAGGGATGGACGAATTATAAATAGTTCATTATGAAAAAAACGCATTCAATAATTTTATTTAATCAAAAGCAAGTACGCCGTTTTTATGATGAAGAAAAAGAAATTTGGTATTTTTCAATCATTGATGTTGTTGATGTCCTAACCGATACTACTATTCCAAGACGATACTGGAGCGATCTGAAAAATAAGCTGAAAAATGAGGGAAGTGAAGTGTACGAAAAAATCGTACAGTTAAAAATGTTTGCTCCTGACGGAAAACAAAGGGAAACAGATTGCTTTTCTACAGAGGATTTACTTAGAGTCATCCAATCTATTCCTTCGCCCAAAGCAGAGCCCTTTAAGCTATGGCTGGCAAAAGTTGGATATGAACGAATAGAGGAGACAGAAGATCCAGAGCTTGCTTTTGATAGAGCAATGAAAACATATTTGCGAAAGGGTTATTCAAAAGAATGGATAAACCAAAGACTGAAAAGTATCGAGGTACGCAAAGAATTGACCGACGAATGGCAAGAACGAGGCATGAAGGAAAGACTTGAATATGCGATATTGACAGACGAAATTACAAGAGCATGGGCTGATAAAAGCGTACGGGATTACAAGAAATTTAAGGGACTGAAAAAAGAAAATTTAAGAGACAATATGACTAACCTTGAATTGGTATTGAATATGCTTGCTGAAGCTTCAACTACAGAAATATCCAAAAAGAAAAAACCAGATGGGCTAGAAAGTAATAAGCAAGTTGCCAGAAAGGGTGGTATAGCCGCAAAAAAAGCGAGGATTGAAATTGAGAAGCAAACGGGTGAAAGCGTGATAATTTCTAAAAACGCAAAAGGTTTAATGATAAAAGAAAACAAATCATTGCCCAATAGAAACAATACATAGTTATGGCAATACAAATACTTTCAAATCTAAATTATCCGATCGGCAACATAATCAACCAAGAGTTGCAAAATGCGAGCTCGGCAAAAATGGTTACGCATTCCGATTTCTGAAATATTTTTTAAAAAAAGTTTTAAAATTTATCCATGTTTCCGATTCTTTTTAGCATTGGACCTTTTACTTTACATACTTATGGGCTTTTAGTGGCTTTGGGAACTTTTTTGGCTCTTGAGTTGACTCTTTACTTTGCAAAAAAAGATGGTTTTGGTTCTCTTCAGATTAAAGAAAATTTGTATGAACTTTTTTTCTATCTTTTAGTTAGCGGCATTTTAGGAGCAAGATTTTTTTATGTCATCACTCATTTTAAGGAATTTACAGGAGACCTGCTCTCAATATTCAAAGTCTGGCAAGGCGGTTTAGTTTCTTTTGGCGGTTTATTTGGAGCCAGCCTTGGGTTTCTAGTTTGGAAAAGAAAAAATAAAAATATTTTGCCTTGGAAAAAAGCGCTGGATTGGTGCGCTCCTGCTTTTGGTTTTGGCCATGCTTTGGGAAGGCTGGGATGTTTTGCTGGCGGTTGCTGTTTCGGAGCGCCTACGGATAAAGCTTGGGGAGTAGTCTTTAGCAATCCACAATCCTTAGCCCCTCTTTGGGTAACTTTACACCCCGCACAGATTTATGAATTTATTTTTTTATCTTTTCTGGGTTCTTTTTTATGGTGGAAAAGTTTAAAGAAAAAAATTTTACAATTAGCAGACGGCATGCTTTTTTTGCAGTACTTGATTTTTTATTCTTTAGGCAGATTCCTTATAGATTTTTTTCGTGGGGATGAGGAAAAATTTTTTTACCTTACCCCAGGCCAGAATTTCTCTATTCTTCTTTTCTTAAGCGCTCTTTTTTTAAGAAAGTTTTTTCTTCGATCTAATTCTAAACAGACACCGTTAAGCATCTAATTTTTCTAACCATAATCCGGCAGGCACAATAGAAACCTTATTTGACTTCTGTTCATGTCGAAGATTGTGGACAATTTGAAACCATTTTGCATTTTAGTCAAGACTAAAACTAAATATAATGCATAAAAGTCATATTTTGTTATTATTTCGTTTGTTAGCTGGAAACAGAGCAGTAATGTTTAAGGGAAGCTTTCCATACCCGATGGCTTAAGATGGATAGAAAGAACGCTAGAACAAAAGCAAAAATTATTTTTTCTAAGCTTAAGATTCCAATAAGAGCCTTAGAAGGATAAGAAACCATCACTGCGATTGGAAAACCAAAAGTTAGGAAGAACCGCAGTCCCTCGCTATATACGTCCACTGGGAACCTTCCCAAACTGACCACATCTCTATAGAGCCAAATGGTAGTTTCCATTTGTTGAGTGCGCACTGTTAAAGAAGCGATTAGCACATGAATGGAAAATGCAATGATCACTCCATTTAAGCAAAGGCAAAGATAAAGAAGAATATGTAAAAAAAGTTCCAAATTAGAAAGCGGTCCTAATAATTTTGGAAGAAGGATTCCTGTAAGAATTAAAACTGGAATAAGGGTAAGGAAATCCAAAAAATCAATTAAGTTGGAAGATATTCTAAAGAGCGGATTAAGCGGCTGAATCAGATAAAAATCCATGTCCCCTTCCCGAATGTCTCGCCCCACCATATAGAGCCCCCTAAAAAAAAGCTGGGCAATAATATCCACCACATTGAAGGTAAGAAAAAAAAGAGCCACTTCTTGCAGATTGTAGCCAGCTACTGTGGAAATATGCTTAAAGATTGCGGTAATAAAAACCAGAAAAAAAACAAACCTTACAATTTTACCGCCAAGCCATCCTAAAGAGCTCCAACGATTGGCAAATTGCATGAGAAAAGCCATTTGCGCTAATTTCCACCAGACAAAAAAATATCTTTTCATTCTATATGGATTGACTCCAATACCTTTTTAAATTTTTTTCATAAAAATTTAGGAAATCATCCAGAAAACCTAGAAATAGTGTGCGCTAATCCCCTGAATTGGGCTAAAAAAATGTTACAAAAATGTTACAAAAAGTTGAAGACAAGTTTTATGGCTCCTGATATACTTTACAATAGTTTAATTATAAAGCAAAGAATTCTAATGATTTAATTATGACAATTCAATTTTGGATAGAGAAAAGAAATAGGAACTGGTTACAAATAACCGCAGGGTTAGTTGTAATCAGCTTTTTATTTACAACAGTCAGCGCTCCCTTTGCCCAGGCTAATCTTTGGAACGAACGGAAAAAAGCTGTAGAGGAATTAGGGTCTAGAGAAACTGTGGGCGCTCGTGGGCTTAGAGGAACATCCACTGAGCAGTATAAAAATTCTCAATCCCATCTTGAGTTAGCCTCTCTCTCAGGGTTATCTTTGCCAGCATCCTTTCTTGGCTCATTTAATTCTCAAATTTCTCCTGAAGCTCTGCAACAGGTTCTAACTAAAATTCAAACCCAGCCTAAATCTTCAAAAAATAAAAATTTTATTGGCATTCCTTCAGAGTTCTTATCTCAAATTGAATCTTATGGGAATATTGAAAGAGTTTATTTAAAGAAAGGGAATCATTTGCAAGTTGTTGAAGGGAAACTGAAGAGTGAGAGCAGCCCCTTGGTATTTTTGATCCAAGACGCGCATGGCATTTATGGGGTACAGAAAAATATAGCTTTGCTGTTAAAAGAGTTAACAACTTTGGGAGCAAGAATAGTTGGAGTAGAAGGGGCTGAGGGAAGAATTCGCGGGCTGGATCAATACAGGAATTATCCGAATAAAGAAACTTTAAATGGGTTGGCAGGCTACTTAATGAAAAAGGGGTTAATTACAGGAGTAGAAGTGGCAGGATTAGCAAAAACCGCTGTTTCATCGGGAAACGATCCTAAAACCTATGAGATACCTGGGAATGTGGAGTTCTTTGGAGTGGAGGAGCAAGAGAAATATCTGGAGCAAGTAAAGAGTTTTAAGGATACATTAAAGGATGAGAAACAGGGTAGAGATTGGGTATTGGAAATTAGTAGGACTTTGGGCGATTTAAAGGAGAAGAATTATAGCGCAGAGCTTAAAGAGTTGGATAGAAACAAGGAGAAGTATGAGCAAGGGGAGATAAAACTTGGAGAATGGCTGGAATATTTAAATGGGATTAGAAGCTCAGATACAGAAATTCATCAAGGATTAAACCAAAGAGGAAATTGGAATTTAAGAGGTTCAGGATTATTAAATATTGATCGGTATCTTAGCGCTTACAGATTAGAGAAGTCAATTGATTTTAAGAAGGTGAGTGAGGAACAGAAAAAATTATTAGAACACCTTTCAAACAAATTGAATCAGCAAGAATTAACAGAGCTGTTGAAGGAGAGTATCGCCTATAGGTTAGGCAAGATTGGGTATGGAGAATTTTACGCTGGTATTAAACGAAGATGCGAGAAAGCGAAACTAAAGATCACTCCAGAATTAGAAAAATATATGAAATATGTGGCAGGGGTTGAGGGGATTGAAAGGGAAAAACTATTTGTAGAAGTGAAGAAAGTAGAGGAAGGCGCATGGATAAGCGTTGCAGCTAGAGGAACTAAAGGGGATGTGGGAGAGAAAAAAAATACGGGGAATGTGTTGAATGGAGAAGATGGAGCAGCTAAAGGAAATGTAGGGGGAAGAAAAAATAGAAGCACTAAAGAAGTTAGAGAGAATATTGAAGAGTTAATATTAATTGATAAAGATTATAGGTTGTTGAAGAAAGCTGTAGATTTTAAGCTGAGTCCAGAAGAGTGGGAGGAGTACGATAAAAGAGAAAATGAAATTATAAAGATCAGAGAACGGTTAAAAGGATTAGATTCAAGTGTAAATATAGAACAAACAGTCCAGTCAAAAAAATTAGATGCAAAAATCGCCTTAGAAGAAACAATCCAGCCATTAGACCATTCAATTTCAGAGATATTAAAGAATGTTTCTCGTTTCAATAAACTATCGCATGAGAGAAATCAAATTTTTGTTAATAAGTTAATTGCACGGATGGAAAAAGCAGGGAATGAGGAGAGCGCTAGAGATAATTTAGGCAGCGCCATTTCTATTCTAGTAGCTGGGGGATACCACAGCAAGGGAGTAGAGGAGCTATTAGAGAAAAAAGGAATCTCTTTTATTACGATTCGTCCGCAGATGAATGCGAGCGATATTCAAAAAGACTACCATCCGCTGAATGCCTTTAAGAGAGATTTATTACCTTTAGAAAAGATGTTCTTGCCGGAAAAAGTTACATTGGCTCCTCCGCTAGCTTTAGCTAATACAGAATCGTTAAAAGGAAAAACTGTTCTTGGAATTTTAAATGGAGTGGTAGTATTGGATGCTGCCAATGGCAAAGGGGGCATGAGAGCTTTATTAAAGGACGAAGAAGAAACTGGGGATCTTTTTACAGGTGTGGTAGATGGAATACGTTTTGCAACTTCTAAAACAGAAGAACTAAAAGGATTAGGATCAGATTTAGAGAATACTGGTTTAGGGGATGGATTTGAATATGGAGAAACAGTCCCTATGGGTAGTAATGGAAAAGTTATCCCATTTGCAAGCAAAAAAGAAAAACCTTCCGTTCTCGCCCGCGCCGCGGCGCTCGGCAAACCTCTCCAGCAGAAAAGCCAAAAGGCTTCTAGAAAAATTTTTGCAAATGTTCAAAAGGTGCAGATTCGCGCGTCTCGGCAGCTAAAACATGCGGTCAACGCACCAATAACCATCATTGCAGCTTTAAATGGCGATGATTCCGAAGTTTCAATATCTGACCAAATGGGCGATTCAATTCGCAATGAAGTTGAAGGAGTCAGCAATCAGATTGAGCCAGGGAGTGCCCATTCAGAGTTTTCCGGAATCTATCTCGTTGCAGAAAATCACTTAAAAGATCGAAGTCTCAAGGATCAGCTTTTGCCTCTTGCTAAAGGGAAAAAAATCGTTTTAGGTCTTGAAGGATTGCCCAAGGATTATCAAGATGGATTTATCTTTGGCATAGAATATGCGCCTGTGCATCTTTTTGCAATTCTATTATTTCTTATTTTAAATATCGAACGTTTGCATTTGATTGCCGAAGGCAAGTTGTCAGAGGATTTTGAGAAAGTTATTGAGGAAATAAAAGACATTCAGGTCAATTTTATATCCCACCTTGGGCATCATTCCAAAACTTTAGGAGGCAGATGTTGGATAAAACTGAAAGACGTTATCGCCCGAAATGGAAGTGTTTGGGAATTATATCTGACTTTGAATAGTTATCTTTTGCGACAGTTATCTTTAGATGATTTGATTTCGACATCTATTTGGAGGGATGTTGAAGCGTGGTCTGGATTGTGTAAAGAGTATGCGCGTATTTTTGGTGTTGAGTTAAACCGAAGTTTACCACCTTTTTTAAAGCTTGATGAAGATGAATTAAACAAGGTATTGCTTTCTAATAATCAACGTTTTTTTGATGATGTCATGGTTTTATGGAGAAATAAATTTTTCTTTGAAAATATGATCGAAATTTCAAAAAAAGGTTTAGAATCAGGTCTTCCTGTTATTTTTATAGTAGGCGCACTTCATGTTCCTGGTTTGTTGGAAATGTTTAAAGGAAGCAGCTATGCAAAGTATCTCACTACAGTTTATGTAAGTCCCAATGCGCCTCAAGATATCTTGTCGCTGCCAAATAGTGATCGTTCCTCAAAATCAGCATGGAATTCGTTATTAACGGGATTATCATTAGGGTTCCTCACGGCGTCACTCGCTCATATTGTGCCGCATGATGGGCAGTGGATCGAAATCGCAGTTTTCTTTATGTTCGGCGGATTCTATTTTACCCATTCGCTTGTGATTTTGATCGCGGCGGTTCGCGCGGGGCTCAACAAGGGCGAGCCGGATGAAAGCAAACTGATTGCGGAATTTAGGAACCTCCCGCCTTCTCAAAAAAATCTCAATTTACTCCTCACTCCCTGCCAATTCCAAGACGGTCAAATTCATGTGAATCCCCGCCTGATGCAATTTATCCATAAAGGCATGCAGAGGATTTTTTATCAGCACGAAGAGAACCACCGCACGTTTGAAAAGAATCGCGCCGCGTTTGAAAAAGCGCATCCCAAACTTTCCAAAATCCCCGGGTTAGAAGAATTTATCGTTTCTTTACAAGATTTCCGCTTTATATTTAAAAAATTTCCTCCCCCGATCTTAACTTTTTTTCTTCTTTCCCCTCTCTTAATGGGAGCTGCGGGCGAATTAATCATGGAATTTATTGGGTTCTTAACACTAGCGGTGGGTTCAATTGCACTTTATCGTGAAGTTATCATGCCTGCTTTAATGCCGTTTTTTTTAGAGAGAGATAGTTTCAAATTAAGTTCTTTAGCCAAATCTTCCCTCAATATTAAAAGCGCAGGCAAGGATGATGATGGCGATGAATATTTTGTCGTCACATATGATTTGAGCGATCCAAAGGATGAGATTGCGGCATTCCTCAAAGGAAGAGGAATTCTAGGAACTCATCATATCTATTTCAGTGATTACATTATATTTATAGAAAAGGGTTCTGCAGAGGATGAAGCTTTGCAGCTAGAGTTTGAAATGAGCCGCATCCATCTTGAATTAAGAGATTTCGGAGGGAAAAAAGAATCTGAAGTAAGGCTGGCTTATATTTTATCGTTAGGAAAACTAGCAGTTGAGAAGGGTTGGAAACAAGTAGAGGATTCTCCTTTTGTGCTCCGATACTTAGACAGATTAACCCAAAGAGAGCTAAAGGAGATTTTATTACTTTATAAGCATAATAATAAGTGGATTAATGAGCATGCATGGGCATGCGCTCCCCATGTCGTGCACACCCTGCACGATCACATACTAAAAGAGTTTAAGATATTTTCTAATTCTTTAAGACGATATGTTCATAAGATCTATTTTGAAAGAAAATACAAAAAGAATAAGAATTTAGCCGATTCAGCGTGGTCTTTTCTTTTTAAAAGGAATGTAATTGATGAAGTAGATATGGCCTTAAAAGCAGAATCTCTTATTGATAAATATGGCACCGATGGAGTTTTATCTATTGAGGATTTAATTAGAAAAGAATCTAAAGAAGGTGGTATTTTGGAAGGCCTCAAAACTGGCGTTAAAATAAAGATGATTGATGGTTCAGAGAAGCGCCTTACTTTACAACTGCTTTCTGCGATATTAAATGAACATTTAGCCGCTTCCCTTAGCTTAAGAAGTCGAACATTGAATAAGACCCCTACGGCTCAAGATGAATCAGATAGTGATTCTAGCCAGCAGAATCTGAAAGATTCTGATCGCATGGTTTTGTTTAAGCTGCCTGAAGGAACGCCCAAATGGCTGGTGGATGTTTATGAGATCGGCATTGCGCCGCCTTGGGAGAGTTTGGGACTCGCGCTGCTTAAAGGGGCTTTATCTTTATTTGTGACCTCTGCAATTTTGCTTATAGTTTATAACTTTGGTCTTGGGGAAACCTATTTTTCTTTTGCAAGTTTTGAAACCCCTCAAAATATTCCCCTTTGGACATTTGCATTCGTGGTGGTTGATAGCATAGTTGGCGTTTTCATTACTTCCTTATTTAAAGAGCAGCATACAAAGATTGGCAAGGATGTGAGGGCGGGTCCTTGGATTGCGCATGGATTGGCTTGGATTTTTTCTTCAGGAGCTTCATTTGTATTGGCGTTTGGTCTGTTTCCAAACAGTTTAGAAGATTTTAGAAATATCATAGGAAGTCACATTGGCATGGGGACTACTTCGGATTTCTTAACTATCATGCTCATAGGCATCATTGTCTATGGGATTGTGCATACCCTTTACCATATTTTCTGGAATTGGACCCACGAAAGCAAGAATCGCATGAGTTTTGTTTCAGCAACCATTGATGAAGTTGAAGTAAAAAAGGATGGTACAAAATCAAGGGGTTCTAAAATACCGGCAGTGAATCACCCTCAATGGCATGGATATAAGATTATCTTTAGTAAAGAATTCTATGAGGATATTTCTCGTTACCCGAACTTGCAGGCTAATATAGCAAACGCCATGCTGCCCAATTTAAGCCGAAGGCTTGCCCAGCCAAAAATATTGATGACAGGTTTAGCTCAAGGGAAAGATCTGTTAAGAGTCTTTCGGATTAAAAATGGGGATAGGCGGTTATATTTTAGTTTTGATCCGGAGAAAAAAATAGTTCGTCTTCTTGCTTTTAAAATTAAAGCAGAAATGGCGGATGGTAAGGGGAACACAAGACTGGACGCTCTAAGGCATATTGGAGAGATCAACGCGGATCATAATGAATTGATACGGAACCGCCAGCAAGTTAATGAATTGAAGGATTTATTGTTCAGTTCAACGCCACAAGAGATTACACCGCAGAGATTGGACGGCCTGCTGGAATTTATCGAAGATGATGAACATTATTTGGAACGCGTTGAAGGTTCTTTGTTGATCCCGCTTCAGAAATCTCGGTCTGCTGCAGAAATGGCAAACCTAATACAGAGTTTGGAATCTATGGAAGATGAATCCCCATTGAGCGTGTTAGAACTTATCATGGAGTTGGAACAGATTGCTTTTAAAGAAAACAAAACCTTAAATGATTTTGTGGAACATTCACAGTATCCGGCTGAGACAAAACAAAAGATGAGTAGGTTTGTGGAGGGTTTCACCATTGATTGGGCTAGAGTGACTTCGCATGTAAGAGAGATTGCTGAAGACGAATTTAAGAATGATCAACCTGACAATGAACACTTAAGTTATTTGTACAGTTATTTTAAGTTGGTTGGCGCTGAGCCTGTTTCTAATGGGATACAAAGGCAGCTAGAGCAATGGATTATATCGGTTGATCCTGTTTATTCAATTAATAGTTTAATGGGGATTTTACAGAACAAATATAAAATTGGCAGGGATCACGCAGCTAAAGAATCAAAAGCCATTGTTCAATTAGTAGTAAGCAAAGAAAATGGCGAGAGGGCAACTGCCTTAGCAGAACATCTGCGCGAGAAGTTTCATGTTAAAAATGGTGATGCTTTAGAGCATGCTAAAGAAATTGTTTTTCAAATGGACTGGACCAGAGGGATGGTTCCGGCATTAGAACGGATTATGAAAGTATTGGGATTAGATTTTGCAAGCGCGGTTGAATATCTTGAACGAATTTTGAACCAGATTACTTTAAATAAGCTAGTTGAAGTTCAGAGTAGATACTTTGTTGATAAAAAAGGAATGACTCCTCAGCAGGCTAGAGATCATGCGCTTTCGATTTTATCTCAAGATAGTTCAGGGAATGCCGATGTTCAACTACCTCCGGCAATGGCAGTTCTTGCAAATAAAATTTTAGGGGTATTTGGCAGTCAATTGAATTTTTCATTTGCAGATGTTTTTTGGATTGTTTTAGAAACAGAATCCGTTCTGCCTAAAGCGATGGAGGGGAACGCGGATGGAGCTGTATTAGACCTTGCGCTTGTTTTGAATAGTAAATTTTCAGAGAAATTGAATGCTGAGTCCGTAATTGAATTAGCAACGTTTTCTGTAACCCGCGCTGTTTTGGTTAAAGGATGCGGTGATTTTATTGGAGATATTCAAAGGAAACTGAATCTAAATTCCCAACACGCGTTTAAAAAAGCTTTTGAACAGATAAATCAGAAATTGAAAATTTCCGAACTCGAACCGTCACAGAATGAAGAATACCCAACATCTGATGAAATTGTAGGTTTAGCCGGGCTTCTAATCAGGCTGTTTAAAATAAAAAGCCAGGATGCGGAAACAATTGCTAAAAATTTAATATCTACTTATCATAAAAAGAATTTGGATGAGAAAGATATTGTATCTTTGATCGGCCAATCTTTGGGAAGGCATTCAGGAAGACATCGTAGTCTGCAAAAAGACGAATTTTCACAAATTTTGGATCAAATTACGTTAACTGATTCACTGTTCAGGATGTTTATTTATTTGAGAAATAGGAACCGGGAAGAAATTACAAATTCTTTTGCCCGTTTTAGTTTGATTGCTGAGATCCTACAGACACTTTATGATTATTCTTTTGAAGGTAAGGAAGAGATGATAGAACCAACGACCCCTGCCGTTGCTGAACGCTCTGCGCCTGAAGCGCCTTTGGTTGAAAAAAACGAAATTGCTGCGGAACCGGAACCGTCTTTAGCAACTGAGGAAGCGATGGGAGAAACAGAAGAGCGCGGGCGGGAGATACAAAACCTTGAGAGAGCTAGTTTGCATGCTTTAGAAAACGGGGATATTCGCCGTTCTCTCATGAGCGTAATGAATGGATCGGTTTGGTATGAAAAATATTTCGCGCCATTTTCAAATTCATTGATTTATGGAGGGATTATTGTAATTTTTTCAATAGCCGTCACTGTTGGGATTCTGTCTTTAATGGGTATTCCTATGGAACAGACTAAAGCGCTTATAATAGGAACCCCTGTATTTTTAGGAGCGCTCTATTTTTACGATAAAGGACTTGATACATTTTTGACTTTAAGATACAGAAAAATGGGAAAACAAATTCGGGTCAATCCAGGTTTAAAAATTTTAACAACTTTTCTAACTCGTATAATCTATAGTATCGCGCTTACAATGGCAGGGTTGGCTTACTTTTTTTCAGCCAGTCCTTATCATTTATTAACGCTTTTGTCCTATTATTCGGCAGCCTATATTCTTATTCAGCTTCTCTATCGTCTATCCCACAATCTCACAATATCTCCCCCAATCACTATAGCGATATTTGAACCCAAGGACTATCAGGTTCTTTCAAAAGAGAATAAAACAATCAGAGAAATTTCAGCGCTGCTTCAAAAGAACGGTTCTTATACAATCGGAGATCAGATTTTTTCTATTGAAGAAGTCGAGCGATTAAGAACTCGAACTGCCACAACATGGCTGATTAAAGGACGGAAATTTAAGGCCATGGTCATGGATGGTTCCGGGGATGTGAACAAAGGCAGAACTCAAGCCGCAGAACTTGTTTTTAATCTTATTCAAAGGATGCATGACGGGGAAAGTCTTATGTTGCTGCTTATTGGACTTCAAACATGTAATGATTTGGAATTCGCTTTGGAGTTCCTGCGCGCGCCGGAAATAGATACCGTTGAAATATCAACTGCCAGAAATTTTTTGAAAAAATTAGAAGAGCTGGAAAAAGATTCCAGCTTAAGCACCGCGGTTCAACTTTCACTTGTATATCAAATGTATCTTGGCAAACTTCTGGGATTTGAATTATATTCGGCTGTCAGGCGCTTAGAAAATATAGCTTATAGGAAGATATTGGGAGATCATTTTGAAGCTGCGAGAATGTTGATTCCTCGCGGAACTTCCAAACAAGATGAAAATAATTTCCGACGCGTATTGATTGAATTGCATAGTTCCTTATCCCGTCTAGTTCAGTTTGCAGACCATCGTCAACAGGTCCAACAATACGCGCAAACATACGATTTAGAGGATTTGAGAGAAACATTGACCCAAGGGCTAGATATTCCTGTGATGTTAGCGATCCGTGAGTTTAGAGAAGAAATTCAATTAATGGCAGCTAAATTACATGTGGACATGGCTGCATTGATTCAGCTGTCTAATGAATATTATAAATCAAGCCTGTGGAAATACGCGGATGAGTTTAGAACAAATCCAAATCCAGCAATGCATCTGCTTTTAATATTGGTAAGTTTAGAGAAAGATTTTCCTCTGGAGAGTTCAGATCCAGCGATTTATTTGAGAGAAACAGAACAACTTAAAGAAAAGCTTATTCAAAAACGAATGTTGAGCGCATCCCAGCTTATGGATGAGGCGCAAAAAATTGTGGCTGATGCGCGCAAACATTTTGAACTCTCTCCCGAATATCAGGTGCCTTATTCTGATAAAGGGGGATTCCTGCAAATGGCTGTTGCAGGTTACAAAACCGGGGTTGTTAAAGGGGAAAAGGATAGTAAATGGGGGCGTATATTTTATGTTGGCGCTGATCAAATCCCTTTTGAGGATTTTGCAAGAAGAAACGGCTTAAAGATTGTGTCTCAAGGAGGGTCTGTTTATCATCTGAATGATAAAAAAAATGAACCGGTGATCATCATGGATGGTCCTGATTTTGCCACAGTACTAGGGAGTAAAAAAATCGCTTTACAGTTAGCGCAAGCTGCGGCGCTGCTGGCTCAGGAACAAAATAAGGCGGATAACAAATCTTTCATAAACTCGTTGGCAGTAGGCGTGGTTTTAGGTGTTGTTTTAGCGGCGGCGGCGCATTTTGGGATTCAGCACATGGGCAATTTCCCTGAAATTTTAGCATTCTTTTTAGCTGGTGGTTTTCATTTTACCCAGTCGCTTGTAATCTTGATCGCTGCAATTCGAGCAGGACTTAACAAAGGCCCTACAGATGAAAGCAAATTGATCCCGGAATTTAGGAACCTTCCACAAGAACAAAAATCTCTCCTGTCTCAAGATCACATTCATCATCTACTCTTCACAATAAAAAAGATTTACAGAGATTTCTTTATCCCTTGCGAGGTTAGGGATGGTAAAATTTATCTGAATTCCCGCCTTATGCAGTTTATCCCTAAAGGAATGCAAAAGATATTTTATCAGCATGAAGAGAATCACCGTCTGTTTGAGGTTAATCATAAAAAATTTACCAAAATACCAGGATTAGAAGAATTCATCGTTTCCCTGCAAGATTTAACAGTAAATTTTGTACAGAATTCTTCTGTCAGCGATGATAGAGTAACGGATGAATCAGGTAGTGGATTGGGAATTGCTGATACAGCTCACAATCCCATTTCTCTTGGGAGAATTGATATTCTCCAAGATAGGCATGGGACTCGGCATAAATATTTAGAGATTCTAAAAGCAAAAATACAAGTTGCAGATGTTATTTTCATTGAAGAAACGGGTTTATTTGATGAGCCCTACAATGATATTTCGCAAGGTAAGAGAACTCCTCAAGAATTTTTAGATTTTATTAGAAAACTAGGAATCCCATTTTTTTCTGATGATTCAATAGCTACTCTTATGACAGCCATCCATGAGTCTGGAAAGGAAATTAGAGGCGAAGAACCTGAAATGGATGAAGTAATCTCACCTAGCGAAATGCAAGCGGGATATCAGGCGATACTTGATTTAGTGTATCAAGGGGATATCCTAAAAGCGGTTCAATGGTATGAAGAACTGATACGTCTCATTGGTCAAGAGATGTTCAACCGAGATAATAGATTCATTAAACAGGTTAAGCTTTTTGCCGAAGCTAATCCTGAAGCCAATGTATTGATCATTCGTGGGATAGGACATGTCCTGCCGTTTGAAATTCTAAAAAGCGAATTTTCCAATCGTACTGTTACAAAAGAATTTTTAGCTCCAAATCGTTCTGTGTTTATCTTTGATTTGGACAATTTAATTAGAGTGGAAGCTTTACTTCAAATGGCGGGATTGATATCGCGCCGAACATTTACCAGAAGACAATTAATCTCCGCAATTGCATCGCATTTATTGTTGAGAGCATTGGATGAAAATGACCGTGAAAATATAGATATAACAACTTTAAATAAAATTGCCATGCGGGTTGATAGCATTGAAAAATTAGCTGGATTAAGTCGCATAATGCAACAGCACCCTATCCAAACAAAATCAGATTATTCTAGAAATACGATTATCTGGCTGATGGAGTCTGGATATATGACTCCGGAAGAGTTTAGCAGAATGAATGGTAAGAATATCAATGGATCGCAAGAAGAAACACTTCCCCCGCCTAGCCGCAATGTTCAAGAAGTTCTTCAGAAAGAAAATGAACAATCAATGTTGGGGGATGAGAGAGGTCAGTCTGATATTGGAACAGCCAAATTTCTTGGATTAGCCGCTCTTTCTTTTCTTTTAATGAGCGCGGCGGGGGATGCATCGGCTTTATTAGATTTTGTAACCGGCCCGGTTTTGTCCTTAGGCGCGGTTGTTTTTCTGTCAGTAAAGCTCTTTGGACAAATTTTGCTCGTAATGAAAAAAGAGGAAGCTGAGGAAGCGGACCATGTCAAATTTAAACGCAACCGTTATTCGATGGCTGCTGGGGTGGTTTTAGGATTGATGTTAATCTTTTCGAATTTAGCCAAGGCGAATTCAACTATTCCTTTAGACCCTGATCCTGTTAAAAAGGGCCGTATCCTTTGGTCCTTTGAAGTTCATATTCCAGAGTTTTCTAGTCAGTTCATAAATGTTTTGGAAGAATTGAGGCGTGGTCATAAGAGAGTCTATTCCTTTCACGAGACTGCCCCCCCTAATTTAAATTGGGTCCGATACCTTAATCCAGCATTGGCTGCTAAGATTGAAAGTTCAAGTAACTTAGATGATCCGAACCTAAAGAATGAATTGGATATTTTCTTAAGGACGGTTTATTGGCCGCAAACATCGCAAATTAATATTGTTCAGGGAATACGAGCTAAAGTTCCAGGAATTGATCTAAATCTTATAGTGGAGCAGGATCCTTTGCTTCTATATTTAGCGGAACATCCAGAAATTGTCTCAATCAATGAGCATGCTACGGTTGAAACCGCTATATCTCAACTCAAAGCTGATAGAGCATTGGAAAATGCTCGGCAACAGCTTTATGATTTGCGAAACAAAGATGCTTTCTTTAAAGAAATGCAAAAGCATCGAGAAGAAACCTATAAAATGCATCTAGTGCGTGATCGAACAGATGCTAAACTATTAAACGCAATAATCAAATACAATCCTTTCTCTGGGATCGGGGTTAGACGAGGGTCTTACCATCGGCACATTTATAAATTAGTGGATGCTGGGGACAGATCCCAAGATATATTTTTGCCAACTATTTCTTTACCTTTAGATCGTGGAACAGAACTCTATCGTCAAAACATTGAACGTGGATTGAAAAACAATTCTTCTTTAACTCGTAAAGATTACCTTTTAGAGTTTCCGTCAGAGAGCGTTAAGTTTCTTTTCAAGCCAACGAGCGGGAATGTTGGGTTCTTTGACAAGATATTTGGTAATTTGAGCGAAAGTGATTTAGAGCGTTTAACAAATGATATTCAAAAATATTCGAGTCTTTTTTATGCAGACATCAATCAGAAAGAACCCTCTGCATGGATGAATCGTTTGGGGATGTTTACCTTACTCTGGCTGAAAGAAAACGGTTTTATTTCAGCCCAGACATTTAAACAGCTTGAGTTCGCTTCAGAAAACAGCAGGGCCTATGTCCTTTCTGCTACTATTTCTGATTTCATACAGTCATTGCAGCAACAACGTCATTCATATTTAGATGTAAAGCCTAAGACTCCTGTTTCTTTAGCTTTGAGTGGGTTAGGGCTGTATGCGCTCTCTTTTGTTCTTACAGGAGCATCGGGAAGTAATGTGGATTTAAGTTTTTGGTTGTCCATTGGCGGAAGTTTTTTATTAGCAGGGCTTATTGGCTGGGGACTTATCTATTTGTGGAACCATAAGAATTCTTCAGTAGAGAGAGAGGTTGAAATAGATTCATATGAAAGTAAAGATCGGCCATCTTTGTTCTCTCGCAGGTTGTTGATTGGCGGCGCTATTTTTATGATAGGGCTAGCTGGCACGGTTGGAGCTGCTCCATTTATTGTAAGAGAAATTAAACAGGTGATTCACCCAACTCATGGCCAGCTCATCTATTCTTTTGAGTTTCATGTTTTAGATACAAAAGATCCATTTTTGCAAAAAGTTAAAGAAGCCGCTAAAAATCATGATAAAGTTTTCATTGTTCTTGAACAAGCGCCTCCTAATTTTATGAACTTAACTTCTTATTTGCGCCAGTTCCCAGACGCCGCACGCATATTAACCAATATTGATAGTCTTGATGATCCAGAGATACAAGAATCATTAGAAAAGCTTTTATCTGGTTTTAAACCAATATCTCTTGATCTATTATCTAAAGAGTGGAAGGCTGGAAAGAAAGATGTCCCTGCCCATTTAGTTCCCCTATATGACTATGTATTTCAAAATCCAGGAAAGGTTCATTTGGTTGTGGAAAAGTCTCCTTTAGAAAGTTTTAAAGCTGGATTAAAGTCTGAGATTTTTAATTCGCAAATACGGTACGCTCTTTATTTAGTATCAAATGAAGAGTTGGCTTTTGATTTGATGAATAATTTTTATAAACAAACTGCTCTCCACATACAATCTCGAGATCAAGCTTTATCCCCAATAGTTCAACAGCTTATGAAGGACTATCCTTATGATGCGCTATTTGTTCGCAGAGGGCTTGCGCATGAGGGGATAATAGAGATTGTTGGGAAAAATCCAAAGTTTCAGATACAAAATATTACCTCTATAAATCCCAACCAATTTAGGGGAATACCCATGGTTCCAGCCCTTGAAAAATATAGCAAAGAACTTTTATCCGGTAAATCAATTCCAAAAACTGAACGAAAACTTCTTTTAAGTTTTATACCTTATCAAGCATTGCATGCAAACCTGGCTAAACTTCATGGAGTGAGAATTGAAACATTAAGAAAAATTTCGGAAATCTTTGAACGCATGACCCTAGGGGATTTGGAAAAATTGACTCACGATGTGCAACAGGCTTATAAAATTATGAATGCAAGAAGGTCTGGTTATGGATACACAAGACCAGGCAAAGAGTTGGATCTTTTTATTCTTGCTTGGTTAAAAGAAAATAAATTTCTTCCTTTAGAAATTGAAGAGCAGCTAAAACCAGAGATCAGAGCTTTGCCTATTTCTACATTAGAGGATATTATAAATTATCTAAATCGCCATGGTTCTAATCTAGATTCAATATCCGAGACTAGTTTCACTCCTGCTTCTCTTCAAAAAGTCAATATTGAATCCGTATCAGCGCAGGTTCCTCAAACCAGTTCTTTACTCAACAAATTCGCTCTTGGGTTTTTTTCTGTTGCCTCACTCTTTACAACCGGCATGGCAGTTCCTAGTGGAACTTCTTGGACAGCTCCTTTGGCATCTTTTGTTTCTCCTTTATTAATCGGTGCATTGGGGGAATTACAGATTGGACTTTCCATTCTTCTTATATCTTTAGGGTCTGGATCACTGCTTTTACCATTTTTATTGAGAAGGATGAGCAAACAGTCTAAGTCATTGCATAGTATTGCGCACTCTATAGTCTATAACAATATAAAACCTTTGACTGAGATAGTGATCAGAAGATATTTAGGTCTGGATCCAAATATTGATCACAGAAAATTACATGATTATTTGGATAAAAGTGACGTACGTCCAATTGATAGGTTAAGGCTGAAAGATAGCGTTTATGCAAGTGAAGACGATATAGAAAGTCTTATTGATGTTGGATTGACTGAGGAGAGCTTGATCGAAGATTTTATTGAAATGATGCTGGAAATTTTTATAGCGCCGGGGGGCATATACTATCCTAACCGCGATAAATTATATGCTATCCAATCCACATTTGTAAAAAAGCATATCAATATAGCACAGGCGACTAAAGATATAGTTCAAAAAAGTAGTAAAGAAGAGATTGTATATATAATGGCATCCGAGATCGCTAATATTCATTCCGAAGAGGATTATCTAGCGGTTGCAAATCTAGGCGATATATCAGCCATGATGGTCTATGTGGAAAGAGTGGCAAAATCAATGGGATTAAAGGTGGTTAATCGTGACCGTCTTCAACAATTTGCTGCTCGATATATTGCAAGGGTGAAAGGAATCACTAAACCAGTTTCCTGGAAAGGCATTAAGTCTTTAAAACATATGGAAGAAGCGTTGCGGAAGGGTAAAGGTCAATGGCTTGAGCTGGTTGGATTAGATTCTGAATTTGAAAAAAAAGTAGATATAGATCGAACAGAAGAATCAAACCAAAGTGGGGAAAAAGAGAATGGTATTTTATTTTCTAATGAAGATGGTCAGGCCATGTCAGAGTACGGGCTCATGGTAGGAGGGTTGGCAGGAGTACTAGTTTTTGTTTCAAAGCTTGTATCAGGATACCCTGGGATGGGTGAAGTGATCTTAGCTTCTCTGTTACTTTTAGGTGGTGTAGGACTGATTCTCTATGGCACAGTGAAACTAGCCCAAAGATTGCAGATGGATTCTTCTTTATTTTTTTTACAGCCAACTGAAATTTTTGGTCTCAATCTTAGGTTAAACTCCGGCCAAAACAATGGGAAAGAGCTGAAAGAGATGGAGAAGATAGAGGAGAGGTTTAAGAGGTTAAGAGGTTATCTGAATGCAGATGAAACAGCTAAAGCAGAGAAAGAGATTAAAAAGATAGAGAGGTTAAAGAGGAATTACCTATCTCAAGCAAAGGCAGGCCTGGTAACTTCTCAGAGGAATAAGAAAGCATTGAATCTGCTTGCCATGGGACTTAGCTTGGCTTTGGTCACTAATCCCAGTGAAGCACAATCCAAAGCAGTAGAAGATCAGATGAGGAGCATAGTAAGGAATGAGGTTTCAGTGAATTTACCAGTTGAACCTATATTATCTTCTAGTATTGGGGAACATTCTCAAGACTATTGGACAGGGGATGTAGAGGTATCTGATAAGATAGAGATGAGCCAGGAAGAGATCAATGAGTTTGAAGAGACAGCATGGAAAGTAGCGGTATTAGCCAAGTGGGCGAGTTCCAAAGCAGAGTATAAGGATATAAGTTCTCTTGCAAGTATAGGAGAAGATTTGCCGGGAGCGATCAAGACATTTGATGGTACTGCGCTGTTTGGGAATGCAGTTAATAGAGAGATGGTAGAGGGTTCTATTTTAAACGAGTTAAGGAGAGGAGGGGAAGAGAAGATAGCTTTGACAGCAGCTTATGGAGTAAGCAAGGGTAAGATGCAGAGAGTAGTAGAGAGACTGATAGAAAAAGAACTAGATAAAGATTTAATACAAGCTGCAAAGGATCGGATGGTCTATTTAAGTGCTTCCAAAGGGAAGAGAGTGGTAGTAGATAGAGTAGTGAATGAGCTAAAAAGTTTAGGTTTAGGGGAGTTAGGGGTACAGATAGTTACAGATGATCCTTTACGATTGGAAGAGAGTATGCAATTTAATATAAGGGTAAAGATCTATAAGCTTATGAGCGCAACCATGGTGATAGAATTTAAAACCTTAAGAGATATTGCAGAAGAAATGAAAGAGTTCCGACTCATCCATATTAATGCTTAAAAAATTCAAGAAAATCGTTCTAATCGTCATTGGCCATGGCGGTTTTTTTGTTTAGAAAAAGTCTGGCCAACGGCGTGACCCATGCATAACAGCCAAGATTTCTATCTTTTTGCCATTAATTCTATATGGAATAATAAAGGGGGTACCCGAGACGATAAGTTCTCTTGTGTCATCTACGCGACCCCTAATTGTTCTGTAGTCTTTAAAAGAGGATATGGGAGCATTAAAACAGGACAGTCGTAGTAGTAATTTTCTTTTTTTGGTACTTTTTTTCTTTTGTTAATTTTGTGGAAAGAGT